>Ga0315282_10016246_pt1 | contig 10895 bp, 6 predicted proteins | sample YL17G07_20_MG_FD_203693 | JGI IMG/M metagenome (GOLD analysis project Ga0315282, IMG submission 203693) | Sediment microbial communities from Yellowstone Lake, YNP, Wyoming, USA - YL17G07_20 | ecosystem: Environmental > Aquatic > Freshwater > Lake > Sediment | place: USA: Wyoming | collected...
GCTTGACCATCACCTCCAGCCAGCGGCTGAGCGCGTTCACCGCCGACACGCCCACGCCATGCAAGCCGCCCGACACCTTGTAACCGCCACCGTTGAACTTGCCGCCGGCGTGCAGGGTGGTCATCACCAGCTGCAGAGTGGAGATGTGCTTGACCGGGTGCGGCCCCACCGGGATGCCGCGCCCGTTGTCCTCGACGCTGACGCTCTCGTCGGGATGAATGGTTACGTCGATGCGGGTGCACACCCCGGCCAGCGCTTCGTCGATCGAGTTGTCCACCACTTCGTAGATGAGGTGGTGCAGGGCCTTCAGGTCGGTGCCGCCGACGTACATGCCCGGCCGGCGGCGCACCGCCTCGAGACCTTCGAGCACCTGGATGTCTTCTGCCTCATAACGAGGTACTTCGCGGGAGTTGGCCATGCCTTCCTCAACCTGCCTGCCGTCGCCGGCGCAAACATGGCGCCATCAGCTTCGCAAGGTTACAGTATACCACAGTTTGGTGGTTTACCCAACTTTAGGAAGCCCGGTTTCGGTCAGGAAACCGGGCTTCGTGCTCTCCCTTCCCTCATCCCCCCGGCTCCCTCCCGCAAGGCGGGACTGACGTTCTCCCAGAGGGAAAAGGGGGGAGACAGACTCCCCTCTCCCTCTGGGAGAGGGGTTGGGGGTGAGGGGAGCCGGGACTACCGTTCGAGTGTGGCTGTCAGCTGCCTGCCGGCACCGTCTGGTAGGCCATGCCGTCGATCACCACGATCACTTGCTCACCCAGGGCGAAATAGCGCCCGGCTTCGGGGTGAGCGGCGAGGAATTCGAAGAAGGCGTCTGATCCGAAGACCAGCTGCGTTGGTTTCATCTGGTCGGGGTTGAAGGTGGTGTCGGTCCACACGCCGTCGCGGAGCACAAAGACGCGCTCACCCACCACCTGCACTTGCTGGGCGTACGCCTCGGCCGGCGCGGCCGGTGCCTGCGCCCCCTGCATCTGTGCCTCGTCCTGCGACTTTTGAACGGCGCCCGGGCCCGAAGCCGGTGCTGCGGTGGCGGTGGCCATCGCCTCGTAAGCGCCGTTGGCGATATCCCTGCGTCCCTCCGGGCTGAGGGCGCGATCGGGTTCCTCCACCAGGAACGAGGTGTAGGGCGTGATGATGCCGTAGCGCACCGACAGGGTCACAATCTCTTGCACCAGCTCCTGCGACTCGCCGTTGAGCCGGATCTGGTTCAACAGGTAGCCGATCTTGCGGGTGGCCCAGAGGGGCGCGATGAACTCATCGCCGCCCTGATCGCGCAGGGTCAGGTCCTTGTAGACGAAGCTCTGCGCCTGCCCATTGACCGTCCCTTGCAGCGTCACTGTGACTGGCCCTGCCTGGCGATAACGCCCCACGACCACCAACTGCGTCCCGGCAAACAGGTCGGGCAGCGGGTAAGGATAACTGTCCTCGACCGTCGCTCCCTGCACGTCCAGCCGCAGGTCGGCCATCACCGGCGTGCTGACCTTGGCGTAGAAGGCCGAGACCTGCTCGTCGATGCGCTCGCCGGGCCGCACGTAGGCGCTGGCACCGCGCAGGTCGCGAGCCATGCTGTCGAGCAGCAGGGTGTTCACGTCGTCGCCCACCCCGAAGGTGAACACGCGCGCGTTGGTGCGGGCTGCCTGCTTGACATTGTTCAGGATCAAGTCGGCATCAACCACACCCTCGGTGGGAAGGCCATCGGTCAGGAAGATGACGATGGCTGGCCTGGACCCATCCGACATGTTGAGTGCCTCGAGCATCGCGCGGTTGATGTCGGTGCCGCCGTTGGACTGCAAGTTGCGCACCCAGTCGACCGCCTGTGCCGACTGGCTGGCGGCCTGGAGGGTATCGGCGTAGGTGCGTACGCCGGTGCTGAACTCCACGATGTTGAAGCGGTCCTCGAGGTTGAGGTGACTGAGCACGTAGGTCAGCGCGTCCTTTGCCTGGGCCAGCTTCTCGCCCTCCATGCTGCCCGACGTGTCGAGCACCAGCACCACGTCCTTGGCAACCACCTGGGCCTGGTCGACCTTAACCTGGGGTGCCACCAGCAACATGAAGAACCCATCTTCCTGGGGGTTCTTGAAGCTGAGCAGGTTGACGCCGAGTGTCTGCTCCGACACGGTGTAATAGAGCGCGAAATCTGTGGACGGCGTCACGTTGCTGGCCTCCCATCCGACGCGCGCCCGGTAGTCGTCCTGCCGGTCAATGCGCACGGAGTGGCTGGGCGAGTAGATGGCCTTGATCGCGTCCTTCGAGGTGATGCTCACGCTGACCGAAACGTCCTGAAGCTGGCGCGGCGAGAATTTCTCGGTGCTGAGCGGATACACGTAGCGCACCAGCCCCTGTTCGGCGGGCAGCACCTGGCTGTACTCGATCTCCACGCGCCGCTCGCCGCCGGGCGGGATGGGGAAGATGCTCGCCTGGAAGAGGTTGTGCCCCACCCACTCTAACAGCGCCGGGTCGCGCCGGCGGCGCACGATGTCGTCGTAGATCCGGCGGGCCTGCTCGCGGGTCAGCAGCTGGCCCTCCATTCGCTGGCCATCCACCCACATGGCGAAATCGGAGATGGCGGCCTCTTCGGGCAGAGGGAAAATGTACGTGCCCTCGACTGTGGCACCGGATTCGTTGACGAAGACCTGGTCGACGTGGGTGGTCGCCACCTGATCCTGGATGGTCACCGTCACCCGGTGGTACTTGACGGTCAGGTAGCTCTGGCCCGGCTCGGGCGGCACGATCATGCCATCGGCCGCCGCGGGCGCTAGGTTGACCAGGAACAGACTGACCACCGTCACGGCAATCAACAACACTCGGCGTTTCATACGCGCTCCTCCTGCATTGTGGAATAGAGACCTCTCGGGTAACCTCTCACCATGCAGACGCCCAGGCCCATCTGAATGTTCCCAGTCAAGAATCGACGGCGGACCACAGGGGGCCCGTCCCATTTGCCGGTTAAACCTGCGCCGGGGCAATTCACGAATTGCCCCTGCGCCCATGATCTGGGACACACCCGACCCCAGGCGCAGTTTTGCAGCTGGCTCGTGAGCTGTACAATAGGCCCATGTCACCTCCCCGGGGAGCCCGCTGATGGCCGTCGGCAGCAGTGACCAAGACCACGCGCCGGAGTGGCGCTGGGCGTTAGGCTGGGCGCTGGTGATTCTGGCCGCCAGCTGTCTCCCCTACCTGGTCGCCTGGGCGACCACTCCGCCCGGCTACCAGTTTGGAGGCATCCTGGTCAATCCGTTGGACGGCAACTCGTACCTGGCCAAGATGCGCCAGGGCTGGCTCGGATCCTGGCAGTTTCGACTGAGCTACACGCCGGAACCACACTCCGGGGCGTTCATCTTCCTGTTCTATCTGGCGTTGGGGCACGTTGCCCGGTTTTCGGGTCTGCCGTTGATCGCGGTGTTTCACGCCGCGCGCCTGTTGGCGGGGCTGGCGCTGCTGCTGGCACTGTATTCCTTCATCTGCCGGCTGACCGCTGACCGGCGCGAACGGCGGCTGGCGTACGTTCTCACCGGCGCGTCAGCCGGCTTGGGGGCGCTGGGCGTCCTGCTGGGCACCTTTCCGATTGATTTATGGGTGCCGGAGGCGTTTGCCTTCTTCAGTCTGCTGGCGAATCCGCACTTCCCGTTGGGTCTGGCCTTGATGCTCATGCTGTTCGGCGGCGTGTTGTGGCCCGCGCCGGGCGTGCGCGGCTGGCTGGTGCCCGGCCTGGCAGGCCTGGCGTTGGCGGTGGTTCAGCCGTTTGCCCTGGTGCCGGTGTACGCGACGGTGGCGCTTTGGAACATACTGCGTATTGCGTGTTGCGTAGTGCGTAAGAGATGGGCGGAGCTGCGTGCTTCAAGCGGGGTGACGGTCGGCTCGACGGCCAGTGTATTCTTGTTCTCGGCTCCGGTGTTGGTGTATGACTACCGGGTGTACACGGCCAACCCTGCGCTGGCCGCCTGGGCCGCCCAGAATGTCACCCCGGCGCCCACCCTCACAGACCTGGTGCTCGGATTGGGCGTGGTCGGCCTGTTGGCCGTGGTGGGAGCGGCCGTGGTCATCCACCGGCGGGATGGGCCGGGGCTGGCGCTGCTGGCCTGGGGTGGGGTCACGCTGCTCCTGGTGAACCTGCCGTTCGCGCTGCAGAGGCGCGCCATAACTGGGGTGGAGGTGCCGCTGGCGCTGCTGGCCGCGCTGGGGCTGGCGCGCTGGCTGATGCCGCGCCTGCCCGGATTGTGGGCGCGCCGGGCGGCCGGCCTGTCGCTCGGCCTGGGGCTGTCTGGCAACGTCTTCTTGCTGCTGGTGCTGGCGTTGGGGGCCGTGGGCCAGCAGCGGCCGTCCGAGCTGCCCGGCTTGCTGTACCTTTCGCGGGACGAAGCCGCCGGAATGCAGTGGTTGTTGAGCCACGGGCCGGATCAGGTGGTGCTGGCGGCCCCGCGCACCGGCATGCTGCTGCCCGGCTATGCCGGCGTGCGGGTGTTCTACGGCCATCCGTTTGAGACGATTGATGCCCCTCTCAAACAACTCCAGGCGGAGGCCTTCTTGCGGGGCCAGTTGAGCGCAGGCGAATGGCGCGACGTAAGGCAGCGCTTCGGGGTGAGCTACGTGTTCCTGGGGCCTGCCGAGCGGCAGCTGGGCGCCGACCGCCTGGGTGCGGAATTCGAGCCTGTGTTTCAGCAGGGCGAGGTGACCATCTACCGCGCTCTGTAGCCGGAAAGGGACCATCTGGGATGAAATTGGAGGTCAAGCCGCGCATGCTCTTCACGTTGTCAATTGCCCTGACCGCCATTCTGTTGCTGGTGGGCGGCCAAACTCTGCTCAAGCTGGGATTGAACGCCATCGGCGGGGTGAGTCTATTCGGCGGGAACCCGCTGGGCAGCCTGTTGGGAATACTGCGCACCCCGTGGATTATCCTGGGTTTCGCCTGCTACGGGGCCAGCGCCATCCTGTGGATGGATGTGCTGTCCAGGCTCGACTTCAGCATGGCGTTTCCGATGGTCAGTATGACCTACATCTTCTCACTTCTGTTGGGGAGATTCCTCTTCCACGAGATGGTGGGCCCGGGCCGGGTCGTGGGGGTCTTGCTGATCCTGGGGGGGTTGTTCTTCATCGTGCGCAGCGGAGCCTAGATGGCAACTGATCCGAATGGACGACAGGATTGGGCCGCCAGGGGCGTCTTGCTGCTGGCCGTGCTCAGTCTGTTCTGGCCGGCGCTGCTCCACCCCAACACGCTGCTCTATCCCAGCTTCAGTCCCTACTCGGATCTGACCGTCATCCACTGGCCCAAGGCCCACCTGATGGCCGCGACCTGGCAGGCCACCGGCTCGCTGCCGTGGTGGATGCCCGCCAACCTGAGCGGCATGCCGCTCGCTGCCAACCCGCTGGCCATGCTCTTCTACCCGCCGGCCTGGTTGTTCCTTTGGCTGCCCCTGAACCCGGCCTTCAACCTGCTCTTCATTCTCCACCTGTGGTGGGCTGGTTTGGGCACCTACTGGCTGCTGCGGCGCGGATTCCAGATAGAGCCTCTGCCGGCCCTGGTGGGCGGGCTGACGTTTGCCATGGGCGGCAAGCTGCTGGCGCATGCCGCGGCCGGGCACGTCAGCATGGGTGCCGCGCTGGCCTGGCTGCCGTGGGCAGTGGGCGGCACGCTGCTGTGGGTGCAGAGGCGGCGGCTGCGCTGGCTGGCGCTGGCAGCGGTTGCGCTGGCCATGGAGCTGAGCACCCACAGCCTGATCGCGCTGTATACCGGCTATTGGCTGGCGGGATATGGTCTGTGGCAGATCGTGACTTCCCTCACCCCCCGGCCCCCTCTCCCAGGGGGAGAGGGGGGCCGGGGGGATGAGGGAAGAGTGCGAGAGAGGCTGCTTGCCTCATCGTCACTCCTCGCCATCCCCGTGCTGGCCGGGCTGTTGGCGGCGGTGCAGCTGCTGCCGCTCGCCGAGCTGGCAGGATACAGCAATCGAGCGCTTTCGCTGGCCGAGGCGGGCGAGGCGGCTCTGACCCCACTCACGCTGGGGACGGGCCTGTTCCTGCCCTCCACACAGGGAGGGCACGAAATGGTGACCTACCTGGGGCTGGTGCCCTGCCTGCTGGCCGGCTGGGGGCTGAGCCGGACCGACCGCCGCACCTGGTTCTGGGGCGCAGCGGTGCTGGCGGCGGCGCTGTTGGCGCTGGGGCCTGCCACGCCGGTGTTCCAGTGGGTGTACACCTGGCTGCCTGGCCTGAGCTGGGTGCGCACGCCGGCGCGCGCGTTCTTTATCGCGGCGCTGGCCGTATCCATCCTGGCCGGGCTGGGCGCGCAGCGGCTGGCCAGGCAGTCGATCCGCTGGTCAACCCCGCTGGCGGTGATCGGAGGGGCATTCAGCCTGGCGCTCGGATTGGGCCTGTGGTTGGGGTTCGGGCAGCTCAACCGTGCGGCCCTGGGCCTGGCGCTGCTGCCGGCGCTCACCTTGCTGCCAGTGGGCCTGGTCGCGCGCCGCTCGCTGCCGGGGCGCTGGGCGGTGCTGGCGCTGGCCGGCCTGCTGTGGGTCGACCTGGGCTCCTTCGACCTGACCCTGATGCGATTCATCCCAGCCGACGCGCCGTTCGACGAGGGCAAGTCGCCGGCTGCGTACCTGGCCGGGCAGCCCGGGCTGTTTCGCACCTATTCTCCCAGCTACAGCCTGCCGGCCCCTACGGCCGCCTGGTCCGGCATCCAGACCGCAGACGGAGTAGAACCGGTGCACCTGGCCGCCTACGACCGATTCATGGCGCTGGCGGGCGGCTACGGCGGGCAGTTCGAGGGGCAGCCTGTCCCGTTCAGCGTGGCGATTCCTCCTTTCCCGCCCGGCAGCCCGGTCAGCGAAGCCTTCCGCGACGTTCAGCCCGACGTGCGGCTGTTGGGGCTGCTCAACGTCGAATACCTGGTCAGCGCGTTCCCCATTCAAGACGCCGGCCTGTCGCTCGTGTCCGGCGGGCCGGGCGGCATCGTGTATCGAAGCTCGCGGGCCCTGCCGCGCGCCTGGGTGATACCTGCCTCCGCGGCCGGCGCCTTCCTGGAGCCGGCGGATGGGGCGGCGTGGCCGGCGCAGCTGTCGAACCTGGCAGAGACGGCTGCCCGGCAGCTGGCGGCCGGCGGCTCGGAGGTGACGATTACCGATTACCAACCCAACCGCATCCGGGCCGACGTCCGCCTGGAGCAATCCGGGCTGCTGGTGTTCAGCGAGCTCTGGTATCCCGGCTGGCAGGCCGATGTGGACGGCAAGCCGCGCCCGGTGCAGCCGGTGGCCGGCCTGCTGCGCGGGGTCGCCCTGGAGGCCGGGGCGCACCGGGTCGACATTGAGTACGCGCCGGCCTCGCTGGCCTGGGGCACCCGGATATCGCTTGCCGCCTGGGGCGGGCTGGTGCTGGGGGGAGCCATCCTGTGGCTGACCAAAGCAGGCTCCGGGATCCTCTGATCCCGATGGAAGACGGTATCTGCATCAGCCGGTCAGAATGGCGGTGGGTGGCGGCCTGGGGTGCCGCCATCCTGCTGGTCACCAGCCTGCCATACCTCTATGGGGCACTGCTGTCGACGCCGCAAAACCAGTTTGGCGGCTTCGTGCTGGGCGTGGAGGACGGCAATTCCTACCTGGCGAAGATGCGCCTGGGGGCGACCGGCAGCTGGCAGTTTCACCTGTTCTACACCAGCGAGCCGCATGCCGGCGCCTACCTGTTGCTGTTCCACATCCTGCTGGGCAAGCTGGCCCGGTTGAGCGGCCTGTCGCTGATCCTGGCTTATCACCTGGCGCGCCTGGCCTGCGGCGGGCTGCTGTTGGGCACGGTCTACTGTTTTGCCGCCTTCTTCACCCGGCTGCGATGGCTGGTGATGCTGACCGGGCTGCTGCCGCAGCTGGGCCTGCCGCTGGATTTCTACTCGCCCGAGGCGTTTGCCTTCCTCATGTTGTTTGGGCTGCCACACCTGTCGCTGGCGCTGGCCTGCACGTTGTGGGCCATTCTCTGGCTGCTGATGGCATGGGAGAGGCAGCGGCTGGCCTATGCCGGCGCGGCCGCCCTGGCGCTGACCGTCGCCGCCCTGGTTGCCGCGTTCTATCCTGGCGTTGCCGTCGCGGTGATCGGCGCGGCGCTCTTGCTGCGCGCCTGGTGGGCCGGATCCGTGTGGGGCATCGGGCGCGAGCTGGGGCTGGCGGCGCTGGCGTCGTTCCCGGCGGCCCTGGTGGCGCTCTACAACGCGTATGTCTTCAGCACCAACCCCATCTTCAAAGCGTGGTCCGAGCAGAACCTGATACTGTCACCGGCGCCTGTTCATTACCTGCTCAGCTTCGGCCCGTTGTTGGCGCTGGCACTGGTGGGAGCAGCCGGCGAGTGGCGAGCCGCCTCGGCGCGCAGCCGGCTCTTGATCGGCTGGTGCGCCGTGGTGCCGCTGCTGGTCTATGTCCCGTTCAACCTTGAGCGGCGCATGGCATTGGGTGTTCAAGTGCCGTTGGCGCTGCTGGCAGGGTTGGGGTTGTGGCGGTGGCTGGGTGGCCTCGATGGCGCGCGGTCGGGGCGACCCGGCATTGGCTGGCGGATCGCGGCGACCGGCCTGGTGGTCCTGCTGAGCCTCTCGAACCTGACCATCCTCGCCGGGGTGAGCCTGGAAGTGAGCCGCCGGGCGCCGCCCATCTTTCAGCCGGGCTGGTTGGTGAACGCCGCCGACTGGTTGGGCGCGCACGCCGGCGCCGACCAGGTGGTGCTGGCCTCGCGGCCCAGCGGCAACGCCCTGCCAACTCGCATGGGGGCGCGAGTGTTCCTGGGCCACGCGTCGGAGACGGCCTATTCAGAGGCCAAACAAGTGATGGTGACCCGGTTCTTCGGGCCGGGCGACGAGTCCTTCCGGCGCCAGTTGTTGCGGGATTATGGCATCAGCTACGTGTTCTGCGGGCCGGACGAGCTGGCGCTGGGCGATTTCTGCCCGGCCGACCGGACCTATTTGCGGCTGGTGTATGAGACCGGCCCAGCTTCCATATATCAGGTTGAGCTGGGGCCGTAGCCTTTCTCACATTCTCTTTGACACCCGGCGAAAGGCGTGCTATAAACAGGGCTGATTAGCATGGTCTGCCGGTGCAAGGAGATCGATGACCACTATCCGTCCCGATTCCAACGGCTCGCCTCTGTGGTGGCAAAGTGGGGTGATCTACCAGATCTACCCTCGCAGTTTCCAGGACAGCAACGCCGACGGCGTGGGCGATCTGCCCGGCATCGCCAGTCGGCTCGACTACCTTCAGGCGCTGGGGGTGGATGCCATCTGGCTGTCGCCCATCTACCCATCGCCGATGGCCGACTTCGGCTACGATGTGGCCGACTACACCGCCGTCCATCCCATCTTCGGCACGATGGCTGATTTCGATGCACTGCTGGCGCAGACGCACGCCGCCGGCCTGCGGCTGATCCTGGATTTTGTGCCGAATCACACCTCCGATCAGCACCCATGGTTCGTGGAGTCCCGCTCATCTCGACATAATCCAAGACATGATTGGTACATGTGGGCCGATGCCCGGCCCGACGGCTCGCCGCCGAACAACTGGCTGAGCGTGTTTGGCGGGCCCGCGTGGGAGTGGGATGGGGCAACCGGGCAGTATTACCTCCATTCGTTTCTCAAGCAGCAGCCCGATCTGAACTGGCGCAATCCTGCGGTCAAAGCGGCCATGTTCGATGCGGTCCGCTTCTGGCTGGACAGGGGAGTGGACGGGTTTCGCATCGACGTGGCGCACTACATCATGAAAGATCCTCAGCTGCGCGACAATCCCCCGAGCTCCGGCGACGGGCGGTTCATCCACAAACCGATCGGCGAGTATGATACGCAGCTGCACCTGTACGACCACGGGCACCCAGACGTCCACACTGTCTACAGAGAGCTGCGCCAGGTGCTGGGCTCGTACGACGGCAGCCGGCCCCGCATGGCGGTGGGCGAGATTCACCTGTTCGACTGGCAGGAGTGGGCCAGCTATTATGGCCGCAACCTGGACGAGCTGCACATGCCGTTCAACTTCGGCTTGTTGAAAGTGGAATGGCAAGCCAGAGCGGTTCGCCAGCTGGTGGATACTGTGGAAGCGGTCTTGCCCGCAGGGGCGTGGCCGAACTACGTGTTGAGCAACCACGACGAGTCGCGCATCCCCAGCCGCTACGGATTGGCCGGGGCGCGCCTGGCGGCGATGCTGCGGCTGACGCTGCGCGGCACGCCCACTCTCTACTACGGCGATGAGCTGGGCATGGCGGACGTGCCGATTCCGCCGGACCGGGAGCAAGATCCGTGGGGGAAGCGAGAGCCGGGGTTGGGCGTCGGGCGCGATCCCGAGCGCACCCCCATGCAATGGGACGACAGCCCGAATGCCGGCTTCACGCCGGCCAACGTCGAGCCATGGCTCCCGGTATCCCCCGACTACCGCACGGTGAACGTCCAGACCGAACGCGACGACCCGGCCTCGATGCTCAACCTGTACTGGCAGCTGCTGGCATGGCGGCGGCAATCGCCAGCCCTGCACAGCGGCAGCTACCAGCCTGTGGAGCAGGCGCCCGACGATTGTTTCGTGTACCTGCGCCGGCGGGCGGATGAATGCGTGCTGGTGGCCCTCAACTTCTCGAACCAGGAGCAGCGCCTGAACCTGCGGGCGTTCGGCGAGGGGAAGGTCCTCGTGTCCACCCGGTTGGACCGCGCGGAGCGGGTGAGGCTCGCCGACCTGAGCCTGGGCAGCAGCGAAGGGGTGTTGATTGGCCTGTCGAGCTGAGGATGGCGTCCGAGGCAAAATGCCCGGCCCGGAAAGCCCTGCCACGAGCTGCCCTCGACTGAGCGGCATCCTGCTGCACCCCACGTCGCTGCCGGGTTGCTATGGATGCGGCGACGTCGGCCCCGAGGCGTATCGCTTCCTCGATTTCCTGGTCGCCAGCCGCCA
>Ga0315282_10016247_pt1 | contig 10895 bp, 8 predicted proteins | sample YL17G07_20_MG_FD_203693 | JGI IMG/M metagenome (GOLD analysis project Ga0315282, IMG submission 203693) | Sediment microbial communities from Yellowstone Lake, YNP, Wyoming, USA - YL17G07_20 | ecosystem: Environmental > Aquatic > Freshwater > Lake > Sediment | place: USA: Wyoming | collected...
GAATAATGTTCCCAAACACGCGCGTGGGAACACCGATTGATCCTTTCATGTGGGCACCTCATTTTGTTAGCCAATCAGCATACTATGCGATTGGTGAAGTGTCCACGATGTGTCTGGACCTAGACATGCGAAGGTTTAGTCAAACTTCAAACTTTTGCGACGAAGATAGATACTTTGCACTACTCCCAGGATCATCGCCGAGGTAAGAAGTGAGGTGCCGCCATAAGAAACGAAAGGCAGAGGAATCCCCGTGACGGGCATTAAGCCGATGTTCATGCCAATATTGACCAACACCTGGAAGAAAATTAGTGTCGCTGCCCCCGTTGAGAAAATATACCCGAAACGGTCTCTGGCCGAATTGGCAATCTGGTAGATTCTCGCAACCAAAACCGCAAAAGCGGCGACCAGCAAACTCGAACCGATAAAGCCAGTTGCCTCGGCCCAGCCGGAAAAGATAAAATCGATGTGCGCCACCGGTAAAAACTGGAGCTGGCTTTGGGTCGTACCACCAAAACCCTTACCGTAAATTCCTCCCGAACCAACAGCAATCTTAGCTTGGCTAACGTTATAACCGCTGCCGCGCGGATCTTTAGCTGGTTCCAAAAACGAGACAACACGCTCCTTTTGATAGGACTTAAGATTAAACCAAGCCAGAGGCGCAGCCGCCACCAGCAAAGCCACCAGGATCAGGACGACTTTTCGGGGAATCTTAGCAACGGTCAGGATTCCCACCAACATCGCAGAGATTGCCAAAGCCGTGCCAAGGTCCGGCTGCCTAAGAATTAAAACCAACGGGATTGCCGCCAAAAGCAGGAAAAAAATCGTTTTACGAACGGGGACATCCTCATTTTGGGCAAAGAAATTTGCCCCTAAAACCAAAATCACCAGCTTCATCACCTCCGAAGGTTGAAATTGGGCAAAACCGAGCTCAATCCAACGACGGGAACCAAAAATCTCTTGGCCAAAAAAATTCACGGCTATCAAAAGGATCAACCCGACAATATACAAGTACCAGCTATACGATCTCAAGGCTCGGTAATCCAAAGCGGCAAAGAAAACGTAAAGCGCAATAGCCAAAACAGCGTAAATAATCTGGTCGTGCGCCAGAGTTGTCCGACCCGTTACCGTGGTAATGCTGTATAAAGTAGCAATCCCGGCTGTAATCAAGACTAGCGGGATAACAACTAGAGACCAGTCAAAATCGATCTGGAGTTTAGGTAGTTTCACGAATGTAAATCGACACTTGGCCAGCTGAAGTCACGATCGTATAATGACTTTTCAGATCTTTGTCAATCGAAAGCTCTTTCAGGCTTGCCAAGCGACAAATCTCTGGAGTAAACTTGACCACGAACTTCTTGGCCGCTTCATTTTCAGCGGTAAAGCTAGCCGAAGTTTTCTCACCCTGCTTAAGACCAATCTTTTTCCTTTGCTGTTGAATCGACCGAATCAACTCGCGCAAATCTCCAAGCTCGCGTAGACGCTCATCAATTTCACTTTCAATTATAACTTTTAGGTTTCCTGCCTCTCCCTGCAGCGGTTTTGTAAAGTCTTTAGCGTTTTTGGCGAATTCCTCGACATTTAATTCTTCAAGAATCAATTTGGTCAGCCCTCCCCTGTCTTGAGCAAATTTCTCATTCCACCAGACAAACCGAAGCGGTTGTCGGACCTTGAGCTGCCCGCCGGAACGCAAACTGTGGGCGAGCTCCACTATCTCTCGTGCCAGGACCATATCTTGTTTCAATTCTTTGTCGAGCAGCTCCCTGTCAGAGCTGGGATAGAAGCTTAGATGTACGCTTTCAGGATCCCTCATCTTGCGAACCTTACTCCAAAGATGCTCAGCCAAAAAAGGAGTATAGGGAGCGAGTACCTGAGCAAGGTTTCTCAAAACATACTCGAGGGTGGCAAAAGCCGTCCGGGCGTCGGTGCCATCTTGTCGAAAACGCTCGCGAGAACGCCGGAGCCACCAGGTCGAAAAATCTTCGACAAACCTCTTAATCTCCCGTCCCGCACGGACTGTATTGTAATGGTCTAAACTCTCTCCTGCAGCAGCAATCAACTCCTGCAACCTTGAAATAATCCAACGGTCGAGAATATTAGTACTACCTTTTGACGATCCGTTTTCTTTGAGCCCTGAAGCATAAAGATCGTAGAAATTCGCTGCATTATAAAGCGGGTTGATGACCTTGCTATAAACCTCGCGCAACTCGATTTCGCTAAAAGAGATATTTTCTGCCTGCATCACCACCGAGGCCATCAAATAAAAACGCAACGCATCAGCGCCATAGCGCTCGATGACCTCGAGAGGATCAGGAAAATTACCCTTTGACTTGGCCATTTTCGTCCCGTCTTCGGCCAAAATCGTTCCTGTAACTGAAACGTTCTCAAAGGAAATGTTGTTAAAAAGAAGGGTCGCCAAAACGTGGAGATAGTAAAACCAGGTTCGGGTTTGAGCCACATATTCACCGATAAATTGGGCAGGGAAACGACTCTCAAAAACGGTTTTATTCTCAAACGGATAATGAAATTGGGCAAAAGGCATCGAGGCGGATTCTACCCAGCAATCGATTACCTCGGAAATCCGCTGCATTTTCCCGCTACAGTGCGGGCACTTGAGAACAATTTGGTCGATTTGCGGCCGGTGCAAATCGATTTTTCCAACCTCGCTGGAGGGGTAAACTTGGCTAAAATTGACCGCTTTCTCCTTGAGTTCGGCGACTGAACCAATCGCTACAACTTTGCCGCAGCCTTTTTTCTCACAGCGCCAAAAGGGTAGAGGCGTTGCCCAGTAGCGGTTGCGGGAAATATTCCAATCCGGGGCATCTTTAAGAATATTCAAGAAGCGACCGCGTTTAAGTGAAGCCGGATACCAGTTAATCTTCTCGTTGAGAGCAATTAAACGTTTCTTGGAAGATTGGATCTCGATAAACCACGAAGGAACAGCATTATAAATGAGCGGCTCTCCGCAGCGCCAACAGAACGGATAGGCGTGAGGGTGAAGAATTTTGTCAAAGATAAGCTGGCGCTTGGCTAAATCATTTTTTATCTCGGCTTCGGCTTCGCGGATGTATTTTCCCCGCAGAAACGCTGGGGCCGCCTCATTGTACCGCCCGGCACTATCCAAAAGCGGTACTTGAGGAAGATTAATTCTTTGCCCCAAAGCGAAATCGTCTTCACCGTAAAGCACGGCGGTGTGAACGATGCCTGTCCCCTCCTCGGTCGAAACAAAATCAGCCCCAGCAACATACCAAGATTTTTGGCCGGTTTTCCTGATCGCCTCAAGATCATAAAGCGGTTCATACTCGAGACCAGTCAACTCATCGCCTCGAAGTGTCTTAATTATCTTGGGAGATTTTTTCAGCACGTCCTTGAGGCAGCTTTTTGCCACAAGATAATGCTCGTCTGCCTGTTTGGCCAAAACGTACTCGATCCCCGGGGCAACCGCTAAGGCTACGTTAGCTGGCAGGGTCCAGGGCGTAGTCGTCCAAGCGAGAAAATAAGTCGAAGCGGGCAAATCATGTTCTTGCGGATTTTTAACCTTAAATTTGACCGTCAATGATTCCTCGACCACCTCACGGTAGCTATTGTCCATCGCCGTTTCGGCGTTTGAAACCGGAGTTTCACAACGTGGGCAATAAAGCAAAACCTTGCGACCCTCATAAATCAACTTCTTATCCCAAAGCTGCTTTAGGGCCCACCAGACGCTCTCCATGTAGGTCGAATCCATCGTCTTGTAGGAATTGTCAAATTCAACCCAGCGGCCGATGCGCGCGATGGTGTCTTTCCAGTCTTTTGCGTAGGTCAACGCAATTTCACGAGCGGTCTGATTAAAGGTGGCAACCCCGCGTTTTTCAATCTGTTTTTTGCCGGAAATCTTGAGTTTTTTTTCGGCTAGAGTTTCAAGCGGTAAACCATGGCAATCCCAACCCCAACGGCGCTCAACCCGCCGGCCACGCATAGTCTGATAGCGCGGGATTAGGTCCTTGATTATTGAAGCCAGAAGATGACCGTAGTGAGGAGTACCAGTGGCAAAGGGTGGACCATCGTAAAAGACATAGCGCTTACTCTCCGGTCGTTTCTCAACCGACCGTTCAAAGATCTTCTTTTCCTGCCAGAAGGCAAGAATCTTTTCTTCTATCTGAACAAAAGGACTTTTGGGCATTTTAATTTATTTCCTCCAAGCTCCCTCTTATCCTAGTAAAATTTTCCCCTCTTGACAAGATTGTTATGCTTCATTCTAACCTTGAATTCACCAGTTGTCTGTGCTAGAATTGTAGATGGTCTGTCCCTTGAGCCGTCTTAGCTCAGTTGGTAGAGCAGCAGTTTTGTAAACTGCTTGTCGCCGGTTCGAGTCCGGCAGACGGCTCCATTTGTGCATTAACATGACGCCGGGTTGGCAGAGCGGTCAATTGCATCAGACTGTAAATCTGACGCCCTTGTGGCTTCGGTGGTTCGAATCCATCACCCGGCACCACTTCGTTTCACTCAGTGTAAACTAATTATATACAGGTTTACACTGAGCAACCAAGTTGCTATGTGTTTACACTGAGCGGCGAAGCCGCGAAGTGCCGATGTAGCTCAGCTGGTAGAGCAACTCCATGGTAAGGAGTAGGTCAGCGGTTCGAATCCGCTCATCGGCTCCACCTCGCCTTTCAGGCTCGGTGCAAGCTAGAACAAAAATAAATAATCTATAGGACATGGCCAAAAAAGGAACACGGCTCCATACGATCGTCTTGGAATGCTCGGTCTGCGGTGAGCGCAATTATGTTTCACAGCGCTCAAACATTCAGCCGATTAAGAAACTCGAGCTGAAAAAACACTGCCGCAAGTGCCGAAAGCACACCACACACAAGGAGAGTAAATAACTCTCCTCGTGTGAAGTTAAAAGGCAAAAGTAAAAACGAAAAAGTTCAATGCAAAAGTAAAAGACTGGAGGGGAGATAATTTTGATTTTTGATTTTTGAATTATTGTGTAGGTCTGTAGGTTAGTGGTAAACCGGAGGACTCCAAATCCTCAATCGGGGGTTCGATTCCCTCCAGACCTGCCAGCTAAAACGGTCGTGACCTTATCTCGTTTAGCCACTGACGATATTTGATATTATCGCCGTCAAGTTTAACGGCTCGTTTAGCAGCGGCGATCGCCTCCCGCGTTTCGCCCATCGAATTATAGACATAAGACAAGTTGAAGTGACGGCTTGCCACATCCGGCTCCAACTCAATTGCCACTTTCAGAGCATCCTCGGCATCCTTTAGGTTACTCTGCTCAATGTAGATCACTGCCAACCGAGCGTATATCTTCGGGTTTTTCGGATTATTCTTAACTGCCTCCAAATACCACTTTTCAGCGCTGATATACTGGCGTTTGCCGAAAAGCTCCTCGGCTTTGGCAAAGTTCGGATCAAGCTTCGGCTTAATCTCAATTTCACCCTCCCCTTCCTCAAGATCCTCGGAAACCTCTTGTTTTTCCTCAATTTCGCGCGGCTTGACCTGCTTCGGTTCTTCGTCAATTTTTCCCTGCCGTTCCATTAAATACGCTCGTCGCCAAATAAGCACAAAAGTTGCAGTGAGCAGCGCCAGTATTACTATTGGAAAAATAATCATTGCCGCCGGTTAGCCTTCCACCAAATAAAAGTCTCCTCCAGAAGAAGCTTTGGGTTAACGTTCGTACTCTTAACTTTAATTAAGCATCTTGCCAGCTTCCGGTAAAGAGGCATGTTTTCATTAAAGCCGTTTTGTTTTATGTCGGCAAGTGCTCCTTTAATTTCCTCCTCAATTTCCTCTGATGTGAGAGGCTTGATAAAACCTACAAACTCAGCAAAATTCCCCTTTTCGAAGTAACGCCAAAGTCGCGATCGTGAATCTAGACCACTATGGGTCAGAACAATCCTGTGACAGCGCGATTTAACGGTCGGCAAGACTTTGCCGAAGGTTTGAGCAAACAGCAAAATTACTGCATATGGCGGCGGTTCCTCAAGGGTCTTAAGTAAGGTATTGGCTTGTTCATGATTTAGTTCATCAGCGGCAAGAATTATGAAAAGCCTCTTTCGTCCAGAGTGTGGGCGAAGATTAATCTGCGAGATCTTCTCCCGCAAATCCTTTACACCCTCAAACGGCTCAAATTTGACTAAATCGGCGCTTGAAAGCTTAAAATAAGCTTGGGCCTTTTGTGCGATTTCACCCCAGAGCGAAGTTGCCCCGAGAAAAATAATCGGTTGGCTGTAGCGCTCCAGCACTCGTGATATTACTTCGTCCGCCATACAATCTGATATAATAAGAGTGGATTTTAATTCTAAATCAAATGAGCGAAGAAGAAAAGCCGAGTGAAAAACCGGCTGATCGAGATTTGGTGTGCAAGACTTGCCAGAAGCCATTTTTGTGGTCAGCTCGGGAACAAGTATATTATCAGAAAAAAGGCTTCAAGAAACAGCCTCAAAAGTGCGCCAGCTGCCGCGAAAAAGCCAATAAGTTGCGTGATTCAGGGATGTTCTACATCCACTGCGGCCTTTGCGGCAAAGATGCTACGATGCTCACTCCTCCACCGCGAGATCGGGTAGCGGTTTGCGAGGAGTGTTTCGACAAGCTCCTCAAGAAATTTTCTTGAGACTTACTCCCCGCTTCTTCAGGGTACGGAAACAATTCTGGCAAAACTCAAAACCATTGACAGTTTGAAAATTCGGTTTGACAATTCTTTTGGTCCTATGCAAAGAATGCGGCCGGTGAAATGAGACCGTATCGCGTTTGCCGCACAAAGCACAAACTTTTTGGGAGGTGAAGCGCTGTTGTACCTTTGCCATTTTTTGAATTTTAGTGTCTAATTAAAGTTAGCAAAAATATCAGATGGAGTCAAGATAAGCCAAGAAGATGTTCACCGTTGAGACTTTGTTTTTCTTAATCAGTTTCTTGCTGGTCATCTCCGCTCACGAGGCGGCACATGCCTATGTCGCCTTCAAGTTTGGTGATCCGACCGCCAAGCTCGAAGGACGCATGACCTTAAACCCCCTCGCCCATCTTGATATTTTCGGTACGCTAGCGCTGATTCTCATCCACATCGGCTGGGCAAAACCGGTACCGATTAATCCCAACAATCTACGCCACCCGTCCCGAGACAATTTTCTTATTGCCATTTCCGGCCCGGCCGCCAATCTACTGATGGCCTTAGCCGGTGCTCTTGTTTATTTAGGAGCAAAATCAGTTCCGGTTCTGGGGCCATTTTTCCTAGTTTTCATCGAACTCAATATCGTTTTGATGATTTTCAACCTTCTGCCAATTCCCCCACTTGATGGCAGCAAAATCTGGCATCTAGTCCTCTCAAACGAGAGCTACTATACTCTCGAGCAGCTTGGACCGTACATTTTGCTGGCAGTAATTGTTTTTTCCTTCTCCAGCGGTAATATCCTCTTCAACTACCTCTTCCAGGCAGCCGATGTCATAACGCGACTGATAACTTAGATTCAACCATTCGCCAAGGCTACCGAGGACTGAACGATAAACTGTCCAATATTTCTAGCACTCTTTAAAATCCTCTCTAGGGCAGATCTTCGCGTTTTCTCGCTAGGCTCTTGGCTTAGCAAGGTCTCTCCCTTCAAGGACGAAAAATCAAAATCGTTAATTGTTTGATCGGCTCGGCGGGCAACTACCTGAACGGATAGATTTACTCCCTCGTCGGCTCGGCAGGTGCTAATCGAGCTCAAAGCAAAAAACGCAATGGCAACAAGTGATATTACCGTCTTCATCTTATTTGTTTTCTGTGCCATCCCCCTCTTCGCCTACCACATTTTTGAGAGGCTTATCAACCTCTATCGGGCCTGGTTTATTCATCTCTTCAACTGTCGGCGTCGGTGTCGATTGCTGAGAGTCGAGTTCTTCATCGGTACTGGGTGGTGGTGTGATCTCCTCCGACGGCGGAGTAGCTTGCTCCGGCTCCAAACTCTCCTGGGGAGCTTCGGGGACGGTATTTTCGCTTAGCGACGAGTCCTCTACGCCCTTCGGGGATTTAGATTCCGGCAAGGCGGGTTCTACAATGCTTGCCTTTCTCTTCGAGGTATCAACCGACGACGGCTCCTGCTCAGATGACAGGTCGTTTTCGGTTTTTTGGGAAGCAGTGTTTTCACTTGGCAGCGATGCTTCCCCACCTTCCGACGGTCCCCCAACGCTTTCAGTCAAGGCTTCCTTCTCATCCTTCAACGAATTTGCTACCGAGGGTTCAGGCTCGCTCATAGTCTCGGCAGGTTCTACCGTTTCTTGACTAGGAGTTTCGGGAGGCGGAGCCGGCGGTGTCTCCTGCCCTGAATCAGATGATGGACTTGGCTCGCTTGGCGAAGGCGGAGGAATCGAAGATCCAGCCGCTGCAGGCGGAGCAGCCGGCGGTTGATTAGCGATAACCCTATAGCGGCGGCGAATATATTTGACAACAATGATAATTATTATTAGAACAACCAATGCCGGTGCAGCAATCTCCAAAGGCACAGCAATAAGTGTCGCCGATTTATCGACCAACCCTTTATCGCCGTCCTGGGCGGTTGCCTTGAGGCGGTAGTAGCCGAATGGGAAACGCTTGTCCCACTTGGCCGTATAGCTTCTGATACTCTTGGGAATAATCGTGTGAGTGCCCATATCGACTGTGCTCCCCTTGCCCCAAAGCGGTTTCAAGACGACTTGGCCAAGGGAGTCATAATGCACCGAGCCGGTGTTTTGAACCTTCATCTTTAGATCCACCGGCCCGCGCCAAACAAATTTCGGTGGAGAAAATTCGGTGATCTCAGCTGATTTAGTCACCAGCCCGGGGACAGAAATCAAAAGCAGCGTTCCGACCCGGCTGGCTACCCCGATTTCCGTCTCTCCTTCAGGCGTCTTCTTAACTTCTTTGGCAAAAACCGCCGCATAGTGCCCACCCGGTTCGGCTTGCTGAGGGACATCAATAGTAAAAGCAACTTCTTTCCCGGCCTTCGGTTCAATTGTCCCCTCCTTATCCGAGGGAAATTTAACCCAGTCAGCCAAGGTAGTTACCCCTTCCTGTTTAGGCGTCGCGGCAAAAGACGGCGCCCCTTCTTCAGAAACGGCAGAAAAGTCTTCCGTCTCCATCACAAAGCTCAGCGCCACATCATTACGGTTAGTTAGAGTTACTTTAGCCGTTTGGCTCTCGCCTGGCTTAATTTCAAAATTATAAGTTAAAGGCGAAATCTGAATCCCCTTTTGGGCTGTTTGAGCCGAACTGAAAGCCGCTGGAAAAACTATAAATCCCAGCGTGGTCAGAAGCAGAAAAATCTTTTTTCCCCTCACTTTCCCCTCCTTATAATAAAACCGCCGTGGCAGTATAGGTAACATTGCCCGAATAAGCCCCTATTTTTTGGCTATTGGGTGCATCAATTTCCCAACCCCAACTTGAAGCATCGGCGCCAGCGTGATAGCCAGTCACTGTATGGGCAGTGGTAGCTGCCTCGGGAACACCGGCATACTTGTTGTTTACATCACAAAGTGTCGTGCCCGCTCCCCAAGCCGCTTCTTTGGAGGAATCGGCTGCGTAGCAAGAAATACCCAGACCAGTGCCGCTCCAGAGGGTCGGCACGGCAATCGTTCCAGTATAATCGGCGATTCTTGTCGCTAAATCGGTGTGTAAAAGGGCCGAACCAGTACCAACTGCATTATCGTTTAAACCAATAGTATATCCGTTAGTGGCGTTAGTGCTAACCGAAGCGACAGTTGAGCCGGCGCAAATTGGTGTCCCGGGGGTTAAATTACCGAAAGTAATCGTTGAACCTGAAGAAATACTTAAGTTTATATACGATTGGACATTCGTCGAGAGGGTAACATCTGATGCCTTAGCTCGATCTAGACCATTATAAGGAGAATTAAAGACAAGAGACAGAAGGCCGACCAAGCCGACAAAACCAAGCAGAAAAAGAATTTTTTTGATCTTTTTTGTTCTCATATTTTGATGGTCTTTTTCTATTATACCTGCTTTCTACTCAAAGCAGCACACCGGTTGCCGTAAAAGTAACATTGCCACTGTAATTACCGGTTTTTTGGGTATTGGGAACAACCACCTTATAGCCGATCGAGGTCGCGTCCGAGGAGGTTGGCGAACCAGTTTTAGCGTGAATTTCCGTAGTGGTTTCTGGTACTCCGGCATATTTATTATCAGCGTCGTTTTCGACAGTGCCCGTTCCCCACTTCGCTTCTTTGTTTGTTGCGGCGAACACACAAATACCTAGCCCGGTGTCACTCCAAAGCGTCGGGGCGGCAATCGGCGCGGCATAATCAGCGATTCTTGTGGTCGCATCAGTGTGAAGAAGAGCCGAGCCGCTACCAACCACCCCGTCGTGAACAGCTAAAGTATAGCCGTTTGGAAAGTTGGTCGTAACGCTCGCCACCGTCGTACTGGTCAAAACCGAGCCGGGCAGGAGATTTCCGAAAGCGACCGTCCCGCTTGAGACGCCCAAAGTCAGCGAAAGGGCTGTCACTTGATAGATGTTGGGATAATCGGTAGTGGCATTAAGAGCGCCATCATCAATTGAATAAATTTCGGCGGCATATAAGGTGTCTTTGGCAGAAAAATTATTGTTGATTTTTATCTTAAAATTAATTGTCCATTGGTTACCGCTGGAAGTGGCATCAGCGCCGACCGAGGTAATCGTGGCCGCATTTTGCGTATCCGCCTCCTCGGAAAAAGTATTGGTTGCCTCTGTCCAGCGAAACCTCAAGGATCCATAGGGCGCGACGCTACCAGACGAATTAGCGAATCCCACCTCGACATAATCAAGATTGGTTGGGCCATCGACGTCCGTCACCATGGCGCGGAAGGCCCAGGGGGTAGTGTTATCGGCCACCGCCGTCGTGCCGGTGCCGCTGTATGGATTAGTAAAGGTTAAAGAATCGTTGACGGGCGCAGTGCCGCAACT
>Ga0315282_10016248_pt1 | contig 10895 bp, 10 predicted proteins | sample YL17G07_20_MG_FD_203693 | JGI IMG/M metagenome (GOLD analysis project Ga0315282, IMG submission 203693) | Sediment microbial communities from Yellowstone Lake, YNP, Wyoming, USA - YL17G07_20 | ecosystem: Environmental > Aquatic > Freshwater > Lake > Sediment | place: USA: Wyoming | collected...
AAGGCGGTCCAGTTTGTCCGAGAGGCCAAATCCAGAGGAATCGATGTCATCATCACCGACCACCACCGTCCTGGAGCCGAACTCCCGCCGGCGGTCGCAATTCTGAATCCCATGCTCGCGGCGAACGGCTACCCGGATAAGGGACTCGCAGGAGTCGGCGTCGTTTTCAAATTGATCCAGGCCCTCTTTGAGGACGCGGGCCGGTCGCGTCTGATTCCGCATTATATCAAGTTGGTGGCCATCGGGACCATCGCCGATGTGGTGGAATTGAGGGGCGAGAACAGGCTTCTGGCAAAATACGGACTCAGGGGCCTTGAAACTGTCGTCAACCTGGGCTTGAGAACGCTGCTCGATTCCTGTGGACTCGTGAACAAACGGGTTTCCGAAGGGGACGTCGGATTCAGGATTGGGCCGAGGATCAACGCGGCCGGCCGGATGGGGATGACCGACCTCGCGGTCCGGCTCTTTTTTTCAAAATCCCCGGAGGAATGCTTCGATATTGTAAGCCGGCTGGAGACCCTGAACAGGAAAAGACAATCGACCGAGGATCGGATTTTCAAACAGGCCGCCCTAACGATCAGAACCAGAGCGCTCGAAAAACGGTACCGTTTCCTGGTCATGGGCTGTGAGGAATGGCACCGTGGTGTCATCGGAATCGTGGCCGCGCGGCTGAAAGACGCCTTTCACCTTCCGGTGCTCCTCTTTGCCTATGAGGAGGGAAAGGCCTTCGGCTCGGGCAGGAGCATCAGCGAATTCTCGATGATCGATTGCCTGGACCAGTGCCGGCACCTGTTCATCAGCTACGGCGGCCACACCTATGCCGTCGGTTGTTCCCTCGAACGCGACCGGATGAGCTCGTTCAGGGCGTTGGTCAATGAACTCGCGGCCGCCCGGATCACCGATGCGGACCTCCAGAGGAAAATACCGATCGATACGCGGTTGTGTCTCGACGAAATCCAGCCCGTACTCCTCAAGGACTATGTCCTCCTCTGGCCGTTTGGAATGGGAAACCCCAAGCCGGTGTTCATGACCGAGAAAGTGAAAGTGGCGAGCCCTCCTCAGACGATCCAAGGCAAGCACGCCAAGTTTCTGGTCAAACAGAGTGGGAGGACGGTCGAAGCGCTGGGCTGGGATAAAGCCGACTGGGCAGCAGTGATCAAAAAGGGAGATGAAATCGATATCGCTTATTCTCTCCAGTTCTCCGAGTACATGGGGGAAGAAAAAGTCTCTCTGTCTTTGGAAGACATCAGGACATAGAATCGGGCATGCGCGAAAGGACGAAGTTAAGGCTGACCCGGACCCTGAGAATGGCGATCCTCGCCGTCCTCCTCGGTATTGTCACGATCATCCTGGTCTATCTCGTGACTCACTTTGGAGAAAAATCTAGGCCACCCCGGCAATCGGCCGACATCGGTCCTCTGAAGATCGACCAGAAAGAAAAGATCGAACATTTCGAGTTCAAGGGCGGAAAGGGGAACATCGAGCTCCGGGCGAACAGGTTTTATGTCGGAGAGGACAAGCTAAATCACCTCGAAGGCAGCGTCGAGGTCGTCGATTTCGGCCACAAAGGAGGACAGAAGACCATGATCTTCGCCGACCAGGTGGCCTACGATCAGGAGGGAAATCACTTTGTCCTGACCGGAACGGTTAAGATTCAGGACAAGGACCTGACGCTTATCTCCGAGTTTTTCGATTATGACAAGAAGACGGAAATCTTCAGGTCGGACAAGGGTGTTGGTATCTCCTCTCGGAGGCTCAACGGTTTTTCCCGGAACCTTCTCTACACTCGAGCGGACCAAACCCTAACACTCGAAGAAGGGGTTCGACTAGAGATCAAACCCAAGCCCGAGCAAAAGATCACACGACCGTTTTTCCTGCGAGGCCAAAAGCTCGTCTATAGCCGCAAAGGACACCAGGGCGAAGGCGAGGGCCTGATCGAGTTTTATTCCGGAGAAAGTGGGGGCTCCTGCCAGAGCCTAAATTTTGCTCTGTCCACGGACGAAAACTTTCTGACTGAGCTGCACCTGAAAGGCAAAGTCCGGCTGGAGCTGATTTCGGATGCTCAGCCCCAGCGCGCACCTTCGAGCGGCTCCTCGGTCTTGCTCCAGAGCAAGAGAAGGGAAGTCGAGGCCGAGGAGGTGGACCTCAGGATGTTCAAGAAGTCTTCCAAGGTCCGCTTCATGGAGACCCGGGGTGATTGCCGCTTGATACTCCACTCCGAATCAGGCGCCTGGACCGAGCTCCTTTCCCAGTCGTCGGAATTCTCTTTTGATGAAGCGGGCGAGCTCCGGGGCTTTAGGGGGCTCCGGCAAGTCGCGATGGTCGATAAAGACAAGGATGGGCAGGAGTTGCGCCGGGCGAGCGGAGAGGAGATGTCCTTCGGGGCAAAGAGACTCGAGCTTCGGGTCAAGGGCGGTCCTCAGGCTCCGGCCGGCTTCACATCCCCTGAGAGCGACCTCCAGGCATCAGAGATCGCCCTCTTTCTCAAGAACGAAGACATCAGCGCCTCCGGAGATGTCAAGGCTGTCTTGAAACCCAAGACCGCGAATAAGCGGCCTCCCGGCTTTTTTTCCGGCGATCAGGCTCTCTTCGTAACCACCCGGAGTCTGAGATATTTGGGCAACCCGGAGCGTTTTATTTTTAGCGGCGACATTCGAGTCTGGCAAGAAAAAAACATGATCGTGGCCCAGGAACTGACGCTTTTTAAAGAAAGCGGAGAAATCCGTTCGGCCGGAGCGGTCAGGACGACCTTCCCCCACAAGCCGAAAGAAAAAGAACCGGAGGAAAAAGTCGAGATATCGGGCAATATCATGAACTACAAACCCAAGGACCGAGTCCTTTCTTTCGTGAATTCGTGCAGCCTCCTGATCAAGAACTATTCCATGTCCGGGAGGACGATGTCTGTCATCCTCAAGGAGGAGGACGGCAAGATGAAAGCGATCGAGGCCAGAGACAATGTCATAATCCAGCAGGAATCGAAAGAGGGAAGGGGAAAGCAGGCCTTTTACAACCTGGCCGACGAGACGATTGTCCTCACCGGAAGCCCCCAGCTGCTTGATAAAAGCAAGGGAGAGACCAGGGGGGACAAATTGACTTTTTACCTGTCGGATGGTAGAATCCGGGTCGAAAACCTGGAGCGGGAAAGGTCGGAAACAATCATCAAACGTGAGAAATGAACAATTCTCTGAAAGCCATCAGCCTGAGCAAGTCCTATCACCAGAAGAAAGTGGTGGATGATGTTTCGGTGGAGGTCCAGGGTGGAGAAGTCGTCGGGCTCCTAGGGCCGAACGGGGCCGGCAAGACGACGACCTTTTCGATGATTCTTGGCCTTGTCCCGGAAGATTCCGGCAGGATCTTTCTTCGTGGGGAAGAGATCACCGGGCTTCCCATGTACCTGAGGGCTCAGAAGGGGATGTGCCTGCTCCCCCAGGAACCCTCCGCCTTCAGATGGCTCAGCGTGGAAGATAATCTGCTGGCCATTCTGGAGGTCTTTCCTGATTCCCAATCCCGAAGAGAAAACGGGGATATCGCCCAGGCTCTCAAGGAGTTCGGACTGGAAAAACTGGCCAAAGCCAAGGCCTATACCCTCTCCGGCGGGGAGCGGCGGAGGCTGGAGATTGCCAGGGCGATGATGACCAGGCCCGAGTTCATCCTGCTCGATGAGCCTTTCACCGGCATAGACCCGCTGGCCATCAATGACCTGCAGGAAATCATCGTCTCCCTCAAACGGAGGGGGCTTGGGCTTCTCCTGACGGATCACAGCGTCCGGGAAGCTCTCCGGATCACCGACCGGGCTTATATCATCGACAAAGGCCGGATCATCATGGAAGGGAAACCGCCGGAATTGATCGCCTCGCCAGAGGTCCGGAGGAACTACCTGGGCGAGGATTTTTGCCTCTATTAATGATAGAATAAGGGCTATCGCGTTAAGACTATGGTGATGAAGCAGCGGCTCGACCAGAGACAGGTTCAGAAACTGATCCTGGCCCCTGCCCTGCAGCAAGCGATCAGGCTCCTCCCTCTCACCAACCTGGAGCTCATCGAAATCATCGACTCCGAGATCGCTCAGAATCCCGTCATCGAGCTGGAAGAGGAGACCTTCCAGAGGCAGGTCAAGGAAGGCAACGGGAAAACCCCGAAGGAGAGGAGCGAGCTGGAGAAGCAGCTTGAAAAAATGCGGGACAACCCCCAGGATCAGGATGCTGAATATCAGAACGAAGCTGACTTCGAATCGCACTTTCAGGAATATTTTGGGGACGGCTTTCGTCCCTCCGTCGTCGGGAGGAAGGAGATTCCGTCGATTGAGAACTTCCTGTCCAAGACGCCCTCCCTCTGGGACCACCTGAACTGGCAGGCCAACCTCACTTTTTTTGATCCGAAAGACCGGGAAATCTCTCAGCAGATCATCGGCAACATCAACGAAGACGGATATCTCAGCACACCGGTCGAGGAAATCGCCAGGCAGTGCGAGATCACGATTGAAAGAGCCAACGAGGTCCGGGAAAAGATCAAGGTTTTCGATCCGGTCGGGGTGGGAAGCCTGGACCTGCGGGAAGCCCTGCTTGCCCAGATGGATTATCTGCAGATGACCAACGAGACGACGAAAACCCTGGTCACCCAATGCCTCCCGCTTCTCGAAAAATCGGATTTTTCTCAATTGGCCAAGGCGCTGCAGATCCCGCTCTCCGAGGTGAAATTCCACATCGAGATCATCAAAGCCCTGGACCCGACGCCGGGGCGAAAGTACAGCCAGGAAAGGACCTTTTACGTTGTCCCGGACATTCTAGTGACCAAGGAAGGGAACGAATACAAGGTTGTCCTGAATGACGAGGGGTTGCCGAGGCTCCGGATCAGCAGCTATTACAAGAAGCTCCTGGCGACGACGTCGAAGGACAACCCTGAGGCCCACCGCTTCCTCAAGGACAAGATGAAGAAAGCACTCTGGTTCCTGAGAAGCCTGAACCAGCGGGACCAGACCATATTTAAGGTGGCGAAGTATATCGTCGACAAGCAGCAGGATTTCTTGGAGAAAGGCCTGGATTATATAAAACCTCTGACTCTGATGGAGATCGCCCAGGAGATCGGCGTCCACGAATCCACGGTCGGCCGCGTCGTCGCCAACAAATATCTCACGACCCCGCGAGGCGTCTTTTCACTGAAGTATTTCTTCCACAAATCCCTGGTCGGGGACTATGGCGAGGAGATTTCTTCCCTCAGGATCAAAGAGAAAATCAAAAAACTCGTTGAAAGCGAGGATCGGAACCGCCCCCTGAGCGACATCGAGATCGGGGAGCTCTTGGCCAAAGAGAACCTGAAGATAGCTCGGCGCACGATCGCCAAGTACAGAAAACAGCTCAAGATTCTTCCTTCTCATATCCGGAAAAGAAAATTTGTCATGGAGGGCAGCTCATGAACGTTCATTTCACGGCCCGCCAAATGACTCTGACCCTGGAGCTGAGGCAGTACTGCGAGAAACGGCTCAACTCGTTGGAAAAATTGATGGGGTCGGTCCTGGAAGTGGATGTCATCTGCTCGGTGGAACGCAACAGGCACAAGGCCGAAATTTACGTCAAGGCCAAAGGGGCGAGTCTGTTCGTGGTCGAAGAGACTCCGGAGATGTTGAACTCGCTCAACCGGGCCTTTGACAGCCTGGAAAAGAAGATCAAAAAAGAACGGGAAAAATTCAGGGAGAGGAAACGGCGGAGCAGCCGGGTGACGAAGGAGATCCCCTATGTTTCCGAGCCGGGCGAGACCGAAAAGAGGGTTGTCCGGAGCCGGGATTTTTCTCTCAAGCCCATGGCTCTCGAAGAGGCCCTGGTTCAGTTTGACGTGGAAAAGAGGGATGTCTTCGTTTTCCGGAGACCCGGCACAGAAAAATGGGCGGTCCTGTACCGGCGCAGGGACGGAAACTATGGTTTGGTGGAGCCGGAATAATCCTCCGGGGTCGCCGGCGTGAAGCTATCCGACTTTCTGGCCGAGGGCATGATCATCCCGGAGCTCAGATCGAGAAAGGCGGAGAGCTCGCTCCAGGAGATGGTTGATTTTCTGAAAATAACGAATCGGGTCGCCGAGGACAAAGAGCTGTATGCCAAGCTTCTCGAGAGAGAAAAATTGGGAAGCACGGCCATCGGCGAGGGCGTGGCCATCCCCCACTGCAAGTTCGCGGGGCTGAAAAACCCGCTGGTCATGTTGGGTGTTTCGCGGAAAGGGGTGGATTTTGAATCGGTTGACGGGAAACCGGTTTACATCTTCTTTCTGGTGATCGTCGCCCCGGAGGACCCCGGCAGCAGTCTTCAGATCCTGGCTTCGATTGCCCATCTGGTCCGGAAAGCGGGAGCTCTCGACAAGAAGATTCTGCAGGCGGCGCGTCCGCAGCCCATGCTAGAGGTTATCCGGCTGGAAGAGCAGAAACTCGATGAGTAAAAAAGGGAAGTGCGTACCGGAGCAGACGACGATTTCCGGGGAGCTTCTTCAGATCTTCGGGCTGGGTGCGCTCATCCGGGGAGACAGCGGAATCGGGAAGAGCGAAAGCTCCTTGGAGCTCATCGCCCGGGGGCACAAGTTCATTTCCGATGACGTGGTTCTTGTTCGGAAGACGGCCACCGGCCGCTTGACCGGGAAATCACCCTCCCTGAGCCATAATTTTATGGAGATCCGGGGCCTGGGCATCATCAACATCAAGGAGATCTTCGGCGCCAAGTCGATCCTCCGCCAGGCTCCGGTCGATTTGATCATCAGGCTCAAGAAATGGCATCGCCGAAGAGAATACGACCGGCTCGGCCTGAAGTTCCCCGAAGATATCAAGATCTTGGGAGTCGGGACCCCGCAATTGAACATTCCTGTCGCTCCGGGGCGGAATATTGCCACCCTGATCGAGGTCGCCTGCAAAGTCCATATGCTCAGGTTGAGGGGTTACCATGCGTCCCAGGAGATCATGAAAAAGCTCGAGCGGGCTTTGTCGTGAGCCCGAAAGGAAGGTCTGTCTGTGAAAGATGACAGGTTCCTCATCATCACCGGGCTATCCGGGTCGGGAAAAACCGCGGTCAGCCATTTCCTCGAGGACCTGGGCTACTACTGCGTGGACAATCTTCCGGCCAAGCTAATCCCGAGCTTCGTCGACCTGTGGCTCAGGGAAGAAGTCGAGATCGAGCGCGTGGCCCTGGTCGTCGACATTCGGGAGCCGGGTTTCCTGAGCAAGTTTCCTCTCGTCTGGAGGGAGATCAACAAAAAGATATCCCCGCGGCTGATCTTCCTGGAGGCTTCCGACGAAGCCCTGGTGAAACGGTTCAGCGAGAGCCGTCGGCCCCATCCCCTGACCAAGAAAAAGTCCGTCCTGGAAGGCGTTCGCCTCGAGCGCAGGCGGTTGGCAGAGATCAAGAAGATGTCGGATGAAGTCATCGATACCTCGGCCTCCACTGTCTCCCAGCTCAAGGAATTGCTGATGCGGCGGTTTTCCAAGCGAAAGGGCCCCCGCCTTCAGATCGTTCTTATCAGCTTCGGCTACAAATACGGTCTGCCCATAGAATCAGACCTCGTCTTTGATACACGTTTCCTTCCCAATCCCTTTTATGAGGAGGCCCTCAGAGAAAAGGGTGGAAACAACCACCTGGTCAGGGACTTTGTCCTCAAGTCTCCGGAGACCCAGGCCTTCCTGGCCGAGCTAATTCGTTTCCTGGGCTTTCTGATTCCCAAATTCCTGGACGAAGGCAAGAGTTATCTGACCATCGCCGTCGGCTGCACGGGGGGAAAGCACAGGTCCGTGGTGATCGTTGAAAAATTGAACGGGTACTTTCACAAGCACGGCTATCATAGTAAAATCTATCACCGGGATATGTTCAAATAAGAAAGTGAGGAGTCAGGGGTGAGGAGTGAGGGGTAAGAAGTCAGCAAAAAAAATATCATCGATACGATCGACGCGACGAACGTGACGAACGCGGAGAGTGCAAGATGATCGGCGGGATCATAGTCTCACACGGGATGCTGGCTGAGGAATTGCTCAACGCCCTGACGATCATTCTGGGAGAGGCTCCCAACATAGAAGCTATTTCCATCGGCTGGTATGATGATGTGGAAGAATCAAAGAAAAAGATCAACTCCAGCCTGAAAAGAGTCGATCAGAAGAATGGCGTCTTGATTTTTACCGATATGTTCGGTGGGACCCCCTCCAACCTCAGCTTTGGTTTTCTGAAAGACGACCATATCGAGATCATCACCGGAGTGAATCTTCCCATGCTGATCAAATTTGTCTCGCTCCAGAGAAGCAACAATCTCAAAGATGTCGCCAGAAAGGTTGTCGACCAGGGGAAGAAGAACATCCATCTGGCCAGCGCTCTGCTCAGCTCCAAACACTGAGGGACCGGCGGCCGATGATCAAGAGAAAAGTGACCATCAAGAACAAGCTGGGACTTCATGCCAGGGCCGCGGTGAAGTTCGTCAACCTGGCCAATCGCTTCAGTTCGCTGGTGAAGATCGTCAAGGACGGGAGCGAGATCGACGGCAAGAGCATCCTCGGGGTCCTCACCCTTGCGGCCACACAGGGCAGCCAGATCGAGCTCAAGATCTCGGGCAAGGACGAGGACGAGGCCTGCGGCGCTCTGGTCGCTCTGATCGACAACAAATTCGAGGAGAGAGAATAGCGGCGCATGGACATCATCCGGCTGAGAGGGATCGGCGTTTCTCCGGGGATCGCCATGGGAGAAGTCCGGCTCTCCGCGCCTGTCATCTTCACGGGACGAAAGGAGACCATCTCCTCCCGCCGGATTGATAACGAGCTCCGGCGGATGAAAAGGGCCATCGCCCGGACCAGGGCTGAGCTGGTCAAGATCAAAGGGGAGATCAAAAAGAAGATGGGGGACGAACACGCCTTTATCTTCGACGCCCACCTTCTTATCCTTCAGGATAAATCCCTGCTGGCGAGCCTGGAAAGGATCATCCGCGAAGACAGGGTGAAGACAGAGTGGGCTCTCTCCCAGATCAATAACAAGTATTTGAGAGTCTTCGAGGCCATCAACGATGAGTATTTCAGGCAAAGGAAATCGGATATCTCCGATGTTCTGGCCAAGGTCTATCGGAATCTGGAGGCGAGGAAAAAGGCCAAAGAAACGGATGAAGCCGACAAGATATTGGTCGCCCATGAACTTCTCCCCTCGGAGGCGGCCTCCAGGCTCAGCCGGGGTACGATCCTGGGGGTGGCTATGGACATGGGCGGGCAGACGTCCCATACGGCGATCCTGGCGCGGTCCCTGAACCTCCCCGCCGTGGTCGGCCTCCACAACTTGACCCAGCTCGTCAAGAATGGGGACTATCTGATCGTGGACGGCACCGACGGTGAGATCATCGTTAATCCTCCTCTGGCCGTCCGGAAGGAATTCGCCGGCAAGCGGGAGAAATACAACACTTACCGGAAGGACCTGCAAAAAACCGCTCGGCTTCCCTCGGCGACCCTGGACGGTGAAAAATTCTATCCTCTGGCCAACATCGAGCTGCCTGAGGAGGTGAATAACGCATTCTCTTACGGGGCAGAAGGAATCGGGCTCTTCAGGTCTGAATTCCTCTACCTCCGGGGTTCCCTCCTTCCCTCCGAAGACGATCATTTTGCGGTCTATTCCAGGATCGCCAAGGAAGCCTATCCCGCTCCGGTTTACATTCGGACGATCGACATCGGGGGCGAAAAGGCCCTGCCCCAACTGAACATCGAGAAAGAGCCCAACCCTGCCCTCGGGCTGAGGGCGATCCGTTTTTCCCTCCGCAACAAGGATCTGTTCATGACCCAACTCCGGGCCATTTTGAGGGCCAGCGCCCTGGGCAACATGAGGGTCCTCATCCCCATGGTCACGGAACTCGAGGAGGTTCTGGAAGTCAAGCATCTTTTTGAGGAAGTGAAGCAGGGGCTCCGCGACCACAAGGTCAAATTTGACGAGCACATCCCGCTGGGCATCATGATCGAAGTTCCGGCTGCGGCCGCGGTCGCCGACATACTCGCTGAGCATGTGGATTATCTCAGCATCGGGACAAACGACCTCATCCAATATTATTTGGCCGTAGACCGTTCCAATGAGTACGTCTCCTACCTCTATAAACCCCTCCACCCTTCCGTGCTCAGGCTCATCCGCTTCATCATAAAGGCGGCCCTCAAGGCGGGTAAAGATGTTACGGTCTGCGGAGAGATGGCGGCCGATCCTCTGTCGGCACTTTTTTTGCTCGGCTTCGGGTTGAGAAAATTCAGCATGAACCCGATCTTCATTCCCAAGTTCAAGAAGGCCCTCCGCTCGGTCGACTCGAGGACGGTGGAAAAGGTGATCCGGGACGCCCTGAAATTGAACACCGCTCAGGCGATCGAGGAATACGTCATTGAAGAGATCCTGGTGAAATACCCCGGCGTATTCCTGATGGGACCGACGAGCTAAGATAAGAAGTGAGCTGTGAGCGGTGAGCAGTGAGCCGTCTCGAATTCATAAATTCTCTTCTTGCGATTATCGAATGATTTCAGACGGCGCTAATCATTGAAATAGCGTTCTTTGTTTCGGCGCCTACCAAGTTTTCGCTGAGGTTGTTTTAGAATTCCATATCTTCCCGAATTCGCTGCTTGCCGCTCATAGCTCAGGGCTCACGAGTTTCGTCCATAGATATCTTGGATCCGGACGATATCGGATTCAGAGGATTTCCCGATCCAGATTTCCATCACCCGGCCCGGTTCCCGGCCGATGCAGCGGAGCCGGTGGGGAGTCCGCTGAGGGACAAAGATCTCCTCATTCTTCCTCGGTCGCCAGACTCTTTCCCCCACCGTCACTTCCAGGCCCCGGTCCAAGACGATCCAGTACTCGTCGCGACGGCGGTGGTATTGCAGAGAAATGGCCCCTTGCGGGTTGACGGTGATGACCTTGATGCTGCAGACA
>Ga0315282_10016249_pt1 | contig 10895 bp, 9 predicted proteins | sample YL17G07_20_MG_FD_203693 | JGI IMG/M metagenome (GOLD analysis project Ga0315282, IMG submission 203693) | Sediment microbial communities from Yellowstone Lake, YNP, Wyoming, USA - YL17G07_20 | ecosystem: Environmental > Aquatic > Freshwater > Lake > Sediment | place: USA: Wyoming | collected...
CAATCCCTCCGACGACCGGGCGGCGCTGGGGTCCGTGACGCTCAGGGATTGCTCGTTCAGCGGCTCATCCACCGCCCAATCGCGGCACATCGTCGACCCGCGGACGGGCAAGCACGTCCAGGCCGACCGCGCCGCCTGGGCACTGGCCGGCGACGCGGCCACCGCCGACGCCCTGACCACAGCCCTGTGCGTGATGGATGATGAAGAGGCAAGGCGTTTCGCCAAGCGAAACCCGAAGCTGTCATTCATTCTCGGCCGGCGAATCAAAGGCCAGTGGCGACTCGATGAATTCGGCCCCAAGGTGCTTGGGACGTGTATGAAAACCGTAGCATGGGCGTCCCGCCCATGAGTCCCACGGGCCTCTGGCCCGTGGAACAGCCGCAGGAGCAGGGGCGGGACGCCCCTGCGACTCACGGACAGGTCCGCAGGACCCCTTACGGGGATGCCCGTGCTACGGCCGAACGCGGTTTTCATACACGTTCTTAGGAAAGAGAATGGCGGCAATAGGCGGCAAGAAACATGGGAGTCTAAGATGAAGCCCAATAGTCGAATCCCACTGGCAATTCTCGCGGGAATCGCGGCATTGTTCTCGATGTCGCCTGCCGCGCCGCTTGCGGCCGACGCCAATTCCGCCGCGCCGCCCAAGCTGCCGGCCGACCCGTTTGTCGGCGAGTTCGTCGGCACCTTCAAAGGCGACAAGGCCGACGCGATACCAGCCGTGGCGAAGGTCTATTTCGACCCCAAGGCGGGGGCCGAAGGCGGATACCGGGCGATGATGTATGCTGTCGATTCCGGCCTGATCGACCACGCAGTCATCGGGGAGAAGACCCACTGCGCGTATGCGATCCCGATGGCAGGCGCCGTCACCGAGGGCAAGCTGCAACTTGTTGCCAGCGGGAATTGGCAGGGCGTCGTCGAGGGAGAGAACTGCACGGCTGGATCAAGGGCCGGCACGTTCGACCTCAAGCGCAACCAGAGAAAGAGCCCGACGCTTGGCGCGGCGCCGCCGGCGGGGGCGGTCGTGCTGCTGGACTACAAGCCCGGCAAGGCGCCGAGCCTGGCAGAGTGGACCAATAAGAAGTGGAAGGCCTTCAACGACGGCAGCATGATGGTCACGGAAGACGACAACTACACGGTTCGCACGTTCAGGAACTTTCGCCTGCACGCGGAGTTCATGGTGGTTTGCGGTCCCAAGGGCGGCGGCAACAGCGGTTTTTACCTGCTGGACCGCTACGAGTTGCAGGTTTACGATTCCTTCGGCCGGGGGTTGGACAAGGGCAACTGCGCCGCGATCTACCAGACCATCGCGCCGTCGGCCAATGCCTGCCTGCCGTGCGGCCAGTGGCAGACGTACGACATCACGTTCCGCGCCGCGGTGATGGATGGCAAGACCGTCAAGAAGCACCCGCGGATAACGGTGGTGCACAACGGCGTGACGGTGCACGACGACGTTGAGATTCCTCATGCGACGGGTGTTGCCCAGGCGCGCGGCGACGTGCCCGAGGGGCCAATAATGCTCCAGGACCACAACAGCCCGGATCGGTTCCGCAACATCTGGCTGGTGGAGATCGCTGCCCAGTAGGCTCTCCGGCAGGAACATCGTCGCCGGGTCCGGCGGCTTCGGATCGCCGGGCCCGATGTTTCATCCCGCCCATATCACCAGTGGGCTTGCTCGTCGGGCGGGCGGATGACGGACGGTTTTCGTTTTGGTCTTGCTTCCCTCCCGCCGGGAAAGAGCAGCAGTGCCGCGACCAGGCCGACGACGGCCAGCAGGAGCAGGCCGCGTCTTGTCGGCGGATCGGCGACGCGCCGGGCGGCGTCCATGAGGAAGTCGGCCGGCGGCTGGGGCTCCGGCGCCGCGGGCGCCACCACCATGCCCGGCGACGGCTGCCGCGGGCCTCCGGCGGTCAGGACCACCACCTCGTCCTGGGGCCAGTAGCCCAGTTCGTTCATCGCCAGGCGCTTGGTCAGCACGGCGTCGTGCGGCAGTTCGGCGATGTACCTCTCGTTGCCCTCGATGAGCGAGCGAAGCGTCGCCATCGTCGCCTGCTGGCGGGCCAACTGGTACTGAACCTGCCGCAGCCGCGCGTACTCCGGCAGCAGCAGCACCGCGGCGAACACAGCCATGGCCGTGGCCGCCAGAAGGCAGAACGTCACAAACTGCATGAACGCCGAGACGAAACTGCCGAACCCGCCGGGCGGGTTCCCGTCATCCCTTGTTCCATGTTGAGGCGCCATAGACCGCCCTGTCCGCGAGGGCCTCCTCGATTCTCAGGAGTTGATTGTACTTGCACACGCGATCCGTCCGGCTTGCCGAGCCGGTCTTTATCTGCCCGGCGTTCTTCGCGACGACCAGGTCGGCGATCGTCGAGTCCTCGGTCTCGCCGGATCGATGGCTGATGACGGCGGTCCACCCGCTGCTCATGGCCAGGTCGATCGCGGCGTAGGTCTCGGTCAAAGTGCCGATCTGGTTGACCTTGATGAGGACGCTGTTGGCGCAGCGCTCGCTGATGCCGCGCCGGATGAAGTTGACGTTGGTGACGAAAATGTCGTCGCCGACGAGCTGGATCTTGCCGCCGAGCTTCTCGTTGAGCTTCTTCCAGCCCGCCCAGTCGCCCTCGCCCAAGCCGTCCTCGAGGCTGCGGATGGGGTACTTGGCGCACCAGTTGGACCAGATGTCGATCATCTCGTCGCTGGTGGCGATCCGGTCCGGGTCGGACTTGAAGAAGCAGTAGCCTTCCTTGCCGCGAGCGTGCGCCTCGTTGACCATTTCGCTCGCGGCCGGGTCCAGGGCGAGCCAGATGTCCACGCCGGGCTTGTACCCTGCCGCCTCGATGGCCTTGAGGATCAGTTCGGGGGCCTCGTCGTTGCTCCTGAGGCTCGGTGCGTAGCCGCCCTCGTCGCCGACGGCGGTGTTGTAGCCCTTGGACTTGAGGACCTTCTTGAGTGCGTGGAAGACCTCGGCGCCCATGCGCAGGCCCTCGGAGAAACTCCCGGCGCCCCAGGGCTGGACCATGAACTCCTGGAAGTCGACCGTGCCGTCGGCGTGCTTGCCGCCGTTGAGGATGTTCATCATCGGCACCGGCAGCGTGACGGCCTTGCCGCCCCCGACGTACTCGTAAAGGGGCTTGCCGACGGCGATCGACGCCGCCCGGGCCGCCGCCATCGACACGCCCAGGATCGCGTTCGCGCCGAAGTTGGACTTCGTCGGCGTGCCGTCGGCGGCGATCATCTTGTTGTCGATGCCCGCCTGGTCGCGGGCGTCCATGCCCTTGACGATCTTGGCCAACTCGTTGTTGACGTGCCCGACCGCCTTGAGCACGCCCTTGCCCAGGTACACGCCCTTGTCGCCGTCGCGAAGCTCGCAGGCCTCGTTCTCGCCCGTGCTGGCGCCGCTGGGGACCGCGGCGCGGCCGAGGATGCCGCCCTCGAGCAACACGTCCACCTCCACGGTGGGGTTGCCGCGCGAGTCCAGAATCTGCCGGCCGCGGATTGCTTGAATCTTCGTTGACATTCTCGCTGTTCCTTTAGTCTATCGGTCATGCACGAAAAAAGGCTGTAGCCTTTCACACCCGAACGAGCCAGTATATTACCGCTTCGGCCGGCGTATGCAAGGGCGCCGGCAGCGGTTGTCCGTCAGTTCCGACGGCGGGGGCTGGCGCTCTCGCGAAATCCCCGGCGGCGGAATCTCCGGCACGTGCCATCACGGGCGGTCGGTTGTATAATGGGCGGCGCCTGGTCAGGCCGGTCAGGCCGTGCTTCGCCGGCGGGCGGCGGATCGAACCAAGACGCCCGCCGAGGGACCGGCCGCTTTCTGCGAGTTGTCCGTGACGGGAAAGGATAAACTATGCTGGCTGCCATCTCGGTTTCGACACAACCAATCGACTGGAACTGGGCTTGGGACAAGTACGTCATCCTGGCCGTGCCTTTCGGCCTGGTCGCACTGGCGGCACTGGCGCTGCTGCTGCTTCGCCACACGCTGCGGACTCGTTTCCGCGTGGCCAGGCAGCTCGCGCTCGACCAGGACATCAACGAATGGCTCATCTGCTTTAACTGGAGCAGCAAGGTGCTCTACCTGCCGGCCATCGTCATGTCGTTTCTGGGGGCGCTGACGATGCTCATGATCCAGTGGAAGACCGTCCCGGAGCACCCTGCCCCGGTCATTGCCCAGGTTGTCGGCGGCCTGTGGCTGCTGGCGTTCGTGATCTCGTTCCTGGTGGATGAATACGAGATGTCCTTCAAGGTCCTGACGTTCATCGTGCTGATGCTGCTGCTTCTGGTGCTCTGGCTGCACCTGCTGGGCTGGCTTACGGCCTTCCTGCGGCTGCTCGGGCGAGTGTCGGTGTCGATGAGTTGGCAGGGGTTCCTGTTCATCGGCCTGCTGTTCTCGGTGGGCATCGTGGTCTCGTGGATCAACGGCCTGTTCCACTACGTCGCCATCACGCCGAACTACATGAACATCCAGGTGGGCGTGAGCGAGTCGGGCGAGCAGGTCTCGCGCGAGGAATACAGCACGCGCGTGGACACGGGCGACTTGCTGGAGCGGATCATGGGCTTCGGGCGGATCGTCATCACGTTCCGCGACAACCGCCGCCTGCCGATGAGCCTGCTAGTCGGGCGGGTCGGCAAGAAGGCCGCAACGCTGGAATCCGTCCGCGGCAAACTCGCGGTAGACGCCTATCAGCCGCCGCACCAGAGCGGCGATGCATGATTGATAAACACTCCACCTTTCAACAAGCACGAAATCCTAATCTCAAAATCCGAAACAAATTCAAAGCACCAAATTCAAATGCTCCAAACGTCGCAAGCCGGCGGCCGCAAATCTCAAGTCACTTCGACATGTAATCGGGCAGGTCGGCGGGTCTGACGTCTTTCCACAGGCCCAGGCGCGCCTGGCGGGCATGGTCCTGGAGCTGCCGGAACTGGGCTTTGTGCGGGTGGTCGAATCGCGGGTCGGCGTAGCCGTAGCCCTGGCGGACGAGTTCGCTGTTGAGCATCGTCCCGTCGCCCAGCAGCACGTACGCCAGCAGGCGATGGTACTTGTCCCGCGTGTTGCCGCGCAGAAGTTTCAGTCGCACGGTCTTGCCTTCGCACGTCCGCGCCGTAAAGTCCGACGCCTCGTGCCCGAAGTGCTGGACGGGCTTATGCGGGGCCTTGGTTTCCGGCGTGTCCACGCCCCAGAGCCTTATCCGCGTGGCGGGCTTGCCGCCGTCGGGCTCGTCGACGTCCAGCGTATCGCCGTCGACCACGCAAACGACGCGGAAGGACTTGTCGTTGTAGCGGACGTAGTCCTCGGCGACGGGTCCGGCGGCCCGCCCGAACAGGCCGATCCGGTCGCCGGCGTAGAGGCCCAGCAGCAACATCACGGCCGCCAGGGCCCAGCCCGCGCGGCGGGCGGCGTACCGCCGGCGGCGCTGCGAGCCGGTGAGCCTGGGCGGCAATATCCCGCGGCGGGTCATTTCACTTTTTCTTCGCCTTCCCGGCCGGCCTGGCGGCGCGCTTCCTTGGGGCCGGCTTGACGGGCGCCGAGCCGAGGTCGAAGGCGTCGTGCACCAGGCGCAGGGCCTGCGGGCCCTGGCCGCGGTCGATCAGGACGGAAATCTTGATCTCGCTGGTGGTGATGTTCTGGATGTTGATCTTCCCGGCCGCGAGGGCGGCGAACATTCTCTCGGCCACGCCGGTGTGGATGCGCATACCCATCCCGACGGCGGAGACTTTGGCCAGGTGGTCCTCGAAGGTCGCCTCGCAGCCGAGCTCCCGGCAGAGTCTGTCGACGACGCTCCTGGTCTCCGGCAGTTCGGCGATGTCGACGGTGAAGGCGACGGTCGCCCGCTTGTTGTCGGCTATCGTCTGGATGATGTCGTCGACGACGATGTTGTTGGTCGCGATGGTCTGGAAGATGCTTGCCGCCACGCCGGGATGGTCCGGGACGTTCCGCAGCGTGATACGGGCGAGCTTGTCCTTCAGCGCCACGCCGCTGACCACGATTCGTTCCATGGATTCGGTTTCAGCCACGATCATCGTACCTTTCTTGTGGTTCTGACTGTTGCGCACGTGGATGGGCACGCCGTACTTCTTGGCGAACTCCACCGCGCGATTGTGCAGCACGCTGGCGCCGAGGCTGGCGAGCTCCAGCATCTCATCGTAACTGATGACGTCTATCTTGCGGGCGTTGGGCACGATCCTCGGGTCGGCGGTGAAGATGCCGTCGACGTCCGTGTAGTTCTCGCACACGTCGGCCTCCAGGGCCGCGGCAATGGCCACGAGCGTGACGTTGCTGCCGCCCCTGCCCAGCGTGGTTATCGCGCCGTCCCGGGTGACGCCCTGGAAGCCCGCGACGATGCCGATCTTTCCGGCGTCCAGCGCGGCCCTGAGCCGCCGAACGTCGATGGACTTGATCTTGGCCTTGGTGTGAACGTCGTCGGTCACGATGCCGATCTGCCCGGCGGTGAAACTTATCGCCGCCGCGCCCATCGCCTCCATCGCCATCGCCACCAGCGAGATCGTCACCTGCTCGCCGGTGGCCAGCAACTGGTCCATCTCCCGCTTGGGCGGGTTGTCGGTCACCTGGGCCGCCATCGCGACCAGGTCGTCTGTGGCGTGCCCCATGGCCGAGACGACCATGACTACCTGGTGGCCGGCGTTGCGCGCGTCGATCGCGCGCTGAGCCGCGGCGCGGATGCGGTCGGCGTCCGCCACGCTCGTGCCGCCGAACTTCATGACAACTATGCTCATTTTCACCTGCCCGTCTGAGGTTCCTGTTCCGCTTGCGGGCCCGCGGCCCGGGCCGGGGTCGAAACCACCGGAATGTAACGCGATTGAGGCGGAAGTCCAGAGGGAATCGCCCCGTCACCTCACGGCCAGGAAGTATTCCATCAGTTCGCAGCCGCGGTCGATGTGCAGGTCGCCGGCGGCGGCGTCCTGTTCGGTGAACGGCGTGTGCATGACCGACGCGATCCTCTTGCCTGCGATGGCGAACGGGACGGGCTCGGCCGTGTGGGTCCGGATGGTGCACGGCGTGGGATGGTCCGGCAGCACGAGGATCCGCCAGTCGTCGCCCTCGGCCCGCAGCCGCTTAAGCAGCGGGCCGACGATGTGCCTGTCGATCTGCTCGATGGCGGCGACCTTGCCCTTGGCGTTGGCGTTGTGCCCGGCCTCGTCGGGCGCCTCGACGTGCACGCAGATCAGGTCGCAGTCGTCCAGTGCCGCGACGGCCGCGGCGCCCTTGCCGGCGTAGTTGGTGTCCAGGTAGCCGGTGGCGCCCTGCACCTCCACGCACTGCCAGCCGATCAGCCCCGCCAGGCCGCGAAGCAGGTCCACGGCGGTTATCATCCTGCCGGTCACGCCGTAGCGGGACTCGAACGAAGGCAGCGTGGGCATCTTGCCCTCGCCCCACAGCCAGATGTCGGTGGCGAGGTTGTCGCCGAGGTCGCGGCGGGTGGCGTTTATCTCGCTGCCGGCCAGCACCTTCCTGGCCGCCGCCATGATGTCCCGGAGCAACTGGCTGCCCGGCCCGGCCGGCAGGGAGTCGACGGCGGGCTTGGAGAGGATGTCGTGCGGGGCCGTGGTGGCGACCTTGAAATCGCCCTTGGCGACCATAAGGTGCCGGTAGCTGACGCCCGGGTAAAACCGCACGCCCGGCGGGGCGACGGCGGCGTTCAACTGCTCGATCAGGGCCCTGGCCTCCTCGGTCGAGATGTGCCCGGCCGAGTTGTCCTCCATCACCTCGTCGATGATCGTCACGAAGTTGCAGCGGAAGATCCACTCGTCGGGTGCGACCTGGAGCTTCTGCGCGGCCGCCTCGAGCGGCGCCCGGCCGGAGTAGTACGCCGTCGGGTCGTAGCCGATCAGGGACATTATCGCCACGTCGGAGCCTGGGGGCATGTCGGGCGGCACGTTGCGGACCGTGCCGACGCGCCCGTTGTCGGCGATCCAGGCGATGTTGGGGATCTTGGCGGTTTCGAGCGGGGTCTTGCCGCCGAGTTCCTCGAGCGGGACGTCGGCGGCGCCGTCGGGAATGACCAGTGCGTATTTCATCGCTTGGCTCAAATGTCCTCTGGGTGTTCGTCGACGATTGGTATGCACACGCACGGGGGTTCGACGGCCTGAAGCGCGTCCACCTCGGCCAGGGCCGCGGCGACGTCGGCGTACTGCGCCTCGTGCGTGGCGATGATCAGCGGCACGAGGTTGGCCTTGATGCCGGCCGGCGGCTCGTGCTGAAGCACCGAAAGCAGGCTTATGCCGTGATTGGCCAGGAGCGTGGCGATCCTTGCCAGCACGCCCGGGTGGTCGTCGCACATGACGCGGATGTAATACTCGCTGCGCGCGTCGGTGGGTGGCAGTTGGACGGCCTGGCCGCCGCGGTCCGGCCAGAGCCGCAACTGGGCGAACTCGGCCTGGGCCGTCCCCATCGCCACGCTCATGAGGTCAGCCACGACGGCCGAGGCGGTCGGCATGCCGCCTGCCCCGCGGCCGTAATACATGGTGTGCCCCGTCGTGTGGCCGTAAACGCTGATGGCGTTGAACGACCCCGACACCCACGCCAGCGGGTGCTCGGTGTGGATGAACGCCGGGCTCACCTTGAGACTAAGCGCGTCGCCCTGTCGCGTGGCGATGGCCAGGAGCTTGATCGTGTAACCCAGCTCCTGCCCGTATCGCACGTCGCACAGTTGGAGCGAGTCGATGCCGGCGACGCTGATGGCGCCGAGGTCCACCCGCTCGCCGAACGCCAGCGAGGCCAGGATGGCGAGCTTGTGGGCCGAGTCGATGCCCTTGACGTCCAGGGCCGGGTCCGCCTCGGCCAGGCCGCGCTTCTGGGCGGCCGACAGGGCGTCGGCATAGGTCTGCCCGCGCTGCATCATGGCCGTCAGGATGTAGTTGCACGTCCCGTTGACGATGCCGTACAGCGCGTCGATCCGGTTGGCCAGCAGCCCGCCGGTCAGGGCGCGGATGATCGGCACCCCGCCGGCGCAGCTCGCCTCGAAGGCTATGCACACGCCCTTGCCGCGGGCCAGCGCGCAGAGTGCCGCGCCGTGGTTGGCAAGCAAGGCCTTGTTGGCCGTCACCACGTGCTTGCCGGCGCGGATGCCGCGCTCGATGATCGTCTTGGCGATGCCGGTGCCGCCGACCAACTCGACAACCACGCCGACCGATTCGTCGGACAGGGCCTTTTCAAGCTCCGGCTGGAACAACTCCTCGCTCAGCCCGGCCTTGCGCGCGGCACTGAAGTCCACGTCAACGATGTGCCTCAACCGCAAGTTCAGCCCGCTGCGCCGAGAGAGAATCTCGGCGTCGCGAGTGAGCAGCGTGCCCACGGCGCAGCCGACCGTCCCGCAGCCGACTATGGCAATGCCCAATGTGGGGCCGTGTTGTGTCATCCTGGGAATCTCCGAATCTCAAAAGGCAATGGTACGGCGTCGGTCGGGGAAGATCAAGGTGGTAGCCGGTAGCCGGTAGCCCGTGGCCAGTGGAGAGGCAAGCCGCTGTCAGGCTCTTTTCCTTTACTGGCCACTGGCTACGGGCTACCGGCTACCGGTATCTCCAGCAGGGGGCATGGCGAGCCCTCGCTGGTCAGAAAGAGCGTCTTGCCGTCGAGTCCGAAGCAGACGCCCTCGCCCTGCTTGCGGCCTGGCGCGGCGATGGTCCGCCCGGGCCGCTTGAAGGCGGCGGACCAGGATTCGCCGGGCTGCCGCGCGTATTCGGCCAGGTTGCCGTACGTCGCCACCACCGCCCGCAGGCCGTCGGGGGATACGTCCATCGCCGTTACCCAGCCCAGGTCCAGCGTGGCGATCGACTTGGCCGTCAGTTGCCTGGCCGGGGTCTTGTCCGGCAGTGGCAACTCGTAGACGGTCCGCTTGCCCCGCTTGGAAATCAGCAGGATCATCCGGCTGGTGGCGTCCACGCCGACGGCCTCGCAGTCCTGGCAGCCGTCGTCGTAGAAGAATGGAATGGTCATCGCCGCGCTCACCTGGCCCCCGGCTTTGGGGTCCTGAGAACCGGCGGTGGGGTGGTTGGGGTCCACCGGCGGCTCGGGCACCAGGTAGAGCACGGGAGTCTCGCACTTGCGGTCGTTGTCGCCGGTGTCAGCCACAAGCAGCCAGTTCTTGCCGCCCAGGGTGAATGAGGCCATGTCCTCCCAGTCGCGGGCGGCGATGCCCTGGATTTGCCATGTTCCCAAATCCCGGCCACGAAGGTCGAAGGCGTAGAGGTTGGCTCTGTCGCCGGAGTCGTTGTGGGTCCAGAACACGCCGGCTGTTCGCCTGCTTGCGGCAATGCCGGAGCTTTCTGTGATCTTCCTGTTGGCCAGCAGGCACAGCAGCCTGCCCTTGCCGTACTGGACAACCGGCGCCGGCCCGGCGGGTCGTTTCGCTTCGGCGCCGCCTGCCGGGGCCCAGGGCGCCGCCAGCGCCGCCAGAAGCGTCACGGCGCCCATTATGATTGTCGATATTCGCACTGCCTTCATTGCTTTTAGTGCGGCCTTCGGCCGAAACCAAAGAATCTGACCGCGGAGGCTCAGAGCCCAAGAGGTCAGAAGAAGGTAATAGGTAGTAGGGGCACAGGTTAGGCGACAGCCATCGCCATCGCCATCGTCCTCGTTCTCGTCCTCGGCTTTTCGTTTAATCGGGTGAGCCGAAGGCTCGTGTTCGACTGCTGTAATCCGTTTCCTTCTTCTTCTTCTAACCTCTGCGTCTCTGTGGCTCTGTGGTAATCCGTTTCCTTCTTCTTCTTCTAACCTCTGCGTCTCTGTGGCTCTGTGGTAATCCGTTTTCTTCTTCTTCTAACCTCTGCGTCTCTGTGGTCATTTCTTCTACTGTGCCCTTGCCGACCGCTGGTAGGCGGCGACTGCGCCGGGCAGGGCCTCGGCCTTGGAGCGGACGGTTCCCAGCACGGGGTCC
>Ga0315282_10016250_pt1 | contig 10895 bp, 5 predicted proteins | sample YL17G07_20_MG_FD_203693 | JGI IMG/M metagenome (GOLD analysis project Ga0315282, IMG submission 203693) | Sediment microbial communities from Yellowstone Lake, YNP, Wyoming, USA - YL17G07_20 | ecosystem: Environmental > Aquatic > Freshwater > Lake > Sediment | place: USA: Wyoming | collected...
AAGCAGAGGGCGCAGGGGTAGACGCTGTGATTGCCGTGGGGGCCGAAGGGGGCGGGCACGTGGGGAGGGATGAAGTTGCCACATTTGTCCTCATTCCCCAGGTTGTCGATGCCGTTAAAATCCCCGTAGTGGCCGCTGGAGGGATTGCCGACGGCCGGGGGTGGGTTGCGGCCTTTGCCCTGGGTGCCGAAGGCATCCAGATGGGTACGCGATTCCTGGCCACGGAGGAATGTCCCATCCCCGCATATTACAAAAAGGCAATTCTCGACGCCGCTGACAATAGCACCCAGATAGCCGCCCGAAAAGGGTTCCCCATGCGGGTTTTGAAGAACAAGGCGGCCACGGCAGTCCGGGCCATGGATGAGGGCGGGGCCAGCCAGGAAGAAATAAATGCCTTCGTGGATGTGCTTTCCCGGGGGTCCAATGACGACCCGGAGAACAGGCTTTTATCGGCCGGGGAAGTCGCCGGAATGATCGCCAGCATTGTCAGAGTCGAGGAACTGATCCGGGGCATGGTGCATGAAGCAAGAGCCATATACGCAAGCCTCGGAAGGCGTTTTAGCCCCGGTTAGGGGGGATTTTTTTAGCGCAGAACGCGCAGAGAACGCTGCGAATAAAAACGCATAGAGCATAGCGCATAGCGCAGAGCGAATAAAAAAATTAGACGCTATGCTCTTTGCGCTCTGCCCTTCTTATGCTCTCTGCGTGCTCAGCGTACTCTGCGGTGAAGTCTTTAGTTCATTGGAGGCGTAAAATGGACTGGGAATTTGTGCTATTTAGCAAGGAAGATGGAATTGGGACCATTACCCTGAACCGGCCCGAGTCGATGAATGCTCTGGGGGGAAACATGAGGGCCGAGATCTTCGCCGCCCTCGAGGCCGCCGTAACCGACAGCGATGTCCGGGTCATCGTGATCACGGGGGCCGGAAAAGCTTTCTGCGCGGGGGGAGATGTGAAGGAGTTCATCTCGGGAAAGAGGGCCGATGCCGCCTTACCCATCGATCAGAGGCTCACGCGGGACAAAGTCGTCCTGCTCATCCAGGCCACGGGAAAACCGGTTATTGCCTCTGTCAACGGCGTTGCTGCCGGGGGAGGGTGCAACCTTGCCCTATCCTGTGACATGCGCATCGCCAGCGATCGGGCGCGGTTCGGGCAGGTGTACGTTCGGCGGGGTGTCCATCCGGACTGGGGGGGCGTCTGGTTCCTGCCGAGGGTGGTGGGCTACGCCAAGGCCGCCGAGCTGATTTTTTCCGGTGAAGTCATCGACGCCAAGGAGGCTTTGCGAATCGGCTTGGTCAATAAAGTTGTTCCCCACGAAGAACTGCCGGCGGCCACCAAGGCCTTTGCCATGAGGTTCGTGAAAAACGCCCCCATTCCCATCGCTTTAGCCAAGAAAGCCCTTCAGAATTATTCGCGGATCGATTTGGCCCAGGCCCTGGACCACGAACGTTTTGCCCAGGACTTCTGCTGGAATACGGAAGACCAAGCGGAAGGCATGAAATCTTTTATGGAAAAGCGGGACCCGATTTTCAAAGGGAAATAATTCAGTCAACGGAAAACTCACATCGGATAAAGGAGGATGGAATGAAGCTTTCGCGAGAAGAGATCAAAGCGGCGGTGATTAAATGGAATCGATCCTGGGATGAACATGACCTCGACGGGGTCATGGAACTTTTTCACGAGGAGATTATCTTCGACAACTGGACGGGCGCAAGGGCGCAGGGCAAGGAGGCCTTGCGCCAGGCCTGGACACCCTGGTTTACAAACCATGGAGGTTTTCGATTCAGCGGAGAGGACATCTTCATCGATGAAACCGAGCAGAAGGTCCTTTACCAGTGGCAACTCGACTGGCCGTCCAATGAGAAAGGATACGAGGGGAAACACGAACGAAGGCGGGGGGTGGATATCCTCCATTTCCGCGACGGAAAAATTTTTCGAAAGAACACTTACTCCAAGACCACCATTGAGATAGAGGGGAAGCGAGTAAAGCTCGGCTGAAGCAGATTTATCCTAAACATTATCACCCCCCCCCTTCCTTCCCCCCCCCGAGGGGGAGGGAAGGAAGGGGGGCAAAAGTCTTTGCAACGACAGGGTCTATTAAGACTCGGGAGGCTTCAAAGTGAATCCATCCTCTTCGACAGTCGCGGGAGCAGCCTCGCCGTAAGGATCTACCACCACATCATAAGTCGCGGGCATCATCGGCGGCACAACGCAAATAATCTCGCTGTCCCCGGATGTTGAGTCCATGTTCCAGCTGAGGACCTTGCAGGCCTTCTTAGAAGTCTTATTATCGGCCTGATGTTCTAAGTAAACCTTTCCTAACTTTCCCGGCTTTGTCCCGAAGAATTTACCGCGAATGGTGAGTTGATTCCCTGCCAAGCCATCATTTGGGGTAACCGAGTAAATCTCAGGGGCTTTCACGGCGAACCCTTCCTTCTCAACGATCGGGGCAGTTCCTTTGGGTCCGCCCAAACGAATGGTTACGTCATATACCCCGGGGGGAATGCCTTTGTTTATCCGGGCATGAATTTCTCCCTCTTTCCAGTCGAGGATCTTGAGGGGAGTTATTCCGATCAGGACTTTTCCGGGTTTGAGGCCAAAGCCCGAGCCGGTGATTGTGATTTCCGTTCCCAGAGTGCCTTCAGCAGGATAAATTGATTCGGAAGCAACCCGAAGGTCGTCGATGTTCCAACCGGAGAAACGCAGCAAGGAATTCGTCGGCCCCATGGTAAACCGGATGTAGACGGGTTTCTGATTCGCCGCAAAAGAAGAGATATCCAGAACGACCGGCATCCATCGGTCATCGGTCAAATCAACCACGGGATTCTCCCAGACCTGGGTCCATTCCTCCCCGTTATGGCTGACATAGATTTTAGCATGGTCGGACTGGCTACCTTCGACGTTCAGGTAACGGCGGAATTTAAGGAAAACCTTATCCTCGCCCGAACAGTCGAGGGGCGGGGAAGTAATGGATTTCTCCCCAAGATCATTGGGGTAATCCGCTCCGATGGCAAACCCTAAAATATAATTATCCCCCGAAGCTGAATAATCCACCCCCGGGTCCGGGTAGCCATTCTCGCCCCCGCCGGCAAGCGCAGGAGCACGTTCCCACCCGCCTTCTTCATAACCCACCCAACCCCTGTCTGTACCAAAGTCATCAAAGAAATGACATGCTTCCATTTTGCTGAAGGTGGCGGTGACTGCTTTGGCCTGATCCATTGTGATGCTGCAATCGCCGGCCCCCGAGCAAGCACCTCCCCAGCCCGTGAGAATTGAGTCTGCCGATGGCACCGCTGTCAGAGCCACCAGAGTTGCGTAACTGTAATCCTTTGTGCACTCCTCGCCGCAGGCAATTCCCGCTGGGGTAGTCGTGACCAGACCACTTCCTGTCCCCATCTTGAAAACAGAAAGGGAGTAAATAGCGGTTGCAAAAGTGGCCGAGATCGTATGATTGGCCCCTACATCGTTAAAAGTGTATGAAGTAATCGCCCCCATTGGGGCTCCATCCACCAAGACTTCAGCCACCTGGTAACCGATAGCGGCAGTAATGATATATGTTTGGCTGTCGCCCCGGTTTAGGGTTGTCATTCCCGGGGGGGCGATCATTCCATTTAAACCGGCCGTGGCCGTGAGGGTGTAAGTGTCCTGGACAAATGTTGCGCTAATGGTGTGGCTGGCATTTACTCCATTAAAAGTGTATGAGGTAATCGCCCCGATCGAGGCTCCATCCACCAGGACTTCAGCCACATGATAACCGGCAGCCGGGGTGATGATGAAGGTTTGGCTGTCTCCGTAACCAACGGTCGTCGTTCCCGCAGGGGAGATCCCTCCATTTAAACCGGCCGTGGCCGTGAGGGTATAGGTGTTCCGGGCAAAAGTTACGCTGATGGTATGGTTGGCATTTACTCCGGTGAACGTGTAACTGGTGACTGGTCCGACCGATACCTGGTCGACCATTACGTCGGCCACATGATAGCCGACAGCGGGAGTGATGACAAAGGTTTGGCTGTCTCCGTAATTAACGGTCGTCGTTCCCGCAGGGGCGATCCCTCCGTTTGAACCGGCTGTGGCCGTGAGAGTATAAGTTTCCTTCTTGAAGGTCACGTGGATGGTGTGGTTGGCCACGACATGGGTAAAGGTGTACTCGCGCATCCGGCCGACTACATCCCCGTCCACCTCCACACGGTCGACCCGATACCCCTCATTCGGAGTGATCAGGAAAGTCTGGTCTGCCCCATAGTTGACCGATACCCCCCCGGCCGGGGAAATCACTCCATTGGGACCTGCTGTGGCGGTAATCGTAAAGACATCGACCGCAAAGCTTACGCTGATGGTATGGTCCGCTCTTACGTCGAGGAACGTATACGTGCTCACAGGGCCCACCGACACCCCGTCCACCAGAACATCGGCAATGTGATAGCCGGCATCCGGGGTGATGGTAAAGTTCCGGTTGGCATCGTACGGCACGATGATCGTTTTCGAGGGGGTGATGCTTCCGTGGGGACCAGCTGTTGGAGTAATGGTGTACACCACCGTTGTCTCGGCCGTATATGAATTATTTGTAAGATTGTTGTCCTTCGTACTGCTTACAACCGTTGCCATGTTTGTTATTGCGGGGCCTTCCCCTATTGTTGGTGTGGTAATGGTGATGGTGATCGGAGGAGCGTTACCCACTGTTAAACTGGGACGGGTACAGGTCACGACTCCTGCTACATGATTGCAAGTCCAACCTGTCCCCAATGCACTAACATATGTTACACGGGAAGGTAGGGTGTCAGTAACGGTAATAGATGTCGCTGCACTCGGTCCCGCATTACTCACATTGAGCGTGTAGGTAAGCGTTGAACCTGCATCCACGGGGTCGGGATTATCACTCTTTGTGATCGAGAGATCGGCGACCGCTGTTACCGTTGTCTGTTGGCTCGCTGTATTATTCTCATTGTTGGGATCAATAGTTGATGAGCTAACCGTGGCACTGTTGTTAATCTCTCCACCACTGGGTGGTGTGGTAACAGTGATGGTGTACTGTTTCGAACTTCCTGCTGGTATTATGCCAAGACTGCACGCCGGAACACCTCCTGCAGGGCTCTCCGCACATCCGCTTGTCGATACAAACGTCACTCCTGTCGGTAAGGTGTCGGTCACCACCACGTTTTCCGCATTTGCCGGACCTGCGTTGCTCACAATAATGGTGTAGGTAAGCGTTGCCCCTGCATTCACTGGGTCAGGACTATCACTCTTTGTGATCGAAAGGTCGGCCCCCTGAGGCTTACACTTTCCCCAGAGGCCTGCATTGTAAATTGCACGGATTTCCTCAGCAGATAGGGCACGGTTGAATATCTCGACTTCATCGATGAGGCCTGAGAAATACTCCAAATTGTTCCAAAACCCAGCCCCTATTGCTTGTTGTCTGTTTGTACTAACCGTTCCTGTTATATTACTTGTAAAATCGATCTGTCCATTGATATAGCCTTTCACCGTTGAACCGTCATATGTCATTGCAAAATGATACCAGGTGTTTAGTGTTAGGGGCGTCGAACCATTATCCATGAAGCTACCTGATGATGTGGCAAAATGATATCGGATAATATTGCTATTTGCATAAATCGCTGCCCCCACATCAGTCCAATCAGGACCGCTGCCATAGATCCAGCGCCAGTTGTATGAGTTAGTGTACAGGAACCAGGCGTCTATGGTTAATTGGTTTAGTCCATTGATAACATTAGGAATCTCAACCCTACTCGCCCCATCAAGACTGAATGCCTGATCCACCTTCCCGGCATCGAATGTCACCCCTCCCTTCAGAGTCCCGTTATTGCCGCCGATGATATCATTAGCATTCCCATCGCCTGGCCACCACGAAACCATGTCACTGGGCGGTGACGTGCATGTCTTACACTTGCCCCCACCCCCTGCATTATAAATCGCAAGAATTTCATCGGCGCTCAACGCACGGTTGTAGATTTCCACTTCGTCTATAAAACCGTAAAAGCTTCTATCATTGCCACCTGCAGGGCGTCTGCCGATGAAAAGCGGATAACTTGTTTGAAGATTGAGGGGACCAAAATTTGTCTGTGCGACTTGTCCCCCGTTCACATAGAGTATTGCCTCGCCCGTATTTTTATCATATGTCAATGCGATATGATTCCAGGTGTCCAAAGTTATTTTTTTGTTTGCAGATATTGTATTGGAACTGTTATTAGTCGTAACCAAGTTTGCAAATATATCCTCACTAGTACCCCAGAGCCATAGGTGTACGCCAAATGAATCTTCATTATTGTTCCATTCCACAACAGGCATACCAGGTAAGCCAGAAATAGTTTTTGGGAATACCCAGGCATCAATAGTTAAGCTCTGGACGTTAAGACTTGCTGAAGCTGGCACTCTAACAGCATCAACCCCTCCATTGAAACTAAACGCCTGACCCACCTTTCCAGGGGCAAATGTTGCTCCACCCTGGAGTGTGCCAGGATTACCATTAACAATATCATTGGCGTTGCCATCCCCAGGCCACCAGGAGGTGAGGCCGCTGGGCGGTGCGATACATGGCCTGCACTTGCCCGCGCTGCCGGCATTATAAATGGCAGCGATTTCATCGGCGCTCAGGGCACGGTTGTAAATCTCGACTTCGTCTATGAGTCCTTTGAAAAATCTCAATGGATTAGAAGGGTCTCGCCCGATGTTTAGAGGATTAGACGCAGGAGCAATGGTTCCCGTTACACTTGTGGGGGCTCCCTGAGGCTGCCCGTTCACATATACCCTGATGTTTGACCCGTCATAAGTTCCGGCAGCGTGATACCATGTGTTGGGTGAGATGGGGGCCGGGGCACTGCTTTGCCAGCCAATCCCAGAGACGTATACCCAAAATCTAAGTTGGTTATCATTTTGGTTAATTTCGAAAGCATACCCCCCATTGGCGTCTGCCTTTTTGACAATGGGAGGAAACTGCTGACCCGAGATACCCGTTGCATAAAACCATGCATCCACAGTAATGGTTTGGGGATTTAATGAACCGTGATTGGGTACGCTTATGTAGTCATCCACCCCGTCAAAGCTGAATGCCCGCCCCACCAAGCCAGGACCAAATGTCACCCCACCCTGAAGTGTACCGTTATTGCCACCAATAATGTCACTTGCATTTCCCTCCCCTGGCCACCATGAAACCAGACCGGAAGGAGGCTGAACACATGGCACAAAGGCCAGCGTGTGGAGGTTGCCGACTTCGCCCACTGGAGTGCAAGCCTGCGCTGCAAGGTCGCATCTCAGCAAAGTCCGCGGAGCGCCAATAGTCCAGGTGAGGCCATAGTAAAGGTCAGTGTCCGGATGGAAATCCCCGTGGTGTGCAGTCTGGCCCACGCTGCCTTCGGGGGTCGCTGCGCCGGTGCCCGTGTTAATCCGATAAAACGCACCGTCGTAATTAACCAAGTAAAGCACGTCGGTACTGTTGAAACTCAGACCATACTCCCCGGTCCCGACAGGCGATGGGCCCACCTGCGCTGCCACGCCCGTGTTCTTGTCGATGCTCACAAGGCAATCGCACGACGGATCGAACCAGCCGTACATCTGGCCTGCAGAATCAACGGTGATGTTGGTGATGGCAACCGGATACCCCATCCCCCAGTAATTTGTACCAACGGGAGTGCCGGCGCCGGTCGTCATGTTGATCTCGATCAGACCGTTGAAATTCGGATCGTTAACCGAAGTCCCTCCGTAAAGCTTGTTGGTTGTCGGGTCATAGTTTAGTCCATTAACCAGATAGCCGACCGGTCCGATCACCTGAATGGTCGCGCCCGTGTCCGGGTTGAGCTCAACCAGGGTACTGGTCGCCCCACCCCCGTACCCGAGTGTGCCGAACAACCGGACCGCAGCCTCCGCACCGGTGGTGTTGACGATAAACAAATAGAATAAAACAACCAGAAATCCCCACAGAAGTTTTTTCACACCAATGACCTCCTATCATGTTGGGATTTATAAGTTAGCATGTTTCATGCCCTCTCCTTGCCTAAACAACACCACGGAGAATTACGATAAAACCCCAATAATGTTTTGTGGAAGTAGTCAGGTTTATTTCTGGTGATGCAATCCTGCACAAAAGCATCTCCTTCACCGATCGCGCTCATAGCCGAAAAGGGCAGTCTTTTCCTGGACTTCCTCCCTGGTTCAGCTATCTTAGCGCAAACATTTAGGAAAACTTACCAGTAATCAGCTAAGCTGTCAACAAAAAAAATTTTCATTTAGGACGTGAAGAGGGGGGGAGAGGACGGAGTGATGGGAAAGACCAAAGGAAGGTCCTTTACTTTCGCTGGAAACTCACCTATTCTTAAAATAGAACCCCCGGGGAATTATCAGAAGCTGCCCCGACTTTAAGGTAAGGCGCCCATTCCATTGTTGCATCATGGCGTGGATGTTAGGTTGCAAGCGCCCTGGCTTTAAGCATCTCCGGCACACCAAGAAGGTCCCTCGGGAGTGCAAAAAGGGAAAGGCACAGAAAATGGCCCAGGCCAGGAATCGGGAGCACGGCCCCTTACAACACGTACGTTCTTTTGAAAAGAGCCGCAAAGCGCTGTGGATTGCCATCGGAGTAACCGGGGCCGTCATGGTCGTTGAATTCATCGGGGGGATCCTGGCCAATTCCCTGGCGCTTTTGAGCGATGCCGGCCACATGCTGACCGACATCATGTCCCTCTTGCTGAGCCTGATCGCCCTTCAGCTGGCCATGCGCCCTCCATCCCCCACCAAGACCTACGGACTCTACCGGATGGAGATCCTGGCCGCCTTGATCAACGGCAGCACTTTAATCCTCATCTCTGTGTACATCCTTTACGAAGCCTACCACCGCATAGGAAGTTCCGAGGTGGTGCAAAGCCGGATCATGCTCCTGGTGGCGGCAGTGGGTCTGGTGGCCAACGGGATAGCCGCCTGGGCAATGATGCGGACAAACAAGAAGAGCCTCAATATTCGGGGAGCCTACCTCCATATCCTCGGGGACGCCCTGTCCTCCTTGGGCGTCATCGTCGGCGGGCTGATCATCTTTTTTACAGGTTGGTATGTGGTGGACCCGATCATCAGCGTGCTGATCTGCCTGGTGATTTTAAGAGGATCTTTCGTTTTGGTGAAAGACTCGGTCAACATCCTGCTGGAAGCCGTGCCCAAGGATGTGGACTTAGGGGAGGTTCAAAAAGCGCTGAAATCCATTGCCGGCGTGAAGGACCTGCACCACGTGCATGTATGGACCATTACGTCCGGCATCCATGCCATGAGCGCCCATATTTTAGTGGGCGATATCCAGATGCGCCAAGCCGGGCAGATCCTCCAGGAGATCAACCAGCTTCTTTCAGAAAGGTACCGGATTCCCCATACCACAATTCAATTCGAGTGCGAAAATTGCGAGGAAGGATTTTACTGCAATATGGACCGGGAGTGCGTGGCAGTGACCGAAATGCATTCTCATGGCCATTGAAGCTGCTCAATAAAGGATTCCTCCGCTTACCCCGGGACAAAAAGGCGGTTTTCCAATGCGCCGGGTGAATTGCCTGCCCTGGGAGGCGGGAATGGTTTCTCAATGCACCCGGTTAACTGGCTGATCGTCTCGACCCTTCAACTTTTCCCCAAAGCTTTCGTGAAGCCGGTAGCCATGCGCTACATTGCCGGTGAAACGCTTGAAGATGCCCTCCGGGTTGTTCGAGTTCTCAATTCGCAGAAGATGATAGGCACGGTGGATGTCCTCGGTGAAAACGTTTCTACGGAGGAAGAGGTGCTTCTGTCGGTCCGGGCAAACGAAGAAGTTCTGCACTCGATCGCTGAAAATCATCTGGACTCCAATCTCTCCATCAAGCTAACTGAGTTTGGCCTGAAAATGGATGAGGAGTTCTGTTACGCCAACGTGAAAAACCTGCTGGAGATTGCCCGCAGCCACAGCAACTTTGTGCGGATTGACATGGAGGATTCTTCGGTTACCCAGGCAACCTTACACTTATATGAAAGACTGCGCGCCGATGGCTTTGACAGCTTCGGGGTCGTTATTCAGGCCTACTTGAGGCGGAGCGAGGAGGATGTCAGACGACTGGCTGAGCGGAAAGCGAATGTCAGGCTGGTCAAGGGGATTTATGTTGAACCGGGGACGATCGCCTTCAAAGACCGGGAGGAAATCCGACAGAATTATCTCAAACTCCTAAAGATCCTTCTCGATGCAGGGTGCTACACCGCAATTGCGACGCATGATGATTTTCTCATCCAGGGGGCCTACCAATATATCCAGAGGATGAACCTTCAGAAATCCGATTATGAATTTCAGATGCTCTACGGTGTGAGGGCGCAACTGCGGGATCAGATTGTTGCCGATGGGCACCGGATGCGCATTTATGTTCCCTTCGGGCGGCAATGGTATTCTTACTCCATCCGGCGGTTTCAGGAAAACCCCCAGATTGCCCGTTATGTTCTCCGGGCCCTCTTTTCCAGAAATTATTAACGGGAGCAATAAATAGTTGTCATTCGCGCATGGCCACTCCCTCTCACCCCGCCCTCTCCCCCGTTTGCGGGGGAGAGGGATAGGGTGAGGGGGAAATTTCTCCTGGCAGGAAAAGATCACCGTCAGTGAATCCTTGGGATTATCATGAAATCGCCTGTTCTAAAGCTATGGCATTTCCCAAAAACTCATTGAATGTAACTTTTTCTGCAACCATTGGGATAATTCATAGGGCCGGGTTTAGCCTGCGCTGGCCTCTTCCCTGCGGACGTCCGGTTTAATAAGACCCATATTTAAGAAGGGCGCGGCTCATGGCCAAGATATTCTCGGGTTTGCAGTAGGCGGTAAGGCCGTTGGAGCTGGCCAGAATGTAGCCCCCGCCCGGTCCAACCTCCTGAATACGCTTCTTGACCTCGGCCTCGGTTTCGTC
>Ga0315282_10016251_pt1 | contig 10894 bp, 9 predicted proteins | sample YL17G07_20_MG_FD_203693 | JGI IMG/M metagenome (GOLD analysis project Ga0315282, IMG submission 203693) | Sediment microbial communities from Yellowstone Lake, YNP, Wyoming, USA - YL17G07_20 | ecosystem: Environmental > Aquatic > Freshwater > Lake > Sediment | place: USA: Wyoming | collected...
TCGCAAATGCTATATATAAAGTCTTCTTCAAATCCTACCCCTTTTGCCTTTTCTTGAGCACGATCGCCGGCGAGTCGCCTTCGCTTCCCATCCTGACAAGTTCACCGTCGACGCCTTTTACAAAAAATATCCGCGAATCCCCCCATTCCATTGCCTTGACGGGATCGGCCGCGTTCCAGGCCCGAACAAAGATCCCCACCCCGGCACCCGCCACCCACACCTGAGTGTCGAACTTACCTTCGTTGGGATCGAATGGGAAATTATATCCCACTTCGGTGGTGCCAAGCAACAGGTCTCCGCCGGCCGGCTCCCCGTTTGGAGAAGGCGGATGTATAACACCCCCGCCCGCCTGTATGACCTGAACAAGACAGCCGTTCTTAAGCCATCGGCCGGCGCTGTCCGTTATTCCGTTGTGCTTTCCGCTCCCGGTGGTGATCTCGATCGATGCGGCAAGCGCTATGCTTTGGCAAACGCATAAAAAGCCGCATAATAAGATATAAAATATTTTTCTTCTCATATCGATCACCTCAGTAAGGCCTCAAATAATTCCACGTGAAAGGCGGCCTTGGCTGCCTCCTCTGGAACCAATATCCTTTCCCTGGCACAAGTTTTATCGCCGTTGGCTTGTTGCCTGTTATCCATTTGCCGTCATAGATGGTGCCCGTATGGTCAACCAGCCAGGCGTAGTCATAAAATGACAGCGCAAGCGGGTTGTAGCTCCATACCCTGTCGGCATCCCCGGCGTTGCCGGCCCCCGCCGCGCCGCTTCCGTAGAGGTTGGAGTCGTTCAGCGCAACTTCCACCGGGAAACAAGTCCCAAAGTATGTCATGTCCTGGCCGATATTGACCGTCCTCGCCACCTCGGAGACCTTGCCCACGAATGTGATATAGCTCGCGGGATGGCCGCTCCTTATCTGGAGCGTGAAACCCTCATCCGTCCCTATGGTAAGAGTGGTGGGAGAATTGCCCGTGTACCATTTTCCGTCGTATGAGGGCCCCACCCCGCCGACAAGCCAGGCAAAATCGTAAAATGAGGGATTATACTTGTCGTATTTCCACACCCTGTCCGCGTCGCCGGCGTTCCCCGCCCCTGTCACCTGTGAGCCGATCTCAGATGAGATCGCCAGGTCATAGGGGATGAGCGGCAGCGAAAGCTGATTGATCCCCACAATAACTGCTGTATCGAACTTCCCAAGGATGCCGGCCGCAAAACTGGAAGTTCCCGTTTGGGCGATGCGGTAATACCTGTTAGAGCCGTCCTTCGCCTTTATTGCTTCCGTTGTCCAGGGGGATGTGACGTTCGTTGCCTCTACCGTGGCCGCCCCGCCTTCAAAGGTAAGCCCGAAGGGAGCCCTGTAATAGATGTCGGCAGGCCCCCCGCCCCATGTGAGGTAAATATCCCTGTTGAGGTCATTTCGCCAGATCCTCATGTCCCCCATGCATTCTATGGAAAGGTCACAGGTGCCCACGACCATGTCATCGCCGCCATAGAGGATGCCGTTGCTTCCGAAATATGCGGACCCGTCCTGCACTTCCAATGTGCATATCGCGTAGCCATAGCCGTGCGTGCCTATCCGCGCGGAGTCAGGTGCCTTCAGTTTGACAAAGAACATGTACGTGGCATCCTCGGCAAGGATGACGCTTGAGGGTACCTGTGTCGTCTCGGAGCCCTGATGGACCCCGTCCATGTTGTCATCTGCATATAGGCTGGTCTCCCACCCTTCCGGAGTGGCGCCGCTTCCCATAAAGACCCTTTGGGAGCCGTTGCCGGCGTTGGTTATTGTGAAGGGAAAATAATCCGATTCCCCGCCGGGGATCGAGGATGCGCCCATCGTGGGTGTAATGTTGAGGCCGTACTCCTGAAGCACGGTAACGTAGATGAGCGGGGTGTAAAAATTGCCGGCGCCGCAGTTCACAAAGGCCTGGCTCTCGATCGTTGTGCCCGCTCTTGTTACGGCAAATGATGAGGAGCTTAAAAGGACGAGAAAAACGAGAAAAAATAGTGAGCGTTTCGCCATTTTACTCCACGTATACCGAGATATTCATTGCCACCCTGTCCGGCCCGCCGTACTTTGCGCCGTTATATCCCATATAGGCCGGCCCGTCGTCCCCCCTTGAAGAAGCGGTAAGGGCGGCCCATGCCCAGGACCCTGTTTTCGCGCTCTTGGGGGCGGAGACCTCGACAAAGAAAGTGTAGACCGAGTTCTCGCTCACTGCCACGGTTGACGGCAAATTTTTTGTTTCTTTCTCCTGATGTATGCCGTCGCTGTTCTCGTCCGCGATGAGCCGCACCCATAATGGGGTGTTGGTGAAATCAAGCTTAAGGGAAACGCGGTCCGTTCCGTTGCCCAAATTCTCAAGCTGGCAGGCAAGGAAAACGGTCCCGCCCGGGGAGACCTTGAGCTTTGCTTCCGTTGGCCTCAGCGCGAGGCCGTAGATCTGGGGCACTTTTATGGAGACGGGCTTGGATGGCTTGAGGACCCCGTTAAAGTACACCACGGAAAAACTGTTAAGCTCCGACCCGGCGGTCGCGGAAGGCGCGCTCGCTTGGGCTCGGCCGGTACAGACCGCAAGCATCATGATAAGGCATAGAACAAAAACGCGATTCATCGTCCCTCGCCACCCGGCCCTTTCTTAAGGATATTATAGTATAAAACATACAAAAAGGGGGTCAGAAAATATTTTCAGACCCCCTCTCAAAAACCAAGCGTCGGACTGACGCGCTGTTACTTGATCGTCACGCCCCAAGTGAGACTCCTGCTCTCAGTCGACGGGACCGGACTTTTCTCCCATTTAACGTAAGTCGCGCCGCTGGGAAGCTCCCAGCTCTGAATGGTCGTAATAGTGCCAAGGGGCGTCCAGTTGTCGTAATTCCCGTAGGCAAAAGAAGTCGGAGTTGTGGTTGAATAGAAAACGCTCCACCCTGATGCGTCACCCTGAGATGCCTCTATGGTAACGTCGGTTTGCGGCCCCGTCTTGTTGATGTGATAGCCCTCGGTATTAAGGGGAACTTTATCTACTATTATGACATCGGTGGCAGACGCAGCGCCAATGTTGTGGTAAGCGATAGTGTAAGTGATGACGGAGCCGGGCACAGCGTCATGCCTGCCGCCCGTGTAGGTCATCGGCGCGTCAACTTCCTGGGTCCTGAGAAGCGACATTACAGGGGCCAGGATATCCACCTCATTGTACTCAACCGCGGAAGTGTGGTCCCCATAGGTCAGCGTGTTAACGCCTGTGTAATAAGGCGTGCCGGGCGTTGTAAACCCGGTCCCCGTAGTTAACGTCACACTGCCCCTGGAGCCGTCAGGCGACTCCGACTCCACCGGTGACGGAGATATCGTGAAGCTGAAAGATATTGTGTTGTTGTCGGGTACCAGGGTATTGATGGATGACTCGTGCGGTCCGCCCTCTGTGAAATATGCGTCCCAGTTGGAGGAGCCGCTGCTGTGATAATTGATGCCTGACTTGGTCATGTTGAACGTGAACGGGGTATTGCCCTCGTTATACACAGTTACATTCCAGGTAATGGCTGAGCCGGGGGTTGAGTATTGGACTGACGACCAATCCGGGGAGGAGCTAAGGGAGTACCCCGCCTCCGTGGTCACGGTGGCCTCTATCGTGGCGCCGTAGAGGGTTTCCACTGTGGTATTCGCGTTCTGGTAAGAGGTCGGATTATAGGCCCCCTCCGCCGTCAGGGGCGTGCCGGTAGGAGTGTCATACGGGTTCCCGGTCCTCAGGGAGGCCTGGGCGCACGCCGCGGCGCATACCAAAAGGATGAGCAGGATAAAAAGACCGGCCTTTATTTTCATATCTTATTTTTCCCCCTTTTTTCCTTTAAATTATCTTCGGGCTATTTTATGTAAGCGGACCACTGGAGCCTCACCCACGCGCCACTTTCAAGATCTTCGTTCGTCCCATACCCCTTCTCAAATTTAACATATGTGATCACGTCACCGGTCGGGAAAGCAACTGGAGAAGCCTCGAACGTCGTGACATACACCCACCCCGGTGCGCCAAAGCTCATATCAGGGGTTGCCTCCGAAGTGACATAACAATTCCAGTTGTTAAGCCCGCCCGGATTGTAGTAAGCAATGTTCGGGGAAGTTACGTTGACATTGTCTTCGGGGTTCTGCACGTTCATTTTATACGCCACCATATGTTCGGGGACTTTGTCAATGATAACAACAAATTTGGCAACATCCGATCCCTCGTTGGAAACATTTACCACCGACGAATAAAGCGCTCCGGGCACGGCGTCATGCTTGGTGCCGAGCACGTAGTTGTTCGGAGAGTCTATTGTCGCGGTCCTTGTCATTGTTAATACCGGCGTCTTTATGGTCAAAATGTCCTCTACTCCCAGCATGTTGATGGTGAGACCGCCATACTCTTTGCCATTTACCCCGGTATAGCCAGTATAGTCCGTTTGAAGGGTCTCAGAACCTGGGGTGGGGTAATTGTCTTTCATTTTCAGTGTGAAGTTTAAGTGCCCGCTTGATGTGTCCGGAGAATCGCTCGCCTCAAGCGACGGGGTGATCGTCACTCCCCACGCAACAGCGCTATCATCCGGAACCGTGAATTCGGTATTGGAAGCAAGCGGTGTGCCTGAAGGGTAGTTATAGACATCAAACACCCATCCTTTGGCCGCCGGAGAAGTGGAGGGGTAGGACTCCCAAGTCAGCGTGAATGTCATCGGGGCGTTGCCGTCATTCTCGGCAAGCCACAGGAACGTCCTCGGGAAACCCCTCGTAGAAAACTTGGTTAAACCATCATTAGGATAGCACAGGCCGTACTCCGCCGTCACGGTTATTGAGAAGGTATTTGCCCCCGTGAGCTGGTCGCGGGGGTTGAGGTTCGCGTCCGAGTAATTCGCCTTGTTGTCTGTGCCGGTGGATATTACCGTGGTCTCGGCGGTAGTGTCGGCGGGGTTGCCGTTCAGAACAAAGGCAGCAAACGCGGGCACGCCACCCCCAAGGAATACAAGGAATAAAAGGACCGCGAATACGGTAAGGGCCCTGCTCACCTTTATCATTTAAACTCCTCCTTTTAAATAATTATCCGTTTTGCCGGATGACTGTCTCCTATTTTAGATAGACCGACCACGATATCGTTCCCGTCTCACCGGGCTGAACGACAGGGGCCTGGAATTTGATCCACTTCATCGAATTCTGGCGCGTGGGATCATTGAAAGGGCACTCATATGTATTAGGATTATACGGCGGACTGACGGCATACGGGTTTGTCGCGCCCAAATACCATCCCGCTTCGGTTGCCCACAGGGTCAGGGAATGGGGAGTAGTGAAGTCGGGAGGATCGTCTTCCGAAACCATAATATACCAGGTCGCCTCGCCGGTCATGTATGGAGCGGTCACATTCACATGGTTCTCCGGATTCTGGACATCGATCTTGTGAGGCACGCAATTGGCCGGCACCTTGTCGAATATCATCACATTGGAAGCCGGGCCGCTGCCTTCGTTCGTATAGGTTATGGTGAATGTCCACAGCGCGCCGGGGACAAAGTCGTGGACGCTGCCCCACCCTTCGTAGGAAGAGGGAGAATCCACGGTCATGGTCCTGGATATCACTAAAACAGGGGCCTCAACGGTGCTCAGCGTTATGTTCGGGCCGGCATATGCCAATCCGCCGTATGTCAAATCGTTGGCGCCTGTATAACAAAGCATCTTTGGCGGTGATAGCGAAAACTCGTTGCCCGTGTGATTGGAAACTTCCGTAGTAACCGTAGCTGTGAACACGCATGCGCTCAGGTCCGGCGAATCGGCCTCGGTCGTAGCAGGCGTAAGTCTTATCTCTGAAGAATAATCGGCATCGTCGCTGATAGTCTTCGTCCTCGATAGGCCGTAATCGGTGGCGCCTTCCCATATCCCCAATTGCCAGTGGTCCGCCCCGGGCGTCCCGCCGTAAGAGATCGGCGATACAGCCACCGTCAATGTGATAGGAGCATTGCCCTCGTTCGTTACAACAGATGCCGCGATCTCGGTCGAGCCGGGTGTCAGATAGAAATAAACCTCAGCCGAGAGGCCCCCTATCGATTCTATACGCAACGGTACAGGATATATGCCGATCGACGCTGTGGAAAACCCTTTTTCCGCCGCGGCGGTTATCTCGATGGTGGCGCCGTAGACGGTATCCCTCGGATGGGAGAGGACATCCTCGTAGTCGAACGTATTGACCTCAGTGGAGGACCTTATCACCGTGCCGGCAGGCGTATCTCCGGGATTCCCGCTCGTATGAAATAGCGGATCGGCCAGGGCACCCCCCGCAATGACCATCAGGAATAGAACGCATGAGATTATACGCATCAAGTCTTTTCTCATTTTCCTCCCCCTTCTTTCGGTTAAGACCTCGCTATCTTATAATGTAGCCCCATGTAAGGGTTGAGCCGTCCTCAACACCAACTTCTATCGTCGCCTTTTCCCACTTTATGTACGTGGTTTCAAGCGTTAAAGAAGTGTCCCCGTAGCCATAACCATGGGTCGAATACCAAAAATCACCGGATGACAAGATCGTGCCTAGCTGGACCCATCCGGTCGTGTTTCTGTACTGCCTCTGCGCGGACGATAGTGTCGCCTCTGTAGTGATCGAAACTGTCCATCCCTCGGCAGTGCCGGCAGGAACACTAACATATACGTTTTGAAGGAAGCTACCGCTACGGCCCGTATAATTTACATGCCCTGCTTGGTGCCCCGGAGGCACCCTGTCGATTATGATATTGTTCTCTGATGTCGCCGTCCCCACGTTGCTGTAGGTCATCGTTATCGTGACCACCGAGCCGGGGATCGGGATGTGGTAAGCGCCCGTGCTGCCCGTAGGCTGAATATAGTCCGCAGGCGAGTCTATTGTCGCGGTCCTCGTCATAGTGATGATCGGCGCCAGGATGTCGGTATTGGAGACGTCGTTAACGAATCCGGGCCCGCCGTAAGTATTGCCGTTGGCGCCCATGTATTCACCCGACGGGCTGGAGGAGGTCTCGGCCGTTATGGTGACCGTGCCGCGCGCGCCCGACTCCGCGGTGGTCGAAGGAGTGACCTTGAGGAGGAAGTGCGTTGCACTTTCTTCATTAAGGGTTATCGAGCCAATAGCACTACCGTCCGGAATTTTGTCGTCGTTCGCGTCAAGATAGAACTCGAACTGCCAGGCGCCTCCGTGTTTTCCCGTTCCAGCATAAGTTATGGTTGCATTCAGAGCGTAGGAGTCCCCGGTATTGCCGTAGTTGGTTAATGCATAGCTATAATAGACCGGGTTTCCCGGATCTGTCGCTTTGGTATCCACATTTCCGTGTTCGCCGCCGTTTAGGCCGTAGATATTAAGGACCGTTACATATTGGGTGGCGCTGTAAACCTTTTCCTTGGGATCGCCGGATATTCCGGAGTAATCAACATAGTTGTCAGACCCCAGGGCAGTGATCACAACGGCCCCCTTCGTGCCATAGGTGAAGGCGGCGTGAGACACCAGGGCAATAGCCATCACACATGCCACCGAAAATACCGTAAGGATCAATAATCTTTTGAACATCGCTTGGTCCTCCTTCCAAAAATTAGAACCGCTTAATTCTTTTCACGGCCTGGTTTCCTTAATCAGAAAATACTCTCACTCCCATGAGCTGCACAAAGTTCCAATCCGCGTGTTTGTGGAAGAACGGGCTTCCCTGTTTTATGAATATCTTAACGAACCTTGCAGTGGCGCCGTTGGCCGGGGTTGAAACGACCTGCATCGGGTCTCCCGTGTCGGAGCGCGAGAACACCCCGTCGGCCGCGTTCACGTTATCGGCAACCACGGTCCAGGCGGCATTATCGGAGCTCACCATCACGCTGTAGCTCTCCGGATAGGCCAGCTTCCTCCAGTACGCCTGGATGCTCTTTATCGGGTAGCTCCGGCCGAGGTCTATCGTGACATACTGGTCCGAGTCGGCAATGGATCTTGATGTGGCCGTTGAAGTGAAATACGATGTGGAGTTGGTTGTTATCCTGGGCAGGACCGGTTTCACCTTGTCAACGAACGGGTCCGAGGGGGGCAGTTCCGTGAAGGTGCCCTCGACAGGCTTATTGTAAGCCAGATTATTGTTCAGCGTGGCAAATACCCTTACGTCGGATTCTACGAGATTGCCGTTGAGGTCCGTGGACTGTATCTTATAATAATAGCCGGTGCCTGGCCTGAGCCCGTAAAGCGTGGCGCTGTTATCAACTCCGTTTTGCTGGTTCGGGGCGACATTTGTAAGCGAATTGGGGTCCGTTCCGTAAAGGACCTTCCCTCCCGCGGTACCTATGGAGGTCTTATACGCGATGACGGCCGACCTGTCGGTCACGACATAAGAAGTGGTGCCTTCAAGCAATGACAGCTTCTGGCCGCTGGCGGCGGACACTTCCACCTCGGCTATCTTCACCCTGTCTCCGGAAGAAACCCCTGAGCCCGCGGGGACCTTTATCTGTACATATCTCGCGCCGATCACCGCCCTGCTGCAGGAAATGTTTAGGGCGATCGTTCCTGTCGCAGTGTCCGAAGCGCCTGTTCCGGCGTCAAGCCCCACCGCCTCATCTGCCCAATATTTGCCGTCGGTGCTTGTCCTCACTTCAAAGTCCCTCGGGTAAGCTTTGAGGTCCCACAGGACCTTGACCCTGTCGATATAGACAAGCTTTCCAAGGTCCACGATCAGATACTGGTCGTTGTCCGCGACAACATTTGACGTGGCCACGCTCTTCTTTGCGCTCTCAATGCCGTCGGTGGCTATTTTGGGAAAATCATAAGTACCCACTGTAACAGCCTTAAGCGCCAGGTCGGTCTGGGCGTTAAGGGCGGCTATGGAGTATCCCACCAGTCCGATAGCAAGTATCGAGAAGACGATCATGCCTGTCCATTTTCTCATTTAATTCAGCCTCCTTGTAAAAAGTTTTCCTTTATTCCCCTACTACGACCTTTAGCGAGACGGTCCCGTTGGGCCCTTTGGCCACGGCGGGGACATTTTCATTGATGATAAATTTCACCTTGGAAACGTTCTCCGCGGCGCCATACTTATCGGCCCATTTATTGGTCTTGCGGTCAAGATAAAGAAGGCTGATCTTCGGGCCCTTCTTTGCTTTTGCCGAAGAGGCAAGGTATGTGGTCCCCTTTGGCACGGAGTGCTGAATGGACACGCCGGTGGCAAATCCATAGCCCACATTGGTGTAGTCGATCACATATTCAATGGAATCGCCCGGCACCGCGGTCTTGGCCGTCTTGCCCATGTGGCTTATCACGGCGCTCTCCTTTATGGTGATGCTTGGGGCGGAGGCGGGAGTTGAATCCGGGCTTGTGTTGCCGGCGGCATCAACGGCACGGACCACATATTCGTAGTTCTTGCCCGATGCGACTTTCTTGTCTTCATAGGAAAGGCCCTTGATAAGGGCGGCGTTCAATTTTTCAAGGTTTCCGCCGGCCGCGGGCCTCCTTAAAACATTGTAGCCCGCAACGCCGATATTGTCGGCGGCAGGCTTCCAGGAAAGGACGACCTTTGAGTGCGGGACGGCTGTTGCGATAACATTGGCGGGAGAAGTGGGCGGGACGGTATCCGGTTGAGCGAAAGAAACTGCGGGAATAATGATAGAGAATAAAAGGACCGAGAAAAGAATGGGTCGGGCCAGGCTTGAGAACATTTTTCTGTCAGGCATCAAGTTTGCCTCCTTCTAATAGCGATCTAAAAGCCGCTTTACCTCCTCTGATCTATCCGATCCAGCGTAGATTAAGTAGATTAAGCAGTATTTTAGATCAAAGCAAAAAGATTGTCAACAACATTTTTTGCTGCAACGCGAAATACGCATTTTATTGTATCACAACCTTAAAGCTTGCCTCGGCGCTTGCGCCGATCGCGATGTTTGCAAGGTTCCATTTGATGTTCGTGACATTCCCGTCGACAAGGGTCCCCGAGGGAACATAGCTGTACGTGCCCCCGTAATTGTTTGAGAACAGCACGGATGTTATCCCCTCCCCCGTGGCGCTTTCCAACTTATACTCGGTGTGCGGCGGTATCTTGTCCACCACCACGATGCTGCTTCCCGGAGCGAACCCGTTATTGACATATATCATCGTGTAAGTGATCGTTGATCCGGGCACCGCATCGGTCGGGCCTCCGGAGTATCCGCCCAATTTCGGGGCTTCTATCGTCATTGTTTTGGTGACCACAAGGTTGGGCGGGCTCGATTCTGTGGAATATTGGCTCTCATTTCCCGCATTGTCCCTTGCCGTAACGACATAATAATAGTTGTTCCCGAAGGCAGCGGACATGTCGTTCGTTGACGTGCTTGTAAGGAAGGCGGAATTCATTTTCGCGTAGCCGCTCCCGTGCGAGCTGCTGCGGTACATATTGTATCCGGCAAGCCCCGACCCCGGCGACTCGTCCGTAACAACGCCCCAAACGAGAGAAACATATTCCGGTGAGGCCGCGGGCAAGGCTGTGGCATTAAACGGCGCCGGCGTTTCAGGCGTTATCGTGTCAGCAATAAGGTCGGCGTCGCTTTCCAGGTTGCCGCCGAAGGAGACCCACGGGCTTGTGAACCCCGCGAAATCCCTCACCCTTGCCTGCCAGTGATAACCCTGCATGTTCACAAGCCCGATCACCTCGGCCGTTCCTTCAACCGGGCTCGCCTCATAAACAACCCCCCCGCCGCTCGCATTGGGAGACTTGGTGAAAGAGGTTGAGGTTGGGATTATCTCTACCTCCGGATAGAGGGTGTCAAAATCATTGGGATCGCTCATCTGCATCCTGAAGAAGGCGGCGTTGTTCGTCCAATCGCCGGTGGGTATCTCGGTCAAGTTGTCCTGCTGGAACTGCCGGAGCAATGAGGGGGCTTCCGGCGAAACGTTGTTCTCAAAGCAGTAAACATTGTGGTCAAATGAGCTAAAG
>Ga0315282_10016252_pt1 | contig 10893 bp, 7 predicted proteins | sample YL17G07_20_MG_FD_203693 | JGI IMG/M metagenome (GOLD analysis project Ga0315282, IMG submission 203693) | Sediment microbial communities from Yellowstone Lake, YNP, Wyoming, USA - YL17G07_20 | ecosystem: Environmental > Aquatic > Freshwater > Lake > Sediment | place: USA: Wyoming | collected...
TTTTGCGAAGATCTTCTCCCGTGGACGAAGTGGACGACATGGACGGGATGGACTTTTTCCGGTGCATGAGCGGATGTCCACGACTCTCCCCCCTCTTTGGTTGCGGCTCAGGGCCGCTTTAGAACAGCGGTAGCCAGCTGACCGCACTCCACAGGTCGGCTCTGACTCACTCTCTTCAGCCAGAATCACACCTCCTTTCCGATGGAGCGTTTTCGAGCGTATGAAGAGCGGCGACTCTCGCCGGCAGTCGTTGCGCTGGACGGCCGTTCGGTCTCTCTGGCCTCGCGCGGATGATCTCTTCGGCCAACGATGACGGTTGGGATTCTCTTTCCGTTCCGCCCCGGTTTCATGCAAGAGAATGCGCTTGTTTTAGGACTAGAATTCGGTCCCCCTGTTGTGTTGGGCTATACTCAGTCGTCCCTACGGGACTCGTCGGCAGGGGCGACGTCGCCTTCCCAGGAGTGAACTCCTGGACTCTTCTCGATCGTTCCTAACGGGACTACGAGCGTGTCTTAAAATCGTTGGATTTGAGGCGCAAGGCGCACCCCCGTCTCCGTCATTGCTTCGTGGTGGCCTGGCCGCTCCTCGCAATAACGGGAAAGGGTTGATGCAATTCTAAGACACGCTCCAACACAAGGGGAGAAAACGCCCGGTGGGTAGACAACGACCGATGCTTCTATCGGATTTACGACCAAAGGCACTGTGACAAAGCGCCGTCGCTCGCCGCTCACTCTTGTTCGAGATCGGAGAGCGTCTCCTCGAAATCATGGTTTACCGGCGGCGGGGGCTGGTCACCCAGCCGTTTCAACTCGAAGTGGTAGAGCTCGAGCACGCGCTTTTCGATCACCGCCCGGATGTCCCGATTGAGGGGGTGAGCGATGTCGCGAAACTTTCCGTCCTTGCGTCGCCGACTGGGCATGGCAACGAACAACCCTTTGGTCCCCTGGATGACTTTGAGATCGGTCACCACAAAGCAGTTGTTGAGCGTGATTGTGGCAAACGCCTTGAGTTTCTCGTCTTCCTTGCTGCACGGTCGAACGCGGCAATCGGTGATTTCCAGTCCTGACATTGTTGCACCACCTTCCCTCTGTTGCGGCATCAGGCCAGGCGCTCTCCGACCTGGGGGTCGGGATCGGTTCCCGTCAGAAAGGGAACCGCCGCGGCAAGCCGACACCACCGATTCACTTCTTGTGCCACCCTCGCGGCTCGTTCCGGGTCGTCTGTCAGCCCCACAACGGCCGCGCCACTACCGCTCAGGAAAGCTCCCTGGCACCCTTGCTGGAGGAGCCGATCGCGCAACACCCTGGCTCGCAAATGAGAGGAGAATATGACAGTTTCAAACTGATTAAAACACATCGGAGCCCAGTCGTTCAGGGGTCGGTTCTCCAGATGGTCCACAAAGCTTTCGAGCAAAGGGACATCGGGCGATCTCCGCTGATCCAGCTGTTCATAGGCCCAGCGCGTGGAAATGGCCACGGGCGGAACAGCCACCACCGCCCATAGCTGCTGGCGTACGGCCAGTGATTCGAGCCGGTCTCCTCGGTCCCTGCCGATCGCGCGGCCCCCCTCGATCAAGAAGGGAACATCCATGCCCACTTGCGAGCCCAACGCGCGCAATTCCGTGGCGCTGAGCCGAAGTTCGAACAACGCATTGCAGGCTCGCAACGTGGCGGCTGCGTCTGCGCTCCCACCTCCTAACCCACTCCCCATCGGGATGCGTTTCTCGAGAGTGATCCGAAGTCCCCGGACGCGATCCGGATAGGACCGTTGCATGAGATCGGCGGCCCGAACCGCCAGATTGCCCTTTCCCTTCGGCACATCGTTGTCCGGACACTCCAGAATGATTTCCGCCGGCAGAACCTCGAACTGTAAACGATCCGCCAGCCCGACCGACTGGTAAACAGTTTGAATATTATGATAACCGTCCGGGCGTCGGTCAAGCACAGACAGGAACAGATTGATTTTTGCCGTCGCCCAGAGTTCCATTGGCCGCCCCTCACCCGTTTGGCTTGTCCACCCAGTGGAGACTTCCGTGCGCCCATCCTCTCGACCGCTCCTCGGCCGCATGATTCGTTTGGCGTACTCTGTCCCGGCGTAGGCCGCTGCGTGATGTTGGTTGGCGTGATGTTGGTTTCCGGCTACCTACTGGGGGCGAACCCGCTGTATTTCGTAAATGGTTCCCTTCGACAGCGCAACCTTTTTCTTGACCATCCGGCTGGCAACCGCTAGGGGAACGAGGCCCCTTGCGAAAGGGAGGCGGGCAATCGCGCGGCAAATCAATGGCGCCGCCGAGGCCCCCACCGCAAGACGGGCCTCTTGGGGAGTTTTATGGAACCGGCGCAATCGGACGATTTGGGGGCGAGCGCCTCACCGGAGGAGGAGCCCCACCCCACCGGGCTGGGCGTGATTCGCGAGTGGGCCGATGTGATGGTCCTGATGGTTCTGCTGGCGATGTTCATTCGCACGTTTGTGTTCGAGCTGTACAAGATTCCATCCGGGTCCATGACCCCGACCCTGGTGGGCACGAGCTGGGATGCCAACAACCAGCCCGCGGAATACGAGCTGCAGCTGGACGTGAGCGACCCGCGGGACGGCGAAAAGGATTTGATTCTCGATCGGCTCGGCCATCATTTCCTCCGCTATGACATCTGGTATCGCAAGAATGGGAAATTTGTCGGGAACGTGGAACGCAACGACCTGGGGCTGTCACCCGAGGAAGCGCGCAAGGCCCGGCGAATCGCCCGCCCGCGAAACGATCGCATCGTGGTGAACAAGTTCATCTACTGGTTCCAGCGTCCCCGGCGCGGGGATATCGTGGTGTTTCGCGTTCCCTGGCAAATCTACGAACGCGACAAGCCCATCTATGTCAAACGCCTGGTTGGCCTGCCGGACGAGACCGTGGAAATCCGCGAGGGGTGCGTGTACATCAACGGTCAGGTGCTGGACACCCCCGAGGTGTTTCGGCGGATCCACTACGTCAGCGCCGGACTCAGTGATGTCGCCAAAATCCCCGACCATGAGTACTTCGTTCTGGGCGACAACAGCAAGAGCAGCCGCGACAGCCGCTACTGGGGCACCGTCTCGGAAAGAAACCTCAAGGGGAAGGCCGTTTTCCGCTACTGGCCGGCGAACACGTTCGGGTTTCTGGAATGAAGCGCCGGACGGGACCATCCGCCTCCCCTTTCTGACCAGGGTTCATCATCACACCTGGCTTATGCTGCGGGTCAATCTTTTGCTTGACCGCCACGTCCCCGGTCACTAGGGGTTCCCTTCATTGCCGCGCGAATCACAGTAGGTTGTGTTCGCGCAGGTCAAGGAGTTATGGCTCAAGCAAAAGTCAAGAGTGCTCTCGCACCGGAACCATCAAAAGCCAAGAGTGCTCCGCCACCGGAACCATCGTCCTCCCAACCGCCGGCCAAGAATGCCCTGGCCGGGGTGCGGGAGTGGACCGACGCGCTGGTCATCGCCTTCCTGCTGGCCATGTTTATTCGCACGTTCGCGGTCGAGTTGTTCAAGATTCCCTCGGGCTCGATGACGCCGACCCTGGTGGGAACGGGCTATGACTCTCTGGGCAACCCCGCGGAGTACGTGGTGGAATGGGACGTGAGCCGGCCGCCCACCGGCCAGAAGGATTTGATCATTGATCGGGGACCCTATCGCCGCCCGCGCTACCACATCTTCTACAAGCAGAACGGCAGGTATCTGCACAACGTGGAGACCGACGAGCTGCGGCTGCCGCCCCAGGCGATCGCCCAGGAACACGTGCGGAATGACCGGATCATCGTCAGCAAATTCATCTACTGGTTTCGCCAGCCTCGGCGCGGTGAGATCGTGGTGTTTCGCGTTCCGGCTTCGATCTACCTGCGCGACAAGCCGATCTACATCAAGCGGCTGGTGGGTCTGCCGGGCGACTTGGTCGAAATCCATCACCCGCACGTCTATGTGAACGGCGAGCAGCTGACCCAGCCCGAGATTTTCGCAGACAATGAGTATGTGAACAAGTTTGGCGAGCGACGGGCGGTCACGCCGCCGCCGAGCCGTCCGGCCTGCATCAAATGGCACGATGAGCCGCAGGGCTTCTACGTCCGGGAGATATTCGACAGCGCGAAGGTGCCGCCCGGCGGCTACTTCATGATGGGCGACAACAGCAAGAGCAGCCGCGACAGCCGCGATTGGGGCGCGGTACCTGAGAGCAATCTCAAGGGCAAAGCGGTGTTTCGCTACTGGCCGTGGCGAAAAATGAGGTTCCTGAATTGATTTTGGATTTGGGAGTCTGGACCGTGAAAGATCCTGAGGATGGAAGCGTTCGGGAGTGCGGATGGCTCCAGTGCTTCTGGCTTTTCTCCAACCTCTAACCTCCCACGTCTCACTTCCGTTTCACACAATCAGCGCTTCGAGGGCCTGAAGCAGCTCCGCGGGGTTCTGGAAGCGGTTTTCGCGACGCTTCTCGACACATTTGTAGATGATGGCCTTGAGGTCCTCGGACACGTCGTCGGGAAGCGGTGGGACCGGGGTGTAGATGTGGTGATACTCGATGTTCCCTTCGGTGAAGGGCGGCCGGCCCGCATTGACTTCGTAGAGCATGATCCCCAGGGAATAGAGGTCGCAGCGCCCGTCCACGCTGCCGCCTTCGATCTGCTCGGGAGCCATGTAGAGCGGGGTGCCCATGATCATGGAGCTGCTGCGGGTGACGTCTTCGGTGCGGAGGATCTTGGCGATGCCGAAGTCGGTGACCTTGACCGAATCGGCGGTGGTGATCATGATGTTGGCCGGTTTGATGTCGCGGTGAACGACGTCCATTTCATGGGCATACTTCAGGGCCCCCACGATCTGCAAAAAGTACTTTTTGACCTCGGCCGGATTGAGGCGTCCGCGCTCGATCAGGATTTTCTTGAGATCGCGCCCTTCGATGTACTCCATCGAGATGAATTTCTTGCCCCCGGCGTCGTAGAACTCGTGGATGCGCACGATGTTGGGATGCGACAGGCGTTTGGCGGCCCGCGCTTCGCGCTTGAACCGCTGCACGGCCTGGGGATCGGCGCAGAGGTAGTCGTTGAGGATCTTGATGGCCACGATTTCGTCGAGCGTCTTGTCGTGGGCGCGGTAGACCACGCCCATGCTGCCGCGATTGAGCTCGTTGAGAATGACAAAGCGCGAGTCTTGCAGCACTTCGACCGAGGCGGGCGTCTTGGTCTTCTCGAGTTCCTCCTGCTGTTCGCGCAGACGCTGGTTGATCAGCTTCAGTCGGGCCTCGACGTCGCGGTAGCCGAAATCGCTCTCCAGGATTCGTTCGAGGGCATACTTGGCATTGATCAGCTGCTCGGCCGCTTCCATGTCGCAAGCCAGGCGGTAGAGGATGTCCTTGATGTCATCGGTCACGGGCAGCTGTTTGAACTTCTGCCAGGCCAGGTAGTACATGTTCTTCTGCCAGAAGCAGAGGGCCAGGATCTTGAGCGAGCGTTGCTCGTAGGTGGAATTGTTGACCAGCCGCTGGAGGATGCTGATGGCATCGTCCAGGCGGTTCTTCTTAAGGTAGATTTTGACCAGTTTGAATTCGAGCGCCGGGTTGGCCGTGGCCTTCAGTTCGTCTTTATAGATTTGTTCGAGCTGGTTGAGGGTGGGCTCGTCCGAGGTCTCGCGGACGACGGCGGCCTCGAAATCCACCATCGCGCGCTCCCGGCGCCCCAGGTCGGCGTAAATCCGGCCGCGCGCCCTCAACGCGGGGACATATTGAGGGTAGCGCTCAATGAGCAGAGAGTAAATCTTGAGAGCCGGCAGAGTGTCCTCCGGCCGGGCTTTCCGGAACGCCTCCACATGGGCGTTGGCGACTTCAGGGTCGTGCAGGTAGGCCTGGAACCCGCCCGCCAGCGCGTGGAGCGCCGCCATTTCGGAACCGGACGCCAACAACCGCTCGCATTCGCTCATGGCCTGGCGATAGGTCTTCATCGCTTGCTCGTCGGAGCTGCGACCGTCGAGCAACTCCGTCGCGTGGCGAATCACTTCCGGTACATTCGGGCACTGCTGCGCCAGCCACGCGCCGAGCACGAAGCTCTTGGTTTCCGCGGTGGGAGCCGTGGGCCCTTGCGGTGGGGCGGTCCCGGGCGCCTGAGCGGGGGCCGATCCGACCGCGGCCGGGATCGGCTCTTCCATCAGGAGCTCGTCGCCGCCGGCGGGTGCGGCCGCCAGTTCGCCCTGATCGCTCATGGCTTCGGCTTGCTCGCTAATGGCTTCGACCGTCGGAGCGCAAGCACCGGTTCCCGCCGTGGCCAGCGGCGTGGTCAACTTGGGCGGTCGCATCACCGATTGAGCAATGCGGGTGCCGCGGAATTCGGCGGGGGTCTTGTGAAGGACCTCTTTCTCGGTGGACGGTTTGCCGGTGGGAGCCACTTCCATGAAGCCCATATTCTCGGCCGGCGGGGAGGTGTCGGCCACCGTTCCCTCGACCGCCTGCTGTGCGACGTTGGTGGTCGAGGCTTTTGTCGCATCAATCACTTTGCCCTGCAAGATCGTGGAGCCGCGATGCTTGGCCGGCACCGGGCGCCGCCGCTTGTGGCGGGCTTCCCGCGAAACTGTCCGTCGTCCCTCGCGATATTGTTCGTCGGTCAGGAAGGAATGGGCGACGGTCAGGCCTTTCTCCTGCCCCGAAAGCAAGTCGGTGGCGGAGACTTCCACCACGCCGTCGGAGTTGATGAAGAACGTGAGGCGAATCCGCGGGACTCCGGCGAGAGCGCGCTGGATGCCCGAAAGCGTGAACCGCCCCAACGAACGGTTCTGGTTGGCCTCGCGCGATTCGCCCTGGAGGACGTGGATGTTGACGATCTCCTGGTTGTTCTCGGTGGTGGTGAAGGTTTTCGACGCTTTGATCGGAATGGTGCTGTTCTTTTCGATCAGGTTGCTGACGCGATTGTTCTTGATTTCAATGCCCAGCGAGTGGGGCGTGACCTCGAGCAGGACGACCTCTTCGAGTTGTCCCGACATCACGCCGCCCTGGATGGCCGCGCCGAGGGCGACGATCTCGTCGGGGTTGACCCCTTTGAACGGTTCGAGATCGAAGAACTCGGCGACGGCATCCTGGACCAGCGGGATGCGGGAACTGCCCCCGACGAGGATGACCTTGTCAATGTTGGTCTTGTTCAGTCCGGCGTCGCGCAGCGCATCGCGGCAGCAGTCAATGGTGCGCGCGACGATCGGTTGGATCATTTCCTCGAATTCCTCGCGCGCCAGGCGCCGCTCGAGATGAAGCGGCAGATTGTCTTTGTAGGCCACGAACGGGATCGCGATCATGGTTTGGCGAACGGTGGACAGTTCGCACTTGGCTTTTTCGGCCGCGTCTTTGAGGCGCCGCGCCGTCAGCGGGTCCTCCAGGAGGTTGACGCCGTTCTTCTCGAGGAACTCTTTGGCCAGCATGTCCACGATCAGCTGGTCAATGTCTTCGCCGCCGAGGTGCGAGTCGCCCATCGTGACATTGACTTCGAAGGCGTTGCGCGCCACTTCGAGGATGGAGAGATCGAACGTCCCGCCGCCGAAGTCATAGACCGCCACAACTTCTTCCTGGGATTTGCCCAGACCATACGCCATGGCCGCCGCGGTCGGCTCGTTGACCAGGCGCTCGACTTCCAGTCCGGCCAGGCGACCGGCTTCGATGGTGGCCTCGCGCTGGAGATCGTCGAAGTTCGCCGGAACGGTGATGATCGCTTTTCGGGCGGGCTGCCCCAGGTAATCCTCGGCGGCGTCTTTCATCTTCTTGAGGATCAGGGCCGAGATCTGTTGGGGGGTATAGCCGATCCCGCGGATGTTGATCAGAATGAGATCGTCTTCGTGGGTGATGGAAAAGGGAGACTGCTCGCCGGCTTCCTCGATGTCCGAATAGTACTTGCCCATCAAACGCTTGATGGAATTAATCGTGCAGGTGGGATTGGTGGCGATCTGACGGCGGGCGATTTCCCCGACGAGGACTTCGCCGTCCTCGGTGAAGGCGACGATGGAGGGCGTTTTGTTGCTTCCCTCTGTGTTGGGAATCACGATCGGCTCGCCGGTCGAGTCATCGAGAATCGCAACGACCGAGTAAGTCGTTCCCAGATCAATCCCCATGATCGCTTCCCGCTTGCTCTCTTCCATCGGGGATCCCACGTCTCCAAACCGCTAGTCAGCGGGGTGAGGAAATAAACTGGCCGTGCACCCACTGTTGTGGCGACCAGACCGAGCGGCCCTCCGACCGCCGGCTCCCCCCCGGCGCCCCTGCGGCACACGCACCACACTTCTTAGGGCTGCTTCCTTCCGGACCTGACCCGATTCGAAGGGATCCGTTGCGCAGGACCGGGAGCTCATCGCTGCGTACCGGCACCAGCCCCGGCCCGCATCGCCCCGAAAGCGGGAATTCGTCCTGCATATAGCGGATTTCAGGTATAGGGCACCGCTAGCTCCCCACTTAGCACGGCCATTACCGGTTTTCTGCCTGCTTCCCTGCTTCCCTTCTTCCACTATATCACTGACCTGACTCTAACGGTCATCAGGACTCAAGTCAACCAAAAAGGATGTGGTCTAAAGCGCCAAGGCACGAGACCCATCCGCGGCCTGCAGATTCAGCCGCTTCGAAAACACGCTTTCAAACAACTGGGCTTTGCGCTCCGCCCCCCACATCTCGGTTCCGCAGTCCCGATAGGCGTGCAGCTTGATGCAAATGACGTTGGAGTCATACGTCACGTCCAGGTCCTGCACGGTCGAGAGATGCGCGCGATCCAATCCGTCGGCCACGCGCAGGATGCCGGCCAGCTTGCGGAGGGCGGTCCTCTCGCGTTCGGGAAGCGCGGCAAACTCCGCATGGTCCACCGATGGATCGGCCTTGCGATGATAGCGCGCCATCAGCGCAATCATGTCCACTTCTTCGGGCCGCCACATCAGGAACCGGTGCTTCTTGATCATCTCGTACGAGTGCTTGTGATGGCGCTTGTCCGAGACTTTCATGCCGATGTCGTGAACCAAAGCCGCCGCTTCCAGGAGCACGCGCTCCCGGTGGCCCAGGCCATGAAGCGGCTGCAGGCGGTCAAACAGCATCAGCACCAGTCGTGTGACTTGTTGCTCGTGCTCCGGCTCGGGATCCGTCCCTTCCATCCACTGGCGGACTTCTTCAATCCCAGGATGCGATGGCACAGGGGGCGTTGGTGTCATCTCGTTGGGCGAACTCGCCATCGTCAACGGTCTTACTCCCTCCCACCAGGATCGTTTGGCGGAACAGACTTGACAATTGCCGCGAACGGGCCCCGGAAATCAAGGAAATTCGGTCAGCGCCGTGAGCGGAGGCGCATCTCGCCTCCGTTACGGACGACGTGGGTGGCAGATTTGATAGGGGTAGGGGGAATCGGTTAGCCGATTCCCCCTACCCCTATCAAAGGTTCGCCTGGTGGGAACCTGTCCGGCTGGACTCTTGCGGGAGCGGAACTGAGATGCGCCCCGCGAGCGGGGCATAATCCTTCGGTTCTTTTCTCGTCGAGAACGGGATCAGGGGTCTGGGGCCAGGGGTCAGCAAAACTCCGGTTTGCTTTTCCCCGATTGCCGACCCCAATCTCCAATCCCGAACCGCGGAATTTTGACATTGACAGAACGCCGTGGAGTTGGTTGAGCGATGGGTCATTGGGTTCATCGAAGTGCCGTCGGCTTTCGCCGCATGGGTTCAGATGACATGGGATTCAATGCCCTTCTTTGAGAAGGCACACATTTTGGCTAGGGAAAGGAGAACAGAAATGGCAGAATTCTCAGCAAGGACATTCGGGCGTTTCCTTGCGGCGTTGCTGGTTCTGGCGGTGGCCTCAGCCAGCTGGAGCGCCGAGGGGGCGGCCAAGAAGAAACTGCTCTACTTCACCAAATCTTCGGGCTTCGAGCACAGCGTCGTCAAGCGCACCGGCGATCAATTGGCCTACTCCGAGAAGCTCCTCGTCGAGTGGGGCAAGAAGGCCGGCTATGAGATCGTCCCCAGCAAGGACGGCTCGCTCCTCGATCCCGACAAAATCGGACAATGGGACGGCTTCATTTTCTATGCGACCGGCGATCTGACGAGGCCCACCAAGAGCGATCCAGCGCCCCCGATGAGCGCCGCCGGCAAGCAGGCGCTGCTCGATGCGGTCAAAGCGGGCAAGCCGTTCGTGGCGATCCATGCCGGAAATGACGCGTTCCGTCTCGGCGGCTACGACCCCTTCATCCAGATGGTGGGCGGGGAATTCGAGGGCCATGGCGCCCAGCAGAAATCCTGGTTGCGCGTGGTGGATCCGAAATTCCCGGGCCTCGATGGGGTTCAGGATTTTGAACTCATGGAAGAGTGGTATGCCCCCAAGAACCTCAATCCCGACCTGCACGCGATCCTCGTCCAGGATACCAAGGGAATGGAAGGACCGATGTATGCGCGGCCACCCTATCCGGGCACGTGGGCTCATCTGTATGGCAAGGGAAGAGTCTACTACACGTCGCTGGGCCATCGCGAGGACGTGTGGGACAATCCGCTGTTCCAAAAGATCCTGATGGGCGGCATCGCCTGGGCGGTCGGCGACCCACAGGCCGAAGTTCCGACGAACCTTGAGAAGGTCTGCCCGCAGCCGGAGAAATTCATGGCGCCGGCGGGCGGACCCACCGCGGCGGGCGAGCAGAAGGCCACCACCGGCGAGAAGAAGGCCGGCGGCAAGAGGGGCGGCATGAAGCGCGCACCAAAAGAAGCCAAGTAAGGTTCGACGCCACTGGGTCAAGCAGGCAATTTGTTGATCGAGCAGCATCGCGGTTGAGTGATGTCGCCCGTGAGAGGGTTCAGGCCCGCCTCGTTCGCGAGGCGGGCTTTTTCATGGACCGCCGACGGCGGGTGCACGTCACTTTGGTTGGTAGAGAAGGTTGTTGCGAGTTGGTGGTGGA
>Ga0315282_10016253_pt1 | contig 10892 bp, 9 predicted proteins | sample YL17G07_20_MG_FD_203693 | JGI IMG/M metagenome (GOLD analysis project Ga0315282, IMG submission 203693) | Sediment microbial communities from Yellowstone Lake, YNP, Wyoming, USA - YL17G07_20 | ecosystem: Environmental > Aquatic > Freshwater > Lake > Sediment | place: USA: Wyoming | collected...
GAAGGGACGACATCAATCTCATGAAGATGATCAGATGCTACAAGGGCATCAGGCACGAACAGGGTCAGAAGGTCAGGGGTCAGAGGACGAGGTCCAACGGCAGGACCGGCATGACCATGGGTGTCATCAGGAAGAAGCTCGAGCCAGGAGCCGTAGGCGAGGAAGAGAAGAAGAAGGAGTAGTGTGACCCATGGGAGACCCGAAGTTTTCTAGAAGGAAGTACGAGACTCCAGCCCACCCGTGGGAAGGCGAACGCATCAAGGCCGAGAACGAGCTTCTGATGAAGTACGGCCTCAAGAACAAGCAGGAGCTATGGCGGGCACAATCCCTCGTACGGGCATTAAGGGCCCAAAGCCGAGAGCTCCAGGCAAGGCTCAGGATAGGGGATCCGCAAGCGAATATCGAGACGGACCAGCTGCTCGAACGCTGCGCGAGACTCTCCTTGCTGCCCTTGGAAGGTGCGACCCTGAACGATATTCTGACACTGACGACCGAGGCTGTCCTGCAGAGAAGGCTACAGACGATCATCTACAGGAAAGGGTTGGCGTACACCCCCAAGCAGGCCCGGCAGTTCATCGTGCACGGCCACACGGCCATTGGCGCGAGGAAGATCACGATCCCAGGATATTTGGTCAAGAGGGGCGAGGAGGAGCACATCCAGTACTATGTGGCCTCCCCGATATCCAACGAGCTGCACCCGATGAGGCCAAAGCCGGAGGAGCTCCAAGCGAAGGCTTTGGAGGAAGCGGCCAAGAAGGAGGCGACGGAGAAGGAAGAGGTCCACGTCGCCAAGCCCAAGCTGAAGAAGCTCGTCACGGAAGAGCTCAAGGAAGAGAAGGAGGAGAAGGAGGCGGACATAGAGACTGCCACGCCGGAAGCTCCACCTGGGGACAAGGAGTGAATCGAATGGGGAAGTGGGGCATCGCGCACATCTTCGCAAGTTACAACAACATCATCATCACGGTAACGGACGTGACCGGGGCGGAGACCATCACCAAGGCCAGCGGCGGCATGGTCGTCAAGGCTGCGAAGGACGAGGCTTCTCCCTACGCGGCCATGAAGGCCGCGGAGAAGGTCGCCGAGATAGCCAAGGAGAAGGGCATCGACAGCATCCACGTCAAGGTCAGGGCCCCTGGAGGCAACAAGTCCGCATCCCCCGGGCCGGGAGCGCAGGCTGCGATCCGAGCGCTCGCAAGGGCCGGGCTCAGGATCGGAAGGATAGAGGACGTCACCCCAGTGCCGCACGACGGAACCAAGAAGAAGGGCGGCAGAAGGGGACGGAGGGTATAGAGTGATTCTGAGTCAACTACCACTCACTGAAATGGGTGGCTTGTAACTATGCTCCGTCAAGTTTCGAAGCCTGACATCATGGCACGCTACGATCGGCTGGTTGACTTCGGGGATGCCGCCCCTCAGATACCGTCACGGTATCAGCAGCCTACTCCCGCAGGAAGGCTTCACAGGCATCTTATCCGCCCCGCCATTGCTGACGACTTGCCCGCAGGAGCAAGTATTGGTAGTGTGAGCACTTCAACCGTCCTTCTCCCGTTATTGGGAGTGTCTTGCCAACCGAGGTTGGCGGCCCACGCAATGCCGAACATATACGGGCTGGGGCGGAATATATACTTGATGCTCCAATTCCTCCTCCCATCAAAATGGGAGGCCTCCTTGGAGGGAGTTACATGAAGATTGACATAGTTGAGATGACGCCGACCAAGGCGCAGTTCGTCATCACGGACACGAACCCGACATTCGCGAACGCACTCAGGAGGACCATCGTCTCCGACGTGCCGAAGATGGCAATAGACAACGTCGAGTTCCACCTCGGCCCGATCATGGACGAGAAGGGCACCGCGTACGAGAGCGTGTCCCCGATGTTCGACGAGATAGTCGCCCACAGGCTCAGCCTTGTGCCGGTGCCGACGGACCTTGACAACTACAATTTCCGCGCGAAGTGCACCTGTGGGGGAGAGGGCTGCCCCAGCTGCACCATCATGTACTCGATAAACAAAAAAGGGCCCGCGACCGTCTACTCTGGAGACCTCGAGCCTATCGGGGACCAGAAGCTCAAGATGAAGGACGACCTGATCCCGATCGTCAAGCTCGCCGAGGACCAGGCACTATTGATCTACGCGACGGCCGAGCTCGGCACCGGCAAGCAGCATGCCAAGTGGCAGGCCGCGACAGGCGCGGGATACAGATACTTCGCGAAGATCGAGATCGAGCATTCGAAGTGCGACCTCGGCGGGAGCTGCGTCAAGGTATGCCCCAAGGGTGTGCTCTCCAAGGAGGAGCGGAAAATCGTCGCGAAGCACCCAGAGAAGTGCAACTTGTGCAACAGCTGCGTCGATATCTGCGATGCCGGCGTCATCAAAGTCACAGCCGATCCCACAAAGATACTCTTCAGATTCGAGACCGACGGGGCGCTTCCTGCGAAGGAAGTCCTGATACGCGGCCTGAAGCTCCTAGAGGAGAGATTCGACGGGTTGAGAGAGCAGATAGCATCTCTCGAAGAGTGATTTCACAAGTATTCGTCCAGCTTCGGGTTCTTTATCTTGTCCGACTGGAAGAGCGAGTTTATCGCGTTCTCAAGCAGGTCTATCCTCTGCCTCGTGTAGGGTGGGACGTTGAACGCGTCCCCTATCTCCTTCGCCTTCTCCAGGTACTTGCTCACGCCAGCTTCATGGACCGTGAGCGTCAGCTTGTTCCCACAATAGCACCTGCCCTTCAGCGGTATGCGCCTGTACTTCGTGTTGCACTTGGTGCACCGCAACTGCTGTCCCGTGAAGCTCTTGAGACTGCCCTGTATGTCCGGAAGAAGGTGCTTGGTGATGATCCTGTGGACCACGTCCGCGACGTCGACCGCTCGGATTTTCACGCCCAGGTTGATCTGCGCCGTCAATTTGTCGTCCATGGTCTCTAGCGATGTGTAGGCCGAGGTGGTCGGGCCGCCCGAGATGTCACTCATGTGATGAGTGAACCCTATCCCCTCGTACTGGAGGACCGTCCCTATCCTGCCACTGACCAGGTCCATGATCGACTCGACCTCCTTCGGATGGGCGTACCTCTGAGTGGCCCTGAAGAACTCGAGAGCGTACTTCGTGCCCACATCCATGTTGTGCGCCTCCTTGTCGATCTCGTTCGGATCGAGCTTCGTGGTGAGGACCAGCGGAGCGTCCATGAGGCCACCCCTCTTCTCTGGGAGGAACGAGCGTGAGAAGTTCAGGAGGCAATCGAGCATCAGTATCACCGAATCCTCGTCACCGTCACAGTTCCTCCTCTTGGCTGCGTGGAAGTAGGGGTGAGCGTAGCCAGCGTGTGCAGAGGAGAAGCCTACTATGCGTGCGAGCACGCCCCCAGAAGTGTGCGGCGCGAGGCCGACCACAAGGTGTCCGACCAGGTCGTCCTTTCGTTCGATATTGTAGAACTGCTCCTGACCGTAGACCTTGACCAGCAGATCGTCGACGAACCGGGAAGTGTTGATGAGATAATCGACGCAGGAATCAGGTATCACTACGTCCTGGACCTTGAGCTCCAGCAACTGGTCAGGTTTCTCGAGTTCGTTCCCCTGGAAGTCCTTCACGTATCCGAGGCCTCGAGCGGTGTGGACATCGATCCCCACCTCCTTGGGAGTGAAATGCGTGAGTGGGACGTCCGTGGCGTCGATCCTTATCGTGCCGTCCTTGAAGACGAACACCTCGTGCTTCGCCCTCAGTATCCCTTTCTCGATCGCCTCAGGGGTCTTGTTCTTGGATATCATCCCCTGGACGCCCTTCACATCCAGGGAGCGCTTCTCCTTCAGGCTCTCAAGGGCGGACATGAAGATTCGACCGACCGGCACGTCCTGTATGCTCGCATTTCCAGTCGGAGTCGTGTGAGCCCCGCATCTGCACCGCGACATGAAGGACTTCCTGCCGCACTCAGCGCACACTCGCTCGCCGAGCTCCAGTTTTATTGCCTCGGCCTCGGCAGCGAGATTGACCAGCCTCTGCGGCCCTCCGGCCGTCCCAATAGGGAAGAGCCCGTGCGGAGGCGGCTTCATGCGCCGCTCCCTTGCCTTCTCCGGTCTGGCTACCCTGGCGCCTATGCGGGTGATGGCCCTCGCGCGGATGTCGATTCCCGATAGAGCGGAGACCAGCTCGAGTGACTTGACGCACTTCGGGATCGCTCTTCCGTTCGGGCGAACCGTGGGCCCGGAAACATCGAGCCCCAGTCCAAGCAACAGGGGTTTGGCGCACTTCGATAGGACGAGCTTGTCGCCAGCGACGGTGTGCAGGGCGCCGAGCGATTCGAGGATGCTCTTCGTCCTCTGATCTCCTGAGATCGCGAGGGAGATCCCGTCGAATGCGCCGCTCTTGATGACATGGTCTCGCAGTTCCAGGATATCTTCGAGAGCGACGTCGCTCCAGAACAGATTGAACTTGGGATGCAGAGGAACGCCGAATCCTTTGCTCATCTCAACGGCCCTTTCGAAGGTTGGGTCCTCCCAGCCTTCCGGAAGGCTCTTGCACCTCTCGAGCAGCTCCTCCTTGTGCCACTCGATGCAGTAGCCGGCTGGCATCAGCAGGTGATTGTTCTCGACGAACTCCCCATAGGGGACCAGTATCTCGCCGACATCGACTATCTCGTTGACGCGGCCCTTCAGGTCCCTGGCCTCCTCGATCGTGCTGACATAGACAAGGTCCCCGTTGTCCAGAAGAGCGATTGGCCCCTCTATGGTGTCGCAGGGTGTGATCGCGCCCGCCTTGCCCGGCCTTTCGATCTTGATCTGCGTGCCTATCGCGACGAACTCTCCGAGCAACTGCATGGTAGCGGGACTCATCGCGAGGGCGGCCAATCCAGTGGCCCTTGTCCTGCCATATCTAAGGCGGAACCCTCCCACTTTCGAGGGATATGCGAGCACAGGCCTTCCTGCGATGAGGTCCTTGAGGAATTTCGAACTTGGAGCCACCTCGGCCCCTCCTTCCACTATCCCCTTCTTCCTGAGGTTCAGGAATTCGTCTATGAACTCCCAGCCGTCGATGGCCAGCCGTTTGACATGCTTCTGGATCTTCGGGGCCTTCAGGCAGAGCCCCTCAGCGACGACGAGACACGCTCCGCCTCTCACGCGATTCGTCTCCACCCGGGGAAGGTCCCTGAAGCCTCGGATCTCCTCGTCCTCGGTACCTTCGCCGTCGATGCACACAGGGACGTTCTTCGCGATGAGCTCTATCTCCTCATTGGTCGGAGTGTATTGGAGGTGTTGGCAGGACTTGTACAGAGGGATCTCCTCCTTCAGTCTCTGGACCTCGCCGTTCGTCGCATGATACCTTCCGATGCCCATCTCTCGACGGACTATGTCAGCGATGAGAACGCTCATCGCCTGACCTGTCCCACCAGCAGATCGTATCGGCCCGGAGAAGAACACCGTGAGATAGTCGGAGCCGTCGGAGTTCCTGCCGACCTTGACCCCCGTTATCCCCTCGAGCGGCGCGACAAGTATTCCCTCGGTGAGGACCGCCAAACCAGCCCTGATCGCCCTTTCCATCGCGAACTCGATCGATTTCGCTGGAAGCTTGGCGTATTCCTTCGCGATCAGTATGGAGACCTCCTCCCGGTCGTGGTCCGTGCTCAGCTCCCTTATCCGGGAGGCGATGCCTTCTACATCCCATTCGAAGAGCAGCTTCTCAACTCGCTCCGCCAGGTCCGCAGCCTGAGGGATCTCCACATCGATCTCGGGGTCCAGACCTTTCATCCTAGCCCGTCTGGCGACATCGTAGCAGGAATCTACCTCGCGCTGGAGGCTGGAGAAGTACTCTTCCATGGATTCACTGCAAACAACCGTCTTCATACGCTCCCCCCGAAGCCGATGATGATATCTCATCCCGTTTCGGAATGATTAGATGTGCAATCCCGGCAGATAATCGTCACTGCGACTATAAGGGTTGCTGGGGCTTGAGAGCCGCGACAATCCTGTCGACGAGTTTCGAAACATTGTACCCCGACGAAGCAGATATCTTCAAACGCTCGTCCTTGCTCTTCGTCAGATCCGCCTTGTTTTCCACCTCGATGATGGGAACGGTCGAGAACTGCTCCCGTATCTGCTTCAACAGGTGCTCTTGCTCCGACATAGGGTAACCGCATGTCTCCGTCGGGTCGAACACGAATATGACGAGGTCAGCGAGATGCTTCAAAGCCAAGATCCCCCTCAGCTCCATGCTGTTCCGCTCTTCCAGGGGCCTGTCCAGGAGTCCCGGGGTGTCGACCACCTGGTACCTGAAGTACTTCCTCTCGAAGGTGCCGACGGAGATCTCCTGAGTGGTGAACGGATAGACTGCGATCCTGGGCTTCGCCGTGGAGATCTTCGCAACTAGCTGGCTCTTGCCCACATTGGGGGAACCCGCGATGACCACTGTCGGCTGCTCGGGGTTGATGGCCGGGTACTTCTTCATGATGTCCCTTGCTTTCGAGAGGAACTTCAGCTCCTTGCTCACCTGTTTCACGAACGACGATATCCTGCCGTAGGCGGCCCGCCTGAGCTCGTCTATCCTGTCAATCTTCCTCGCTGATGCCATCTGTCTGGTCGCGTCCCTGGCTATCCTCGCGACATTCCCCCTGGACCAGTCGATCGCACCGAGCGCCTTCTTCAGCTTGTCCCTGCCGATCGTGACGTTGATGAGCTCAGCGTAGAACGGGCTCTGCCTGTCGATGCTGGGGAACGCCTTCACGTACTTCCCCATCGTGCTTACGATGGTGTCGCTTGAGGACTTCAGCTTGGAGATGTTGATCTCACGGACGGTCTCGAGCCTTGTCGGTCCTTCCCAGTCCACTTTGGAGGCCCTCTTGAAGGCCTTGTCCAGGATCTCGTCTGCTGTCAGGACGGTGGGTATCTCGAACATTGACGGATGTCCATAGCCGAGCTGTTCATAAATACTCCCTTTCAACCGACAGGCAAAAACCTATAACCAGGCTAATGGCCTTCCAGAGGACGTGGCTAGCAGGAACATCAAGGCCAGAAGGGGCGGCAAGCTCATATGCAAAGGGTGGAGACAGGAGGCCATCCTACGGATGCTCCAGAACAACCTGGAGAACGCTGAGAAACCTGAGGAGCTGATCATCTACGGAGGGACAGGCAAGGCTGCCAGGAATTGGGAATGCTATGACGCTATCGTCGAGTCCTTGAAGACACTGGGAAACGACGAGACCCTTCTTGTCCAATCCGGGAAGCCTGTCGGAGTCTTCAAAACCACCGAGCTAGCGCCGAGAGTACTGATTGCCAACTCACATCTCGTCCCCCACTGGTCGACATGGGAGGTCTTCCACGAACTGGAGGCCAAGGGGCTGATCATGTACGGCCAGATGACAGCCGGCGGCTGGGCGTACATCGGCACACAGGGGATCCTCCAGGGGACATACGAGACCTTCGCGGCTTGCGCAAGACAGAACTTCGGAGGCTCGTTGAAGGGGAGGCTCGTTCTCACCGGCGGACTGGGAGGAATGGGCGGGGCCCAGCCTCTCTCGGTGACGATGAATGGGGGCGTCTGCCTCGCGGTCGAATGCGACGAGAAGAGGATTGACAGACGCATGAAGAACGGATACTGTGAAAAGAAAATGGTCAACTTGGACAAGGCCTTGGAGGCCGCGCTCAGGGCGAGGAAGGAGAAGAAACCGCTCTCGATTGGGCTGCTAGGCAACTGCGCGGAGGTGCACCCGAGAATCGTCGACATGGGCATTGTTCCTGATGCGGTAACCGACCAGACATCAGCCCACGACGAGCTGGGCGGATACATACCGAAGGGGCTTAGCATGGACGCAGCCGCCAAACTCCGGTCATCCAATCCGGATGAGTACCGCAGGAGGGCAATGGAAAGCATCGCCATTCATGTGAGAGCCATGCTGGACCTGCAACAGAAGGGGGCCGTCGTCTTCGATTACGGGAACAACATCCGTGGACAGGCCCTGAAGGCCGGGGTCTCGAATGCATTCGATTTCAAGGGTTTCGTGCCGCTGTATATCCGGCCAATGTTCTGCGAGGGTCGCGGTCCGTTCCGATGGGTCGCGCTCTCCGGAGATCCCGATGACATAATCAAAACCGACAAGGTCGTCATGAAGGAATTCAAGGACAACAAGCAGCTGATCAACTGGATCAAGCTCGCCGAGGACAAGGTCCCCTGGGAAGGGCTGCCTGCCAGGGTATGCTGGCTGGGTTTCGGGGAGAGGGCGAGATTCGGGAGGATCATCAACAGGATGGTGAGGGATGGCGAGCTGAAAGGGCCCATCGTCATTACCCGGGATCATCTGGATTGCGGCTCGGTCGCCTCGCCAAACAGGGAGACCGAGGGGATGAGGGACGGGAGCGATGCGATAGCAGATTGGCCTCTGCTAAACGCGCTCATCAACACTGCAGCAGGGGCGGACCTTATTGCGATCCACAATGGCGGAGGCGTCGGCATTGGCTACTCGACCCATGCCGGACTGCTCGTGGTGGCCGACGGTTCCGAAGCGGCAGACGAGAAGATCCAGCGCGTCCTTACCACCGATCCAGGAATGGGCGTCATCAGGCATGCAGATGCCGGATATCCCGAAGCCATCGAGAAGGCGAGACAAAGCGGCATCAGACTACCGATGCGCAGGCACTGAGCGTATCTAGGAAGAACCATCAAGCGAACGATGGTTTAATCACGCAGTCAGGAATTGTCGTACGAGCGCATGCCCATCAAGCTTCACCTAGGTTGTGGGGACGAGTACAGACCCGGATACCTGAACATCGACAGGTACGACAGAAGCGTAGCTGACATCGTATCTGATGTCATTCAATTGCCGTTTGAGTCGTCCACCATAGATGAGATTGAAGCGGATCAACTCATTGAGCATATGGACTATGTCCACGGGAGGTACGCGTTGAATGAATGGTTCCGGATCCTGAAGCCTGGTGGACGACTGGTCCTCGAAACGCCCGAGCTCAAGGCGAGCATGAAGGAATTCGTATCAGCGGGTCTGAATTCCAAGAGGAGCCGGCTCCAGTGGGTCTACGGTCTTGACAGCCCCGGCCTGACACACAAATCGGGGTACACATTCGATCTTCTGGAGGATGACCTCAAGAGCCTCGGATTCGTGTCTATGACAAAGCTCGACCCAGTAACCCATGTCTACGAGAAGGGGATGAGAATCGAATGCGAGAAGGGAAATCCATCGAAGAAACAACTCCTGAACTCAGCCTTCAGAAAGGAGTTGTGGAGACAACTGGGATCAGAAGATTCCTTCTTCCTTGTGCCGCTGGAGGATCACTTAAGAGGCTTCCTCGAAACGGCCGATATACCAGATGGCGCGGGCGTGGATCTGTTGGTGGCAAGATTGGCAGTCGCAAACCCTTGGGCGGCCTCCGCGTTCCTGAATGCAAGCCACGAAGCTGGAATACTCGATGACGAAAGCGCGGCGAGCCGGATTGCCCTTGTCCGGCATCTCCTCTCCATAGACATTACCGGGAGAGCAGCGGCTGTCTGGATGAGGAGCAGGAAGGGAAGGGACCTCGAGGAGGAGTTCCTCGAGTTCACCGGGAGGCTTGAGCGCCTTGTACTAAGCGAATTCAGGGGAGAATCCGATGCCGCGAAGGATTTCGAATACGTGACTACGCTTGAACCCGAGCCCGTTGAGCTACTCGATTTCAGTATCCTCATGGTCGAGGCGCGGAAACGATTCAACCTGGGGGTGAAGGCATTCGCCTCTGGAAGATTGCAGGAAGCCAAGTCTCTATTCGAGGAATCAGTAGGGATTAACCCAAACAACTTTCGCGCTCACTGGAACTTGGCACGATTGGCGCTGCTTCGGGGAGATAAGCTGAAGGCCCTCGGTTTGCTGGGTGAGGCCAGGGAGCTTGCTGAAAGCAAGTGGAGGAAAACGATCGCGCTTGAGGTAGAGCGAGTTACGAGAGGGGATGCGACTCTGGCATTGTCTCCCATATCTGAACACTGAGAGTTTGACAATACATTCTAATGCACCAACTTCCATCAAGGTAGCGGATGAATGGCGAGCAGAAGGAGCGATTGCAGGGCATTGGTGGGAGCCTAGGTGTGGATGCCGAGGACATAGGCAGGATGAGAAAGAGGACCCGGAGCTTGAGGTACCTCAAGTCAATAGTTGCTGGGCTTTCCCCAATGGTGGGGATCGTCCTGGGGTTTCTCTACGGAGAGAGCACGCAAACCCAACCTTCGACATATCCTTACATGGCGTCCATCCTTCTAGCCGCGAGTCCGATTGACCCAAGGTTGAGAGCGACGATGGTTTCGCGTGAAGGACTTAACCGGAAGGCGACGCTGGTAGGTGGTATCCTCCTCATAGGGGTAATCGTGCTTACTGTCACTGGATTCATCGTGGGATGGCTCATCGGAGGGGCTCACCAAGTGTATGGACCATCGCCAAAGTACGGAGTGTTCTCCCAAGGAGACTCGAGAGCTGGGTTAGATTCGAATTAACCAACAGAGAGAAAGCGAGAGACTTCAAATAGAGCAGAGGCGTTTCGATTTCTGAGTGAAATGGATTCTGCGGCAAAGAAGACACTTGAGGAAATGGGGAAAGGCCTGGGTGTAAGCGCAGAAGAGCTTGGGCGGATCCGGCGAGAAGAAAGAAGGCAGAGGCGGAGATTCGCAATCATCACTCTAATCGCTGGTGTGGCATCGTTCATCATTGGGGCGGCTGTGAGCGAGTCAATCTCTCCGAGCAGTAGTTACCCTTATGCCGCCGCGCTCCCTCTCCTTGGCATCAGCAGCGCAAACCGGCGAGCGAACATCCTTCGCGTTGCGTTGGTTTCAGGACTCGCCTTCGTCTTCGGTTATCTAATGATGCATTGGCAGCCTCAACCTCGATGGGGCCCTTACTACGGCGTCTTTGCTCGGTGAACGGAAGGTCCTGACGTG
>Ga0315282_10016254_pt1 | contig 10892 bp, 11 predicted proteins | sample YL17G07_20_MG_FD_203693 | JGI IMG/M metagenome (GOLD analysis project Ga0315282, IMG submission 203693) | Sediment microbial communities from Yellowstone Lake, YNP, Wyoming, USA - YL17G07_20 | ecosystem: Environmental > Aquatic > Freshwater > Lake > Sediment | place: USA: Wyoming | collected...
ACGAGGATTCGAAAGAGGGTTGGATACTTTGCTTCGAAATCCGCAATCAGCTCGTCGAAGTCTGACTTCGTCAGGTGAGTAGTCGTTCGTCTAGTGGATATCGCGAAGAGAGCTGCCACTACGTCTAAGCCTATCCGCAGTTTCTCCAGCAGAGGAACCTCTCCGATCTCCTTCAGAATTGATTGGATCGGTCTGTCAATCATGATCGTTTTCGCCCCAACTCTGTCAGCCTCATCAACTGCTTCGAGCATCTCACTTCCCGGGAAGACCTCTGTCAGCGATCCTACTGATCTTTCAAGCAAAGCCAAGAGCCATGGCAGCAAGCCCGAACGGATTGGAGAGTCCAGTTTGTCTCGGTCAGGATCTCTGAGAGCGAAGAGTCTCTCCTCGTCTAGTTCCACTGCGACCACAGACGGACGTACCTCTGAAATGGTCACCCGGACACGTTCGACACTGGATTTGTCTACATGGGTGGTCCCAAGGATTGTGATTCTCTGCAGATTTTGGTCTTGTTCCAAGATCCCACCCAGGTTCTGACGTGAAGCGACTACTGCGACCTGCTGGAGAGAGTCCGAGCAACCGTATTAAAGCGGTTGGACAGTTCCGGAGAGTACGGTAGGTTTGTGTTGGGCGCCAAGGAAGTGCAGGCGACAATCAAGAAGGCACTGGCAGAAGGGCGTCACAGCCTTCTGGAACCTGAGGCCAAGGCAGTGTGCCTCGAGTATGGTATTCCCACGCCCAGCTTCAAGGTCGCAACGAGTGCAACGAGCGCTGCTGCGTTCGCAGGTGAGTTCGGTTATCCGGTTGTCTTGAAGATCGTCTCTCCCGACATAATCCACAAGACCGAGGTAGGCGGGGTCGTGGTTGGGCTATCCTCAAGTGGTGAGGTAGAGTCTGCCTATCTACGAATCTTGGAGGGAGTGCGATCCCATAGACCAGATGCACGAATCTTGGGAATTCTTGTACAGAAGATGGCTCCCGAATCGACAGAAGTCATTGTGGGTTCGGTGAACGATCCTCAGTTTGGGCACACAATTCTCTTCGGCTTAGGAGGAGTCTTCGTCGAGATACTCAAAGACGTGTCATTTCGCATAGCCCCCCTCGAGGAGCGTGACGCACGTGAGATGATCCGCGAGATCAAGGGGTACTCCGTTCTTGGCGGATATCGCGGGCTCCCGCCTGCCGATCAAGACGCAATAGTCAGTATACTCTTGTCCGCATCGCGTCTGGTGACGGAGAATCCTCAGATTGGCCAAATGGACCTGAACCCGACGATGGTGTATGAACGGGGGGCCTTGGTCGCAGACGCGCGTATGCTACTTTCGGACTAGCGGCCGGCTGAATCATCGACTCTCCGTGCCTGCAGACTAGGGTAAGCACGGGCCCGTCAGACTTGCGTGGGGGCCTGTGAACTGGGTTTCGAGAAAGTCTTATGAGCAATCGTGCATCTTCCGACAGGCGGCAAAAAGGTACAGAGCGGCTTGTCAGCTAACACTGATGCATTGTTCCGGGAAATCAGTGCACTCAGGGACTCGAATATCCGTTTTGTTGAGCAACGTGAGTCTCTGAACCAGAAGGCCAGGGAACTGATTGAACAACGCAACAAGCTGAATGAGGAATTCAAGCGGCTAATTAACGAAGTCAAGTCTCTCAAGGCTAGGAGAGACGAGCTTAACCGGAAGGTCAAGGAGCTCAAGGGTTCTCGGAACGTGGCACGTGATGCTGCGGCCGCTGAAAGGGAGAGGCTTGAGAAGCTCAGGAACAAGTCAGATGCGCTCTCGGAGCGCATCGACGGGAACCCGCGAAGGGCGGTCGAAGAGTTCAATCGCCTAGAATGGAAGATGCAGACCACCACTCTGACTCCCAAGGGTGAGAAAGAGATTATCAAACGCCTGAAGGAACTTGAGGCTCAGGTGCTTGTCGCAAAGAGGGCAGAGGCTCTCAGAGACAAGATCTTGGGAACGAAGGCGACTATTGGTGGCAAGAGGCTTCAGGCCCAATCGTACCACGAACAAATGACCAAGGTTGTAGAAGAGAGCGAGGTCATCCACAAGAAGCTGGTTGAGGTGGCTGCCTCCGCGTCCGCGGCTAAAGCTCAGGCAGACCAAGCACATGCCGCCTTCGTAGAGGCCTTGAAGGGTGCAGACAACGCTCACAAGGACTACGTTATGAACCTCGTCAAGATCCGAGATCTGCGCCAACAGATCTCTCAGTCGGGACCGATGGCCAAGCTTCGGAAAGCGCAAGAAGTCCGTGAGAAACTCGAGAAATCTGGCGCCGAGAAGCTGGAGCAGAGGAAGAGGCTATCTCTTGAGGAGTTCAAGGCGCTAATGGAGAAAGGCGCCATCTAGCCGTCCACGCTGGCACTCCTTATATTCTTGCGTTCTGTGTCCTGCCCGTAGGTTACGGAATCGCTTCGGCGGATGTCTCTTGTCTGGCGTAAGGATAGGGCTGATCGGCGGCTCGGGATTCGAGAAGCTGATTGGACAAGGAGAGACAAAACGAATAGAGACGCCGTACGGGGCATCTCTAGATATTACGATAGGCCAAGTCGATGGGATTCCTGTCGCCTTCCTTCCTAGGCATGGAACTCGTCACGAATCGCCGCCGCATAGGGTGAACTACCGAGCCAACCTGTGGGGCCTGAAGCAACTTGGTGTCGAAAGGATAATTGCGACGAATGCTGTTGGCGCAATGAGAGAAAACTATCGACCTGGTGACCTTGCTATCCCAGTAGACATTGTGGATTTCACGAGGCTAAGGGCACAGACCTTCTACGACTCGGAACCCGTCGTACATGTTGACGTAACCGATGTCTATTGTCCGGAGATCCGCAAGACACTGACTGACACCTCTAAGCGTTCGTCTCGGAAAGTCTGGAATGAGAGTGTGCTGGCATGCACAGATGGGCCACGCTACGAGACGCCTGCGGAAATTAGGATGATGAGAAATGCAGGGTGCGATATTGTGGGAATGACATCTGCGCCGGAAGCGTTTCTCGCACGCGAACTTGAGATGTGTTATGGGGCAGTGTGCTTCGTGACGAATATGGCGGCAGGACTCCAGAAAGCGCTAACCGCCTCAGAGGTTGTCGAATTGGCCAGAAAGGTCATGCCGGAGATCGAATCGCTACTTAGAGACGCAATTCCAGAGATCCCGACTGTGCGTAGCTGCAAGTGTGGAAGGGCTCTCTCGCAGGCAAGCGCGACGTGAGAAGTCATGCTGGAAGGCTTACTTCGAGCGATCGGGGCCTACACTTTCTATGAGAAGTGGCTTAGCGAACAGGTGAGGAAACAACCGATCCCTGAGCACGTCGGTATCATACTCGATGGGAATAGGCGCTGGGCGATCGCACGTTCAGGCATACTCTACGATGGTCATCGATTCGGGGCAAAAACCAGCGAACACTTCCTCGAATGGTGCCTTGACCTTGATATCAAGACGATCACCCTGTACGTCTTCTCAATGGAGAACTTCAGCCGGCCAAGAGATGAGGTTGACACCATATTCAACATCATCGAAGAAGAGGCAAGGAGGCTGCTGAAGGATAAGAGGCTGCATCAGAACCAGGTAAGGGTCAAAGCTCTTGGGCGATTAGATCTGCTGCCAGAACGCCTGCAGGAAGTCCTCTTGGAGATCGAAGAAGCAACGGCATCATACCAGAAACACTACCTCAACATTGCTCTTGCGTATGGGGGTAGAACTGAGATTATTGATGCCGCGCGCAAGATTGCGGGCGATATTCAAGCTGGCTCAGCCAAGCCGGAAGAGATAGACGAACAGTTCTTCATGAAATACCTCTACACAGCTCATCTTCCGAACCCATATCCCGATCTCATCATACGTACATCCGGAGAAGAGCGGCTGAGCGGCTTCCTTCTGTGGCAGTCGGCCTACAGTGAATTTTGCTTTCTAGATGTATATTGGCCGGAGTTTAGGCGAATAGATTTACTCAGGGCTGTCCGAACTTACCAGATGCGCCAGAGAAGGTTTGGACATTAACCGCGTAGGCTTTCTGCAAGTCACTCTGGCGTGAATATATGGGGTTGCGAGCATCCAGAGCTCGCGTCAACCTTTATCTCACATACGATACGGATTCAAAGCCAACTGACACAACGACATGAGCGTCTAGTCTCGAAGGCCCAGCGTAGCACGGCGGGATCGGTTAGCTCTTGGTCTACATTCGCAGAATTGATCTTAGAGGTTTCAAGACCTTCGGGAAGAAAGTGTCCCTAACCCTAGATCGCGGCCTGACTGTGGTCACGGGCCCAAATGGTTCCGGGAAGAGCAACGTAGTCGATTCGGTGAAGTTCGCGCTGGGAGAACTGAGTGCCAAAGAACTCAGAGGCGGAACGATCACCGACCTCATCCACAGAGGATCTCCTCATGCTACAATGAAATCCGCCTATGTTGCAGTCCAATTCGATAACGCGGATCGTCGTATCCCGGTGGACGCGGACCTTGTAACGATCTCAAGGGAATTCAGAAGGGGCGGCGAAGGCATCTACCGACTAAACGGACGGCGCGTTTCAAGAAAGCAACTCACTGACATCCTCTCATCTGCGGACATCCAAGTTTCAGGCCACAACATCGTCCAGCAGCACGCGATCACGAGACTCGCCGAAGTGACACACGAAGAACGACGCAAAATCATCGAGGACATGATAGGCATCGCAGTCTACGACTCCAAGAAGGCCGAATCGGAGATCCAACTCCAGCAAGCGGATCTAAACATAAAGGTGGCATCCGCCAGAACCGACGAGGTTCGCCTCAGAGTCGAAGCCTTGGAGAAAGAAAGAAACGATTACCTTAGGTCTCAGCAGCTGAAGAAAGAGACCGGCAAACTCCAAGCACAGCTGACCTCATACAAGATAGCTGAAATCCAAACTGAGATAGCTGATCTCCGGAAAGAGGTCGCCGAGAAAGAGCAAACCATCGAACAGATCAAGACAAAGAAGGATGAGATCTCTAAAGAAAGGGAAAAGGTCGAGTCGGAGCGTCAGAGCTACGAGGAGACTGTTGTCGAAAAGGGTAGCGCTGACCTGTTCAAGACGGAACGCAGCCTCGGAGATGTGAACGCGAACATTGCAGGTCTCAGGGCTGAGATTGAATCATCCAAGAGGACGACGAGGTCTCTCGAACTTCAGAAAGCAGATCTTGAGAAACGTATAGAGCAGACGGATCAAGCAATCGCGAAGTCCAAGTCGGATCTGGCAAACGGCAGAAACCGACTCTCCGAGGTTGCTGGTCTCCTTGAGGCCAAGCGGAAGGAGCGGGAAGCCTTCTCGGCAGCACTCGCGGATTCGAGGATGAAGATCGGTGAGCAGTCGAGCGAGGCGAACGCATTAGGCGAACAAATTGCCGAGCTCACGAATCAAAAGATAGAGATCGACGCGCAAGGAAGGGCAAGCGGTTCGAAGATCGCGCTTCTTGAGGGGCACATTCAGACGCTTAAGTCGCGCCGAGGAGAACTCGAAGAACTGTCCAAGAGCATTTCGGGCAGAACAGAGGAACTTGCGAAGCTTATCACGCAAGAGAAGTCAAGGCTGAACACGATCGAAGCCAATCTTGCCGAATATACAAAAGTCGAGGTTGAGAAACGGGCGGAGGTGGCGCACGCCGCTGAGGTTTCAAAGAAGGCTCGCTTGACTCTTGCGGAAGTCGAGACTCAGAAGAACGTGGCAGAGGTCATCGGATCCGACGAGTCCGCCCTTGAGCTGATCGAGGAGATGGGCAAGTCAGGCGCAATCGCAGGTATCCATGGGCGCTTATGTGATCTGATGCGCTGCAAGGAAGAGCATCACAAAGCCATCGAGGCCGCTTCAGCAGGGTGGATGAAGTCGATAGTCGTCAGGAACATCGACAGCGCGATCGGATGCATAGAGAGCCTAAAGAGAACAAAACTCGGGCGAGTCAAGCTGATTCCGACCGAGAGCCTGCATCCAGCGAACAAAGTGGAGCCTCCCACACACATCGAGGGAGTCCTCGGCACGATCGAGAGCTTCGTGGAGCCACTTGGGCCGTTCGATCGTGCTGTGAATTTCGTGTTCGGAGACACCATACTTACCGCAACACAAAGGTCCGCCTTCTTGGTTTCCCTCGAAGGATTCCGGGCCGTATCGATTGCCGGGGATCTCTACGAGCCGGGAGGAGGCATGGAGATTGGATACTACCGCGAACCGCTTGATGCCAGAAAGCTTGTGCCCAAGGAATCAACCCTTGTCGATGTCGCATCCGCGGTAACATCACTAGAAGGCCTGCTAGAGCGCAGCAAGAAAGACCTCGAGAGATTGAGAGAAGAAATCCTTAGCCAGACCGAGAGCAAGGCAGCGAGCAAGAACCTGATTGAAGCGATGGAAAGAGAGGCCGGCACGATAAAGCAGGATCTTGAACGAACCTCAAAGGCGATTGAGAATTCTGAGAAGCGTGTCGCATCGCTCGGCGAAGAGATCGAGCAAGAGAATCTCAATCTCAAGTCTTCCCAGGAGAGAAGACAAGATTTCCAAAACAAGCTCGACCTACTAACGAAAGAGAAGGCATCATTTGGACTCAAGGCACGATCCGACGAGCTAACCCAATTGGAGAGTAAGCACGCGGCCCTCTACGACGAGTTGAACAAGCTCATCCAAGACAAGCTCGAGCTTGAGGGCAAGCTCTCCACGCTCGAGGCTTCCATCACAACCTCTACGCAGAATCAAGATCAGGTGAAGGCTCAGATCGCGTCGATCGAGAAACAGATCACAGACACACAGTCAAGAATCGAGGCCTCGAATCAAGAATTGGCCGGTCACGAAGAAACGATCAAGCAACTCCAGGACCAAAGAGAAGCCATACTGAAGAACGTGACCTCCGCCAAAGCGAAGAGGAACGAGTTCGAGCAAGCTCTCAAGAGCCTTGAAACCCAGCTAATGAAAGCTATTAATCAACTTGAGCCACTGAACCGCGAAGTCGCGAATCTCAACTCGACAGTCAAAGAGAAGGAGATGCGCGCTTCGCTCTTGTGGACCGAGATCAAATCGTTAGGCTATAACGAACTCATTGAAGTGGCTCCCAAGGAGCTTCCATCGATAGAGGAATCGCTAAGCGCCCTCAAGCGTGAACTTGAGCGAATCGGAGCGGTCAACGAATTGGCGGTGAGCCAATACGAGGACCAGAAGACCAACTACAAGCAGCTTGCTACAAGGATCTACGAGATCGAGAAGGAACGCCACGCGATCATCGAATTCATGAACGAACTCGACAAGAAGAAGTTCGACATGTTCATGCGAGCGTACAGCCAAGTCGACACGACCTTCCAAGAAATCTTCACCAAGATCACCGGCACGGGAACAGGAAGAATGGTACTTGAGTACCCCGAGGACCCATTCAAAGGTGGAGTTGATGTCCTGCTTGCATTTCCAGGCAAGTCTGAGATGACGATCAGTAGTGCAAGCGGAGGCGAGAAATCAGTCAGCACCGTCTGCTTCCTGCTGGCACTCCAAGCGATACATCCGATGCCCTTCTACATGTTCGACGAGATCGACGCTCACTTGGACGTGGTGAACTCCCAGAGACTGGCCGAACTACTTCGCGATCGCTCCAAAGGGTCACAGTTCCTTGTCGTATCACTGAAAGACACCGCAATATCCAGAGCAAACAGAGTCTACGGCGTCTTCATACAAGACGGCGTCTCGCAAGTTGTGGAGATGCCGATGGCGCAGGTGGCGGCCTAGTGGATATAATCGAGAAGCCATTCTGGCTGCGGCCTCCGTACATGATTCTGTTCGATCTGCTTAGACTGCACCGCATCAAACCATGGGACGTGAACATCACATACCTATTGAACGCGTTTCTGGCGGAGATGAAGAAGCAAGGGTTCATCGACTTCTCCGCCTCAGGAACCGCTCTTTTGTCATCTTCAATGATTCACAGGATGAAGTCTGAACTCGTACTGAAGATGGAAGAGCCCCCCAAGCCCCCGATCGCTAGGCCGAACGAGGAAGTCCCGCCTCCACTCCCGTTCCCCATTCGGTTTGAGTACACGTCAACTTCTATCGAGCAAGTTCTCTCAGTACTTGAGGAAGTTCTGAAACGCGAGAGTGTCGCTCTCGCGGACCGGAAGAGTCTCCTCAGTCCTCCAGAGATCCTTGAACAGATGGATGAGTTCCTCGCCAACATAGAGAAGAACATCGAGGTATTCTACGCTAGCCTCCTACGGAAGGCCACAGCAACCCCGACGCTATCGTTCATGCAACTGACCAAGGGCTCAACATTGCTGGAAGCTGTTAGAGTGTTCATCATGCTATTGTTCCTGGTCATGCAGAACAGGGTGAGCCTGAGTCAGACGGAGGACCGAGGCGACATAACGATCAGCTTGCCAGAGGTAGCAGCCACAGTTGTCTGAGACCCAACAGCTCGAGCCGACCGCCGACGAGCGTACAAAGAATCAAGTCTCGCTGATCGAGGCCGCCCTATATGTAACCGGAAAGCCGCTCGATGTGGGCGTCCTAGGATCCATCCTCAACCTGCGCTCAGAGGAAAAGATACGCAAACTCGCCACAGCGTTGAAGGAGAAATACGCACAACATTCAGGGGCATTGGAAGTCCTCGAGCTCTCAGACGGGCGATACGTCATGCAGCTGAAACCCGGATACTCCAAGAACGTGAAGCGTCTGGCGACGCGACAACTGCTCACACCTGGCCCGCTGAAGACACTGTCCTACATCGCTCTCCGTCAGCCGGTCGCGCAGTCGCACGTTGTGAAGGTGAGAGGTAACTTGGCCTACGGACACGTGAAGCAACTGCGAGACATGGGACTGATCTCAGAAGAGAAGCTGGGAAGATCGAAGATCCTTAGGACAACCGCAAGTTTCTGCGACTACTTCAACCTCAGCCAAGATTCACGACAGATGAAGAAACAGCTTCAGCAGATAATGGAAGAACTGAAAACAGCCCAATCCGGAGCAACACGGCCCGCTCGACCTCAGGAAGTGCAGGCGAACCCCCCGCAGGAATCGCAGACGAATCCCCCGCAGGAAGAGGCGAATCCTACCGAGTCTTCAGAACCTGAGAAAGCCAGCAGCCAGTAGAATCGGTCCCAGCCAGAACATACGGACTTATCCGAAAGCAACCAGAACTTACTGAGCGTGAAGTAATTGGTTGTCGTCAGGGACTTCATGAGCCGACCTGTTCTTTCCGTGGACTCGGAAACATCCGTTGCAGAAGCATGCAGACTAATGGGAGACAAGCATGTCGGGAGCATTCTGGTGTCACGCAAAGGAGTCGCCAACGCGATCTTCACTGAACGTGACCTCTTGTCAAAGGTTCTTCCAGAGAAGAAGGACCTGGCTAAGGTCACAGTAGGCGCCTATGCATCGTCGCCGCTCATTACAGTGGCCGGACGCACGGATGTCAAGGAGGCAGCACGAATCATGACCGAGATGAAGGTAAGGCGGCTGGTGGTGGTTCAAGACGGCCAGCCAACCGGCATTTTCACCGCGGCCGATCTCGCAAAAGCTGCGGGCAAGTCGCCTCTTGAGATCTGAGCCCATGAGAGGAGGAAGCGCGGTCTTGACTCATGAAGGTGGGGCTTCCGATCTAAGATGTACCGAATGCGGGCGTGTGCTCATGCGTGATAACGAGGAGCGCAGATGGGCCAAGTGCAGATTTTGCGGCAAACCAGTCTGCTTCGATTGCATTCGATACATCGGCACTACCGTCAGAGGTCCCTACATGGACTACGTTGAAGCAATTCGAACATGTGAAGAATGCTACGTGAACAGAGGATAGGGATCCCTCGGTCCTCCGCCCGGACGCGAATGGATTGCGCAACAGCCGTACCGTCCCTACCGAACGTCTTATAGCAACATCGCAGGGGTTGAAGTGGCGGGTGTCATCTGGCGTGGATCCAATAACAACAATGAACTTCGCTCTATGCGTCGTGATAGTGGCTCTTGCTGTCGCAGCCTACAACAAGAAGAAGAATGAAGCGGCCTTGTACATCGGCGCCGCCTTTGGTTTCTTCGGCCTTTCTCATTTCATAACCCTCCTAGGATTTGGCGGAGGAGCAACCACTACTGCCCTAGTGATCATCCGAACGATCGCGTATCTGATAGTCATCTTTGCTTTGCTCAAGTTGTGGAAACCGTAGCGGATCAAGCAATTCTTATATGTCGTGCTGAATGGTGTGCACGCGTGAGTTTGGAGCGACGCTGATTTGCCTCAATGGCATGGTGACCTACGTAAGCGTAAGCCTTCGGGAGGACGAAGGAAGGCCTTCCGAGGTAAGCGCGCATACGAGATGGGCAGTGACCCAGCAGCGACTGTAGTAGGCGAACCTCGAATAGTATCGAAACGAGGACGTGGCGGGAATATCAAGCTGAGCGTGCTTGCAACCAAGTTCGCGAATGTGACGGACCCAGCAACCGGGAAGACAGAGAAGACTGAGATTAGAAGCGTCGTCAAGAACCCAGCCAACGTTGACTACCAACGCCGAGGCGTAATAACGAAAGGGGCAATACTCGAGACTCCGCTGGGGCAAGCTCGAGTCACTTCACGACCAGGACAGCACGGCGTCGTGAATGCGATTTTAGTCCAGAAGACCTGAGCTCAAGTCGCTTCTCAACTGAGCTCGCGAGTTATCCCACGATAACGAGGCGTCCACGTGTTGAAGCAAAATGGAAAGATGGTGGTCTGGCCCGCGGCGCTCGACTCAACCAAGTCCAGATCACAAGGAAGACGCCTTGCGAAACCGCAGGCAATTCAATCGCCACGAGTCGATGAGCTCGAGAACGCGGCAAAGAAGCTTTCATACGATCCGCAGCCGTCGCCACATTCGGCTCTCCCCTCACACTGGTGGGAGAAGACCGGCCATATTCTTGTCACGCGCGGGGACAAGGCTAGGTCGAAAGTGC
>Ga0315282_10016255_pt1 | contig 10891 bp, 11 predicted proteins | sample YL17G07_20_MG_FD_203693 | JGI IMG/M metagenome (GOLD analysis project Ga0315282, IMG submission 203693) | Sediment microbial communities from Yellowstone Lake, YNP, Wyoming, USA - YL17G07_20 | ecosystem: Environmental > Aquatic > Freshwater > Lake > Sediment | place: USA: Wyoming | collected...
TGAAAATATAAGATATCAACATCAATCCCGTCTTTCATGTATTTTATTTTATCACCAATTTGCCCCAGCCCTATGCTAAACTGTTCGTAAGTTTCATTATCCATAAAATGAGCACTGGTATCGTCTTTATATAAATAATTTGCCCGCTTAGTTTCAGTCATAGCCTCTTCTACTTTTTCATTGCCTTGAAAAGTTTTTTCTAAAATACTATTATTTATTAAATTCCTTAATTTCGTTTTTAAGACTGCGCCACCTCGCCCCATTTTATGATGTTCAGTTTTGATAACTAAATACGGCTCTTCTGACAGCTCAATAATTCTCCCCATTTTAATTTCACTAAGACTTAGCATAATAATTATTCTAATCACTATCTTTTAAAGAAATCATTCATCTATTTATAAATGGTAACAAGGCCATTATCCTGGCACGTTTTATCGCTATGGCCAATTTACGTTGATGCCTTGAACAAGCACCGGTTCTTTTCTTGGGTAAAATTTTACCGTAAGAATTAATAAATCGGCGCAATAGTAGTATGTCTTTATAATCAACTTCGTTTATATTATTCTGACAAAAGTAGCATTGCTTTTCGCTTTTTATAACATTTTCCATAATAAATTGATATATTTTTCTGTTATTAATATTCTTTTCTCCTAGCGAATCAACGAACTTACAATAAATCTATGAATATCCTAAAAAACGTTTTGTATTTATTTGTAGATTTGTATTTGATTTGTTGATTCGTAGGTTGAAAATTTATCAAAATCATCAAACGTTTTTAGAATGGGATATTTTCCACCTTTATCTCTTCTTCGGTTGGATTCAATTCATCTGTTTCACGATTTTCATCTACATTTATTATCGGTTCAGATGGTGCAGGCGGTTGTTCCTCACGTGAAGTCATCGCTCCCGCCCGATCCAGCATAATCATATTATCAGCGATAATTTCGGTACGATAACGTTTAACACCGTCCTGACCTAACCAATCACGAGTCTGCAACCGTCCTTCGATATAAACTTTTGAACCCTTTTTTAAATATTGACCGACAATCTCCGCTAGTCTTCTCCAGGCGACGACATTATGAAACTCAACTTTTTCTTGTCTTTGACCGGACTGATCCGTCCAGATAAAATTCGTCGCCACAGAAAAGGAAGCGACCGTTTGTCCGCTCGGTATATTTCTAACTTCAGGGTCTCTTGTTAAATTACCAATAATCATGGCTTTGTTTAAATTCATAGATTTGTGCAATTATTATTAATTAAAAATAAATGCAAGGTAAAAATTAATATTTAAAAATTCTAGTTATCTGGCTCGCCTCGCTTTCGCTTTGGCCCGCTTCGCAGAAGCTATAATGAGGCGAGCGAAGCGGGCTGTCCGGTCGTCTAATTATAATAAATCCTCTGCCTCTAGAATCTTTTTCAATTTTTCATCCAAATCTTTTAAATCAACTTTTTCTTTGGTTTTGACTTTTTCTTTAGCTACTTTTTCTTCAGTTACACTTTTAGCCGCAATTTTTTCTGCTATTTTTTTATCTCGTTCAATTTCAGCCATAGTTTTAATTCTCTTAGTTACTATCTGATGCCGTAAAATTTCATTCATTAAACGAAGCATGCGATCAATTTTGACTAATTTATCCGGAGCTAAATCAAATTCAATTAAATTATAATAACCATAATAAAAACTTTTGATTTGATAAGCCAGTCGTTTTTTGCCCCATTCCTCGCTTAAGGTAATATTGCCTTGATTTTCTTTAATTAAATTCTTAACTTTATCAACAATCGGGCCCAATTCGTCTTCGCTATACTTATTGGAAATTATGTAGAGCAATTCGTAATGCGGTATTTCACTTGATTTTATTCTGGACATATATTCTGATAGACACTAATGAAACGAATATTAACGAAAGCAACTAATTTACTAACATTATTGATAAAAAATGAATTAGTTTATTTCGTTAATAATTCGTTATTTTCGTGTTTAAATAAAAAAGACCCAGATATTCTCTATGTTTATAATTATAAAATAATTAAAAAATACTGGGAGTTGAGAATACCTTTAATCCCGCTGTCACGGGATTGCCCCTAAAAGAGAGCCTGGAAAAGGTTTTACTATTCATTTGTTATAGCAAGCTTAACATAAATATTTTTTAATTGCAAGAGATAAATATTTATGCTAAAGTATACTTTAATATATTACATCGCTTATTAAAAATTATAAAAATAATAATGGAAAAAAATTATAGACATCTAGATACCATAACTGCTTTTTTCGTCGCCGTGCTTCTAATTTCCAATGTGGCTTCCACAAAAATTCTAAATTTTTTCTTTTTTACTTTTGATGGCGGAACGTTGCTTTTTCCGCTAAGTTATATTTTTGGCGACATCTTAACCGAAGTTTATGGCTATAAACGTTCGCGCAAAGTAATCTGGCTAGGCTTTTTCTGCACTTTTCTGATGTCGGCCGTTTTTATTATCGTCGGTAAACTGCCGCCGGCTCAAGGTTGGGTTAACCAGGATGCTTATGATAAAATCTTAGGACTAACGCCACGGATTGTCATCGCCAGTTTAATCGCTTACTTTGCCGGAGAATTTTCTAATTCTTTTACCCTGGCCAAGATGAAAATCTTGACCAAAGGAAAATGGCTATGGACCAGAACTATTGGTTCAACCGTTGTTGGCGAATTAGTCGACAGTCTGTTATTCATTATCATTGCTTTTACCGGAATACTACCGTCTTATCTGATTTTAACTTTAATAATTTCCAATTATTTATTTAAAACCGGTGTGGAGATAGTCTTTACTCCCCTAACTTATAAAGTCGTTAGCTGGCTGAAAAATAATGAACAGGAAAATTATTTTGATTATAATACCAACTTTAACCCTTTCCGTCTGACTTAATATTTATGTTTAAATATTTTTTCATTTTAGGCAGTAACCCTACTTTATCCATCGCTGAATTGTCCACGGTTTTTCCTCAAGCGCCCGTAACAATCGCTAATCAGGACGCCCTGATTTTAGATTTGAATGAAAAAATTGACGCCAAGCAACTTATTACCAAACTTGGCGGCACCATAAAAATCGGCAGGCTTGATATGAACGAATGGTCATTCACCCCTAACGGATACAATAACATTAAAAACCAAATTATTAAATTAATTGATTTAAAAATTATAAAAAGTAAATTTAAATTTGGTATTTCTTATTATGGCAAGGCTAAATTTAATCTTAAACCCCTGGGCATGGAAATAAAAAAGTTTCTTAAACAATCCGGAGTATCTAGCCGCTGGGTGACGAGCCAGGAGCCAACGCTCTCCAGCGTGGTGGTGGAGCAAAACAAATTAGTCGATAAAGGTTTAGAAATAGTACTTATTAAAACCGATAATAAAATATTAATTTGTAGAACTTTGGCGGTCCAGCCATTTAAACAGCTATCATTCCGCGATTATGGCCGGCCAGCCAGAGATGATTATGCCGGCATGTTACCGCCAAAACTGGCACAAATTATGATCAATTTATCTCATGTAGGGGCAGGGCTTGCCCCTGCCCAAAAAGGCGACCGCCAGGGTCGCCCCTACAAGACTGATATGACTATTCTTGACCCCTTCTGCGGCTCTGGCACGATTTTAACCGAAGCCATGCTTATGAGCTATAAAAATTTAATCGGTTCGGATATTTCCGCTAAAGCGGTTGAGGCTACCAAAACGAATATTGAATGGTTCATTAGAAATTGGAAATTGGAAATTAGAAATTTGGAACTATATCAACTGAATGTACAAAATTTATCGCAAAAACTTAAACCTTGTACAGTGGACGCTATAATAACAGAGCCCTATCTCGGACCGCAGCGGGGAAAAATTAATTTACAAAAAGTAATTCCCGAACTGGAAAAATTATATTCTCAAAGTTTAATGGAATTTAAAAAAGTTTTAAAGCCAGCCGGCAGAATCGTCATGGTCTGGCCGGTTTTTCACTCCGGCAATCAGTTGATTTACCTCTCGCCCAATTTGAATAGTTTAAAAATAATCAATCCCATACCACCAACTTTAAAAGATCACCCAGTTATAAAACTAACCGCCCGTGGCACCATAATTTATGGTCGGCCACAACAAGAAGTCTGGCGCGAGATTATTATCTTGCAATAAAAAAGTTCTTTATATTAAAAGGGAATTAAAAAAAATAAATAACCAATCACCAGGAGGGAATCAATGGGAGCAGAAAAACAAAGAAAAGTGGAAAAATTTATTGTCCGACTTTTGCGTCTAGCTAATCCGGACCATAATACGTTATCCAACGAAGAAATAATTGGCAGAATATTTAGAGGAGCAGGAATTATAACTAAAACAAAGCAGACTAAAAAACTTGTTCCATCTACTAATAATCGTACGCAAAAAAAGAAAAGAGTTGTTCTGCCTGTACCTTGCTGTAATCAAGCTTATGCTCTTTTCCCCGATAATAACCCGATGATAAGACCCTTTTGTTCAAAGTGCGGTCAACCGATTTATCAATTCATCATAGTTGAATTTTTTTAACCATTTTTTACTCGCGCTTAATTAAAATTAAGCGCTTTTTTTATTTTTTTAGATATAATAACCAAGCTATAGGGGGCACAATATTTTGTACCCGATCTTTCCAAAAAAATGAGAAGGGGAGCCATGAACAAGTCATGCTCCCCTGAATAAAAATCCGCTCTGGGCATTGAGGGCTGGGCCTTACGTTAAACAGGACATGATCTAGGTCCAGACATTGTGACACCTCCTGAGGTGAAAATCTGGCCGCTTTTGCCCACAACCGGGATTTGATGGTAAATTTTGGCCCGGCTCTGCTGGGCTAGGACCGATGAAGTCTCCCGGAAATCACGCATTCTACTAGGCGTTAGGTAAAACCAGATGTAAACTGCTGGAACATCTTATCACCTCCTTTCGAGGTATTACTGCTCTTGCAGTTTGCTGCACCTAGTGCAGCCCCGGGGCGTGGCCTCACCGTGAGGTTGAATAAAATTTCAATTTTAATTCTGTGGAAGGCCTTTGTGTAATCATGTGCATCCCCCCTTTTTTTAATAAATTTTGCCCGAAGGCAAGTGCGTTCCCCGGCCTTTCACATCAGAGAACGCTAACTGGACTTTAGTGGTTAAAGCACAGTTAGCGTTCTCCAAATTTACTTAAAAGAACATAGACCAAGATTAGCAAAAATTTATTTAATTGTCAATAATTTTCTTAAATTTTTAGCTTATTTTAGCTAAATAAAAAATTACAAACATCACCATCCTGCATCACATAATCTCTGCCTTCAGTCCTGATCCAGCCTAACTCGCGTGCTTTAACTTCACCGCCAGCTTGAATAAATTTTTGCCAATCTATCACCTCGGCCCGGATAAAACCTTGCTCAAAATCGGTGTGAATCACGCCTGCGGCTTGCGGCGCTTTAGTGCCATTCTTGATGGTCCAGGCTCGCGTTTCATCCGGCCCGGTGGTTAAAAAAGTAATTAAACCTAAAAGTTCATAAGCGGCTTTGATTAATTTATCCAATCCGCTTTGCGCAAGCCCTAATTCTTTCATATATTCCGCTTGTTCCGCTTCTGGTAAGCTAGCGATTTCCGCTTCCAATTTTGCATTAATTTCAATCACCTTGCCCTCCCAATTTAACCCCCCTTCACCCCCCTTTAAAAGGGGGGCATGGGGGGTTAGAGGGGGTTGTTCATTGTCTGTATTCAACACATAAATGATCGGCTTGAGGGTCAATAAACCCAAACTTTTTATTTGTTTCTTTTCCTCGTCGGTTAACGACAACTCTCTAACAGCCTTACCAGCATCAAGTTGTGCTTTTATTTTTTCCAATAAATTTTTTAACGCCAGCATGTCTTTGTTGCCGCTTTTAGCATCTTTATTAGTTTTATCCAGTCTTTTTTCCACGGTGGCTAAATCGGCAAAAATTAATTCCAGGTCAATAGTCTCCTTATCGCTTTCGGGATTAACTTGGCCATTAACGTGAATAACCTTATCGTCTTTAAATTCTCGTACTACTTCACAAAGGGCATCGCACTCCCTAATGTGCGATAAAAACTGATTACCCAGACCTTCGCCCTGATGCGCGCCCTTAACCAAGCCGGCAATATCCACGAATTCAATCACGGTAGATACGATTTTTTTAGGCCGGGAAATGACCGCCAGTTTTTCCAATCTATCATCCGGTACTTTAACCACGCCCACATTCGGATCAATAGTGCAAAAGGGATAGTTTGAAGCGTCAACCTGTTTTTTAGTTAAGGCATTAAATAAAGTCGATTTACCAACGTTGGGTAAACCCACAATGCCGATTTGTAGCGACATAGTCTTATTTTGTCATTCCTGCGAAAGCAGGAATCCAGAAATTAATTCGTATCTTGAATTTAGCAGAGATTTTAACATTTTACAAATTATTAAACAGAACCTCTCCTACCGGCCATAAACCACATTAACCCAACCTACTAAGTTAGGATTTTTTATTTTTAAACCAACCTTGACTTTTTTCATGATTTTATCTAACTTTAGATTTAAGGAGATTTGCATCAAGATAGTCTTATAGGCTATCTATTAAAAACCAAGGAGGACAGAAATGGAAAAAAAGAAATGGAGAATGGTAGTATCGCTTTCGAACAAAACCGGTATTATTCCCTTCGTCCAAGGTCTGAGCGAAATTTTCGACCTACATGTCCTAAGTACCGGCGGAACGGCTAAGGTACTCTTGGAAGCTGGCATCCTGGTCCAGGAAGTATCCGATTACACCGGCTTTCCGGAGATGTTGGACGGTCGGGTCAAGACGCTTCATCCCAAAGTCCATGGTGGCCTCTTGGGGATCCGTTCCAATCCCGAGCACGTCAAGAAGATGGAGGAATACGGTATCCTGCCAATCAACATGCTGGTGGTGAACCTCTACCCCTTTGAGGCGACTATTGCCAAAACGGGCTGTACGCTGGACCAGGCGGTCGAGAATATCGATATCGGCGGGCCGGCTATGCTAAGGGCAGCGGCCAAAAATTATCCTCACGTGGTCGTTTTAAGCGACAAGGCCGATTACCTCTGGGTTTTAAATAGCCTTAAAAAGACAGGCGACATTACCAGACAAGAGCGGCTAATCCTGGCGGCCAAGCTCTACCAGCGGACTTCCGACTACGACCGTGCCATCGCCAACTACCTGAGGAATCAAGTTGATACAACAATAATATAAACGAAAGAGATGAGTCACTTTTAAATAAGTGACTTTTTTATATTATTGACTGATATTTCTTTTCTTGTTAGTATAAATTCAGTCTCGTAAAGAGATTTTTTATATATCTGGGATGGTAGTCCCGACGTTCCACAAGGCGGAAGTCGGGATCCCGACGCCAAAGGCCGTCGGGATTCAGTTGGCCATACGCCCCGTAAAATAAATATATTCATATTATATAGTTATAGTGTTAATGGGACGGTAGTTCAGTTGGTTAGAACGCTGCCCTGTCACGGCAGAGGTCGCGAGTTCGAGCCTCGTCCGTCCCGCATTTACAACTTTTTATCGTGCAGACCCGAGTACCTCAAAACCCCGTCTGTATACAACTAAAAAATAGCGACTTTACGTCGTTGTTTTTTGTTTTATTATTCAAGCATTGTTAGAATTTAGTAATAAATGTTATAATTTAATTACTCTTTTTTATTATTAAATGTAAAATATGAAAAAAAAGTATTATATTCTTTTTTTATTAATCGTATTAGGAGTTTGCGTTAGCGCGGTCAAGGCTGTAACCATAAGCGAAAGGCTCAAGGGTAAAATTCTTTTACAAGTCGAACAAAACGGCGAAGCCTGGTATGTTCATCCGATAAGTGGTGAGCGTTATTATATGGGGAGGCCGACGGATGCTTTTAACATTATGAGACAATTAGGCATTGGTATTAAAAATTCTGATTTAGAGAAAATTCCAGTAGCTGAGGAAAGTTTTACTGGCCTTGATAGCGATAATGACGGGCTTTCTGATGCAATTGAAAGCAGTTTCGGGACAGACAAACAACGGGCAGATTCTGATAATGATGGCTATAGCGATAAAACAGAGATAATCAGTGGTAATAATCCTCTAGGAGCAGGAAAAATGAAGATAGACATAAATTTTGCAAATAAACTTAAAGGAGAAATTTTTTTACAAGTCGAAAGAGGCGGGGAGGCATGGTATGTAAATCCTGAAAATAGTATGCGTTATTTTTTAGGCCGTCCAATGGACGCTTTCAAAATAATGCGCGAACTTGGATTAGGGATTAGTAATAATAATCTAGATAAAATTGAAATAAATAAAAATAACGCACCTAACGGCCGACTAATTGATTTTAGTACTGCAGAAAAATCTCTCGTTGATATAGAGAAAGCCAGAGTAGGTTGTAACTTAGATGTATATTTACAAAAAATATTTTTCCCCAAAGATTTTGATAAGGTTTTAGCTAATTTAACTCCATATAAAAATTTCGCCGATTTTAAAAAATCATATGGTGAAATGCATGGAGTTGGAATGTCAGCCAAAGTTCATTCTATAAAATTTATAGAAAAGCAAGCTGTTGATGACTCGCATATTAAATTTAATTATGATATTGGTTATGAAGATAATTCGGGCCAAGTCTATCTAACAGGAAGACCAACTATTGTCTATCTAGTAAAACAAAACAGTCAGTGGCTTATTGATTACGAACAACAATCAAAAGTTGACCTAGAAATGGCTTTAAAAGCATCCAGAGATGCCAAAAGGATATCGGATATTAGACAAATTCAAACTGCCCTAGAACTTTATTATGAGGACAATAATAACTACCCAGATTCAATCTACCCTAAAATGTCAAAAGGGAATAATATTTACCTTTATATAACCCCTTTTAGCCCAGATCCTAATTCCGGAAAAGACGGTAACGAATATGATTACAAAAAAACAAATAATGGTTCTTCTTATAATTTGACTTATAGTTTAGAAGATGACACAGGCATAATTGGCGCGGGTTCTAACACCGCAACACCTGATAAACTTACTCAAAAAGAAGTAAAAAACAATTTTCCTGAAGATAAAATTTTTAAGAAGTGCCAATAAACTTCTAAAACCGTAACATAAAACCAGTAAATGAAATTCGTTTTCCCAACATAAAACATATTTAGACCGCCTTATAATTATTTTGACTTAGTATTAAAATTAACTCAACGACGTGCTGGTTCACTCGTCCATTATGTCTCTTAGATATTTTAAGTTGCTCGCCGCGAAGCACAAATTTTCCCGGACTTCGACCCAATCCATTGTCCTAAAATCGTCTATCAGCCCCCGCCAGATGTCCAATTTCGCTCCTTTTTGGCCTGACGACTTCAAAAAACAATAAAATCAATTTTTAATTAACTTAAAAAAACCTATGAAATACAAACTCTTTTTAATTATCGTTATAAGTTTATTATTAAGCGGTTGTACATTATTTCAACAACAAAATCCAACAGATGTTAGCCCGAATGTACCTACCAATAATCAGCCATCATCATCAGAAGAAAAACCAATAACTAACAAAAACATACTGGATTTAAGTAATCAACAACTAACAAAAGTTCCCGAGTATGTCTTTAACCAAACGAATTTACAAGAATTGAATCTTTCTAATAACCAGCTTACTGGAGCAATTCAGGCAGAAATTAGACATCTACAAAATCTTAAAGTGCTTAATGCGAGCAACAACCTGATGACTGGTGTTCCCGCAGAAATTGGCCAACTGCAAAATTTACAAATATTGGACTTATCGAATAATCAGCTAACGGGCTTGCCTTATGAGCTTGGAAATTTGAAAAATCTGAAAACACTTAATATTTCCGGCAATAACTATTCAACACTTGATTTAAATATTATTAAAGAAAAACTGCCGGCTAATGTAAATATCATTAAATAAAATTTTAGAAAATTGATTTTATTTTACCTTTGGCCGCGCTACAGTCTCATAATATGGACCCCGGCGCAGCAGTCCCTGGAGCAGACTCTTGCGGGGACATAAAAACATGCCTTTATCCTAGGCATGCTTTTTAATATTAACTTTATCTTATTAAATATTTATTTTTGCTCTTCTATACTTTTCTTTTTCTTTTGCTCCTGCCAATAAAGATAATACGAATAACCGAAAGTGCCAATGGTAACCAGTAAAATAATAAAGATAAAAATCGCTAAGCGCCAACTAGCCGGTAAAAAACCTTCAGTTATCATTAGTAGACCGGCGATAATAAATAATTTGCCACCAAGCCGATGAGTTTTATTCCAGACTTCTTCAGAAGACAGCGTCCAAGGTGTACGAATGCCTATAAACCAGTTGGGTTTAATCTTGCTCATATAATTACCCATCACTATAAACAATAGTCCGATTAAGCCCGGTACCCACAGACTGACATTAAGCGGATAGCCCAAGCCATTAAAACTAGCCACAAAATAAATAAAAGTCATCACCGTAATAATGATGGCTTTAAAGATATGATAGGGCTTTCTAAATTGCTGATAACGATCTTTTTTCGGATCAAGGTAGGGAATAATCAGAAATAAAAGGTACATACCGATAAGTAAAATCGGCAAGAAGAAAGCGGCAAAGCCGGCCGAGCTCCAACCATCAGGCTGTCCGGCAAAATTCCAGTGCGTTACCACGACTGGCGGGAAGTGAGCATAAAAATAAAATGAAGCGATAACCGAAATCAAAATCACCAACAGGGGTAAAATTTCGCTTTTAATTGTCGGACGAATTGGATTAGCCATATTATTATTTTTAAATTAATTATAATTTTTGTTTATTGAATATTCAATGTTTGAATGTTTTTCATCGGTTATAACGCTGATTTAACGCGGATTACAACGCGGATTTACGCTGATAACGGGTTTGGCTAAAAGTCTAGATATTAT
>Ga0315282_10016257_pt1 | contig 10891 bp, 13 predicted proteins | sample YL17G07_20_MG_FD_203693 | JGI IMG/M metagenome (GOLD analysis project Ga0315282, IMG submission 203693) | Sediment microbial communities from Yellowstone Lake, YNP, Wyoming, USA - YL17G07_20 | ecosystem: Environmental > Aquatic > Freshwater > Lake > Sediment | place: USA: Wyoming | collected...
AAGAATGGCCTAGTCTCAGTGTTGTGGACTTCAAACTTTTTTCCTTCTCGTTTCGCTTCTCTTAGAACAGCAACCACCGTAGAAGAATGGCAGTGGGTATAAACGATATCTCCATTTTCAATTTTCTCCGCCCCAAACTTCGCAATCTTCTTCTCATCATCCTCCAATTTTTTCAACAAACTTTTAGTCTCTCTTTTGACGAATAAAATTTTTAATGCATTCCTAACCATCGGCTCTGTCGGTCTGGCCTTCACCAGTTTTCTTTCAGCGACAGCTTTATTTTTAGATTTATCCCAAGCTTTGATAGCGGCCTTGGCAATATTTTCCGCTCCTCGTATCTTCAGTTCTTTAATATCTTTGACAGTTTTATCGACTATATCCATAACTTAAAATTCTCTTTTTCCGAATTAAAGATTAATGTTAGATTTAGAGAAAGAGAAAAAAGAACTGATTGAACGGATGATAAGGACGAAGGCTTTGAAAACTCCAAAAATCATCGAAGCTTTTGAAAAAATTTCTAGACACGACTTCGTGACAAAAGATTATTTAGGTTCGGCTTATGTGGATGTGGCTTTACCAACTTTAAAAGATTCGACAATATCCCAACCTTCTACTGTGGCGATAATGACAGAGGCGTTGAATCCAAAAGAAGGAGAGAAAGTTCTTGAGATTGGAACAGGCAGCGGATGGCAGGCTTCTTTGCTTTCTTATTGCGTTGGAGATAAAGGGAAGGTAGTGACAATAGAATATGACAAAGATTTGGTGGAATTTGCAAAGGAAAATATTAAAAAAATTGGATTGAAGAATATCGAAGTCGTTTGCGGAGACGGGTCTGTTGGGTATGAAAAAGAATCTCCATACGATAAGGTTATTTTTACTTGTGCTGTCCCTTCGATTCCTAAACCTATTTTAAATCAGTTGAAAATCGGTGGAAGAATTCTAGCTCCAGTCGGTCCAATTGAAGAACAGAAGATGGTTGCAATCGATAAAATTGGAAAAGACAGGTACAAAGAAACAGATATAGAGCCGTTCTCTTTCGTGTTTGTGAGACTGAAAGGAAAGTACGGATTCAAATAGAATGGGGTTGACGGGATTTGAACCCGCATTGACAGGTTTCTTTCATCTTGGAATCAATGCTCCATGAAAAGTCTGGAGCCTGTTGTCTTAGCCAGGTTGGACCACAACCCCTCTTAAACTAGTTTGTTATTTTAAATCAAAAGCATATAAGACTTTGTCTTTAATAAAATGCAGATAAAAATTGGGCATGGCCGGACAAAAACAAAATGGAGAGAATTATCGGCTGGTGGATGAAGTAGATTAACAGAGAATTTTTTCCCAAAAAGCCGAATAAACCCACAATCTTACCTCCAAATGCCGGAAACTTGAAATTTCTTTTGCCTTCCGGATAAAACTTTTTTCCCAAAAAGATTCCAATCAATATGATTCCAAACCAAGGAAGGAGTGGGAAATAGTCAAGAGAGTAAAAATTATTTGGAATTAAACCAAGCCATAAAAAATAACTGGTATCAAATCTTAGACCTGAAAGACAGATTCCAAAAATAATTATTAAAATTCCAGAGAGGAGATAAAATTTTCTGTTTTTGAAATATCTCAGAAAAGGGTAAACTAAAAATGAAGACAGGGCGAAAAAGTGAAGAACACCAAACAATATGAAACCTTTATTGAGCAAAAGAAAACTCGTTAATGTTACTATCATGCCAAGGAAAAATAATTTTATCCCTCTTCTAGCGAATTTAGAAAAGTTTTTGCTTCTGGAGTAACTGATGTTCGAGCAAACCCCAGATATCAGAATAAAGGCTGAAGCTCCCAATGCAGCGAGCCAATAAAAATTGAATTGAGAGCTGAAATAGAAAATATCGAAAATGAAATGATAAATTATCATCAACGTGACGGCGATTCCTCTCGCCAGATCTATCTCCAAGTAACGCATACTAATATTTTAATTTTTTACTAAAGAAAACAATTGCTATTGATTTTTTAGACAAATAACTTTATTTTTAAGCCAAAGTAATTTATTGTATGAAAAAATACAGAGGAATAAAATTTATTTTTCTTTTTATAATTTTCTACATAGTTTTGGCAAACTATCTGGAGAACGGTTCTTCCTGCAGATGCAATAGGCCGAAATGCAAATTGATTTATCTGGATTTGGCAGAATGCAAACGGATAGGAAAGACCGTCAGTCTGACTTTGACGGATTACAGCATTTTTCCAGCAGAGATAATCCAGGCCCACTTTATCTATCCAAATGGAACTATTGAAAGAAAATATTTGACGGATTTCTTGCCACCTTTGAAACAAACCACATTTCAATTTTCTGACATGAACATAAAGTTTGATAAACTAGTGATCACAGCAGAATGCACCAATATAAAAGTTGGGCAAATGGCAGACAAATGTTTCAGCATTTATAGCAATTTAAGATCTGGGCCTTGATTTAAAAAGCCTCGAGAGTGCTTTAGTATATTTGTTCATATTTAATTGAGTTAAAAAATAAATAACAAATAATGGATAGATCAAAATCTAGCCAAATATCTTGGATGATAATTATTTTAACTATTTTATTAGGATTTTTTGGCGGGCAAAATTATTATTTACTTTTGCCTATTACTTTAATTCTCAATTACTTTTTCATTTATAGGAAAAATAAAGAAAAGAAAGTATGGATATGTTATGCCATTGGATTTGTAATCAGTACGATTTTCAACATTCTATTTTTTTTGATGATTGCAGATGTTGTACAGACTAACGCTCCTGTAGCTCTTGCAAAAGGATGTGCTATGGCCATTAACAATGATTGTAAGCCAGAAGTTTTGAATAAGAATGTTTGTGAAGACATTTTATGTAGAAAGAAAGTGAACTTGGACAACAACGGTTCTCCAGACACATTGATGGAAATTTGCATTGCAAATGGAATTACTAATTCTACTGTTTGCCTTAACAGATGTGGTTGTTAACTTAGTAAAAAATGAGCCTCGGGAGGGATTTGAACCCTCGACCCCCTGCTTACAGGGCAGGTGCTCTTTATTGCATGGGAACCAACTGAGCTATCCCGACATTAAATCGAGGCCAGTTCGAGGCAATTTTGCTATCCCAATATTTATTACTTATATTTTTAATCTTTACAATAAACTTAAAAGTATGTCTCTTATACCAAAGGAAGCGGAAGAAAGATTCATCAAAGCTGGCTATAGAATAGTTGGCAATCATTCTGCCATAGAGATTTGTCACTGGACTAAGGAAAGTCTAAGAAAAGGAAGAGTTTGTTTCAAGGAAAAATGGTACGGGATAAAGAGTCACAGATGTTTGGAGATGACGCCAAGCCTGATTTGGTGTACGCACAAATGCCAATTCTGCTGGAGACCTTTAGAATTCACAAAAAACGCCGAGCCAAAGCCAGATAATCCAAAATGCATAGTGGAAGAATGTATTGAGCAGAGACGTTTGCTTTTAACCGGGTTTAAAGGATTTTCAAAAATCAGCAAAAAGAAATGGAAAGAGGCTATAGTTCCAACAAATGCTGCTATCTCTTTGGCAGGAGAACCAACTCTTTATCCAAGAATTTCTGATCTGTTGAAAGAATTTCACAAAAGAAACATGACGACATTTTTAGTGACGAATGGCACGAGACCGGATAGATTGAAATCTTTAGACGAAGAACCAACCAATCTTTACATTAGTTTATGCTCACCAGACAAAACAACCTACAAAAAAGTTCACAACCCATTGATTAAAGATGGTTGGAAAAGATTGAATGAAAGCTTGGAATTGATGAAAAGCTTTGATTGTAGAAAGGTTATCAGGCTAACTCTTGTTAAAGGGTTGAGCATGAAAAATCCTAAAAAATATGCAGAACTGATTCTGAAGGCAGAACCAGATTTCTGTGAGGTTAAAGCGTTTATGCATATAGGAGAATCACAGAAACGGTTGGTTCGCGATAACATGCCAACTACAGGAGATATTAGAAATTTTGCAAAAGAGATTTCAGAAAAAACTGGATACGAAATTAAAGACGAGGATGCTCCTAGTAGAGTAGTGCTGCTTGAAAAGGTTTGAAGAGAAAATATTATTTATGAGGAAAAAATTCTGTCCGAAATGCGGGAGAGAAGTTGAAAAACTTTACGAGAGTTTGTGCGAGAAATGTTTTCTAGGAAAAACCAAGTTGGAAATTCCAGAAAAGATTGTTGTGAAAGAATGTAGGAATTGCGGTAAAATTTATTTTGAAAAAGATTCCGCCGAAAGCATTGAAGGGATGGTTGATAAAACTCTTTCAAAAATTTTGGAAAAGCCGGATGTAGAATCTGCCAGTTATAGGATAGAAGGTGATAAAATCCATGTTACATTGAATTTGAAATACCATGATTTAGAAAAGTCCGAAGAGAAAACAATTTTGCTCATATCAAAAAAAATAACCTGTGAATCTTGTTCGATGAAGGCAGTTGGCTATTACCAAGCTATTTTACAATTGAGAGTTCCGGAGAAATTGCTCGATGTGATTATCGAGGATGTGAAAAATCAAATTGATCTTTTTAGAAAATATGATACACTGTCTTTTATCTCAAAGATTGAAAAGAAGAAAAATGGGGCAGATGTTTACATCGGATCTAAATCTGTAGCAAACAATATAGCCAAAAACATAAAAACCAAGTTTGGTGCAGAGACTAAGCTTTCCAGTAAGTTAAGCGGTCTCATTAGCGGAAGAAAAGTATATAGAGACACAATATTAATATCAATAGGCGAGTGAATGGGAAAGAAAAAATTCGAGCCAACTCCGGAAGAAATCGAAGTTTCTAGAATTAGAATTCCACGACAAGGAGAGGTTTTAGGTGTGATAGAGATGATGTTGGGGGCAGACAAGCTTAGAGTCAATTGTGATGATGGCAATCTTAGAATATGCAGGATCCCTGGGAGACTGAGAAAGAGAGTGTGGGTCAAGACTGGAGATTTAGTTTTAATCCAACCTTGGACTGTTCAAACGAAAGAAAGAGGAGATTTAATTTTTAGATATACGCCAACTCAAACCAACTATTTGAGGAGAAAAGGATTTGTAAAAACTATTTCTATGGAATAGTCGGTGTTAAATTGAGGCCAAAAATCAGATTAGAAGATGTTAAAGAGCTCAGAATTGAAAGAAAGGTTTTTGACGAGAAGACACTTTTCGCCATCTACAAACTCATAACTAAAGGTGTTATCAAATCTGTGGAGAGCGAAGTGAAAGAAGGGAAAGAATCTGTGGTTCTATCTGCCAAAGACAAAGAAGGAAGATGGCTCGCTTTGAAAGTTTACAAGATCGAGTATTGTGATTTCAAGAGTATGTGGAAATATTTGGCCGGAGACCCAAGATTTTCCAATATAAAAAAGAACAGACGATCAGTTATTTTCAACTGGTGCAAGAGGGAATTTAAAAACCTGAGAATTGCTTTTGATGCTGGTGTGAACTGCCCGGAGCCGATAGCTTTCAATGAAAATGTCCTTGTTATAGGCTTTATTGGAAAAGACGGACAGCTAGCCCCGAGATTGATAGATGTAAAGCTGGAAAATCCTGAAGATGCATACGATTTTATTCTAGAAGATTATGAGAAATTGCTGAAGGCTGGGCTGATACATACGGATATGAGCGCCTATAATATACTTATTTTTGACATACCCTATTTAATTGACCTCAGCCAAGCCGTTCCCATCAAACATCAGTTGGCAAAAGAATTTTTGATGAGAGATTTAAAAAATATAAATGATTATTTCAAGAAGTTAGGAGTGAAAATAATAGGGACGGAAGAGCTCTTCAATAAATTCATGGTGTTGTTGAAATGATAGACTATGTTAGAATTACGGAAGAGAGAATGAAAATTCTTAGAGGTAATAAGAAAGTTTTAGAAAAATTGGAAAAATTTGCAGATTGTAAAATAAGGATTAATGAAGAGGTCGAAATTGAAACTGACAATCCAATTGACATCTTGAGAATCAAGCAAGTGATTCAAGCGTTTGGAAGAGGGTTTGATTTTGAGACTGCTTTGAATCTTCTGGATGAAGAGTATTTGTTTGAAACTATTGAGGTGAAAGATTACTCTGGAAAATCCAGAGACAGGCAAATGGTATTGAAAGGAAGGGTCATTGGGACTGGCGGGAAAACCAAAACTCTCATAGAGAAATACGCAGAAACAAAAATTGCAATATATGGAAAAACCATATGTATAATAGGAAAGTGGGATAGAGTTGAGTTGGCGAGGAAAGCGATAGATATGCTTTTATCTGGGAGTTTACATAATACCGTTTACAGATTTTTGGAAAAACACAAAAGGTGATTTCACGAGCGATCATATCGATGCAGTTGAGATGAGTGAAAAAATAAAAGAGATAAGTATAGCAGAATTTTTCGAGAAGAACAGACATTTACTCGGTTATGAGAATCCGACAAAAGCTTTGTTGACTGTAGTGAAAGAAGGTGTGGAAAATTCCCTTGACGCTTGTGAGGAGGCTGGAATTCTTCCAGACATACATGTTTCACTGAAAGAGACCAGTCCAGATAGGTTCAAGATTGTAATCGAAGACAACGGACCGGGTATAATGGAGTTAAAAGTCCCAACAGCCTTTGCCAAATTTTTGGTTGGAAGTAAATTTTATAGATTGAGGCAGAGCAGAGGAATACAAGGGATAGGCATCCATGGAGCTGTTCTCTATTCTCAACTGACAACTGGTAAACCAGTAAAAGTTACAAGCGCGACAGGGAAACAAATTAGTGAATTCGAGCTTATGATTGATGTTACAAAAAATGAGCCAAAAATAATCTCGCACAAATCACATAGGAATCCTGAAAAGACACATGGAATTAAAATCGAATTTGAAAGTGAAGGGAAATATATAGAAAGGCAGCAATCGATTCTCGAATACCTGAAACAAACTGCTATTGCAAACTCATTCGCCAATATAATTTTTGATGGTCCGAATGGGAAGGTTGAATTCAAACGAGGTGTTCAAGAGTTACCAAAACAGCCCAAAGAAATAAAACCGCATCCATATGGAGTTGAAGTTGGAATTTTGAGAAGGATGTTGGCGAACACAGACAAGAAAAACATAATTTCTTTCCTGACAAAAGAATTTTCTAGAGTAGGAAAAGGATCGGCCGAACAGATATGTAAACTGGCAAAAATAGAATTTGAAAAAAAACCGAAGGATTTGACGCATGAGGAGGTTGACAGACTGCATAAGACCATGCAGCTTGTGAAATTGATAGCACCGCCCACGGACTGTTTATCTCCATTGACAGAGCATCTGATTGTAGAAGGACTGAAGAAAGAGATAGAAGCAGAATTTTTTGTCGCAATCGAAAGGTCTCCAAGCGTCTATCGTGGTTATCCGTTTCAAGTTTCTGTCGGCTTGGCTTATGGCGGTAATATTCCTGAGAGTGAAACTTGCAAACTTTTCAGATTTGCGAATAAAGTCCCATTGCTCTATCATCAAGCCGGCTGCGCGATAACTGAGTCAGTGATTGAAACTGACTGGAGGAGATATGGATTATCACAATCTTCAGGAAACCTACCTGTTGGACCTTTAGCAATCTTAGTCCACATCGCATCAGTCTGGGTTCCCTTCACTTCAGAAGGTAAACAGGCGATAGCGAATTATCCTGATATAATGAAAGAGATAAAACTTGCTCTACAAGATGCAGGAAGAAAACTTTCGAAGTTTGTGAGTCAAAGAAGAAGGGCAAGAGAATCTCAACTAAGGAAAGAGTTGTTTGAAAAATATATACCAGAGTTGGCAGAATCATTAGAAAAGTTAACTGAAAAACAGAAGCAAAAGATAATTGAAGAATTGGAAAACATAATTAAGAAAGGTGGTTTAGTTGGAAAAACAGAGGATGGAAGTAAAGAAAAGTCTTAAACAAATCGGGGAAAAAGTTTTGAAAGATATTGAGAGTGGAAACAATCCCAGTTTAGATGTCCCGATAAGAACATTGAGTAATGTAAAATTCGATGAACAGTCTAAGATGCTGCTTATGGGAAATGCGACTGCAAAAAGATATTTCTTCAACATCGCCCACGTCAGGAAGTTTGTTCAGACCATTGAAGCGGCGGCAGTTTCGAAAGAATTAATTGATGTAAACAAGCACTTGAGCCTCAGAGAAACTTTTTACAGAATGAAAAGAACACTTCCCGATTCAAATATAAATTTGGTTGATGAACAGATAGAATCGAATCAAGCGATTGAAGATCTGGAATTGATTTCAAATAGTTCTAGAGAACAATTACACATAAACGCGAACAAGATGGGTTCTGTTGCCGGTAAAATTATTATTGAAGATAAAGATGATATAATTGATTGGAGCAAACTTGGAAGTGGTGGATGGGCAATTCCTTCTAATGTAGAAGAGATAATTTTCAAAAAAGTCAATGCAAAGTTTATAATATACATGGAAAAAGCGGCTGAATGGGAGAGGTTACATGAAGATAAAGTGTGGGAGAAGTTGAATTGCGCCATAGTCAGTTCGCAAGGTCAAGCCACAAGAGGTGTGAGAAGACTTTTGCAAAGATTGCATTTAGAACACAAAATGCCGGTGTATGTTTTGACAGATTTCGATCCTTGGGGACTCTACATTTATTCTGTTCTTAAATTCGGTTCAATCTCCTTGGCCCACATCTCTGAGAGATTGGCAATTCCAGAGGCGAAATTCTTAGGTTTGACTGCTGATGACATCATCAATTATGATTTGAAAAAGCATTTGATTAAGTTTGAAGAAGTGGACTTCAAAAGACTGGAGCAGATAAAAAATTATGACTGGTTTAAAAACAGTAAAGACTGGCAGAGGCAGTTCAAGATGATGAAAGATATGAAGGCAAAAATGGAGTTAGCTGCCCTGTCTTCCAAAGGAATTACCTTTATCTCAGAAAAATATCTTCCAGAAAAGATAAAGAAAAAAGATTTCTTGGATTAGTTAATGGATTTAAATTGTTATACTATATTTTAGATATACATGCCCTCGAAGCTTGCCCTCGTAGTTGTTGCGAGGAAAGCTCAGTGGTAGAGCACCCGACTGTTAATCGGATGGTCGTGCGTTCAAATCGCACCGAGGGCGCTTTCGACTTAAAAAATGAGATATGAAATTATGAGCGAATGCATTTTTTGCAAAATGGCGAATGGTGAGATTGAAAGTGCAAAATTTTGGGAAGATGAAGAATTCTTTGCTATTTTAGACGACAATCCAAATGTGAAAGGCATGGCATTGGTTTTAACCAAAAAACATTATGATTCTTACGCTTTTGATTTGCCAGATGATGTTTACGAAAGGCTGATGATGGCAACAAAAAAAGTGGCCAAAATACTTGATGAAAAATTAGGCATGAAAAGAACTGCCATGGTTATGGAAGGCATGGGAATAAACCACATCCACGTCAAATTGTATCCTTTGCACGGCTTAGAAAAAAAGTTTGAAGAGAGATGGAAGAAAAAGAGAGTTTATTTTGACAAATATGAAGGGTATCTAACTACACAACTTGGGCCAAAAGCAGATTTGAAAGAATTGAAGAAATTGGCCGACAAGCTGAAAAAGTGATTCATTTAAATAGATATAATTTTGTTTTTCTAATTCAGATAATATGGCAGACTTTGCTTTAATACCGGCATACAACGAAGCAAAAAACATAAAAGAGTTAATTGCAAGATTGAGAAAGAACGATGATATAAAATTGATTGTTGTTGATGACGGATCAATTGACAGAACTCGCGAAATTGTAAAAAGATTAGGTGTTACGTTACTAACGCTGAAAACTCAACGGGGAAAAGGCCAGGCGTTGAAAGAAGGTTTCTCGTATATTTTACGAAAAAGACCTGAAGCAAAATTTATAGTTTTGATTGATGCTGACATGCAGTATTTGCCAGAGGAAGCACCGAGAATTCTCGAACCGCTTAAAAATGGCGAGGCTGAGTTGGTTACTGGATATAGAAAATTTTCCAAGATCCCTTATAGACATAAGATGGGAAATTTTGTTTGGAGAACTCTTTTTAACATAATGTTTGATGCAAATTTCAAAGACACGAATTGCGGATACATGGGAATGACAAGGGGAGCAATGAAAAAAATGGTTGGTGTGATGCATGGTGGTTACATCATCGAGAACGCGATGTTCGTTCAAGCAATAAAAAATAAGATGAGAATAAAGCAAGTTCCAGTTTCAGTAGTTTATCATAGAAAAAGTAAAGTTGCTAGAGGAATCAGAGTCGTGGCTGGTGTTTTGATTTTCATCTTGGTAGAAGGATTTAAATATAGACTTGGCATAAAATAATTTTTAAAAGTCAAAACAGTGCTATTTTGACTTCTTCATATAAGAAGAGTTATTTTACCTTCTCTTCTTGCTTTAATGGAACTTAGGTGTCTCGAAAAATTTAGTGTATATAAGAAAATAATTTAAATTCTTATAGATAGATTAAAATGAAGAGGGGACATAGCTCAGACCGGGAGAGCAACCTTTTGGCTCTAAATCGGCTGAAGACCGATACGGATTTCAAATCCGCGGGAGGTGTCGTGAGTTCAAATCTCACTGTCCCCATATTTCTTAATCTAGATAATGTGGCTTTCAGTCGTAATGATTTTATTAGGGGTATAACAATACCGAAGTTTTTGAATGCCGATTTGGCAGAAGATATCGGAATACAGATAGGAGATGGTGGAATATTTGTCTATAAAGAAAAAGATGGTGATACGCACTACAGAATAGAGTGTTACGGCCATATAAATGAAGATATAAGTTATTTCAATACTGTAATCATTCCACTCAAACAAAAATTGTTTAATGTGAAACCAGATATTAAAATTCACAAAACTGCTGGCACATGTTATATCCGCATAAATTCCAAAGCAATAAACACGTTCTAT
>Ga0315282_10016258_pt1 | contig 10891 bp, 10 predicted proteins | sample YL17G07_20_MG_FD_203693 | JGI IMG/M metagenome (GOLD analysis project Ga0315282, IMG submission 203693) | Sediment microbial communities from Yellowstone Lake, YNP, Wyoming, USA - YL17G07_20 | ecosystem: Environmental > Aquatic > Freshwater > Lake > Sediment | place: USA: Wyoming | collected...
TCAGACCGTAGGCAACATTGTCAAAAATGGACTTCGGGAAAGGGTTGGACTTCTGGAACACCATCCCCACACGCCGGCGCAGCTGAGAAACGTCCATGTCAAGAGCGTTTTGGCTGTCGAGGAGAATTTGGCCCTCGGCGCGGGCGTGGCGGACTGTTTCGTACATACGGTTCAGGCTGCGCAGAAAGGTGGATTTTCCACAGCCCGACGGCCCAATCAGCGCCGTGATGCGGTTCACCGCAATGTCCAGACTGATGCCTTGCAGGGCCTGGGTTTTGCCGTAATAGAAATTCAGATTGACCACCTGGAGCTTCGCCGCGACCCCCACCGGGTATGTCGTCCGCGACTTTTCCCGTCGATCGTTTCCAGCCGCCGGAGTGAGAATAAGCGGATCCATCGTGACGCCCATAGGTTATCCCGCCACAGAGGAGAGTTTGCGAGCCAGAACCACGCGTGCCGTGATGTTTGCCAGAAGGACCAGACCCAGCAGGACGAGTCCCGCCGCCCAGGCCTGCCGGTGCCAGTCCTCATAAGGAGCGATGGCATAGGTAAAGATCATAACGGGAAGCGACGCCGTGGGCTGGTTCCAGCCGGGACTCCAAAATCGGTTGTTGAAGGCGGTGAAAAGCAGTGGCGCCGTCTCGCCCGCTACCCGGGCGAGGTCCAGGACGATCCCGGTCAGGATTCCTCGGAGGGCAGCCGGAATCACCACGGTGGCGATGGCTTTCCATTTGCTGGCCCCCAAGGCTAGAGCTCCTTCACGCAGGGAGGATGGAACGGTGCGCAGGAATTCTTCCGTGCTGCGCACGGCGATGGGAATCATCATCACGCCGAGGGCCAGCCCTCCTGCCAGAGTCGAGAAGTGCTTCATGGGGAGAACTACCATCGTATAGGCGAAAATTCCCATAACGATCGAAGGCACGCCATTCAGTAGATCCGTGGTGTAGCGGACCAGAAACGAGAAGGTCTTCCCGCCGAACTCCGCCAGATAGACACCGCCCATGAAGCCAATGGGAACGCCGGTGAGGGCCGCGAGAAGAAGCAGCTTGGCGCTTCCCACGATGGCGTTGGCCATGCCTCCGCCGGTCTCCCCCACGGGCTTTGGCAGTTTGGTGAAGAAGTCCCAATTGATGGCCCCCGCGCCGTTCCAGACCAGATATCCGAGAATGAAAAAGAGCACGCTGACAGTCAGCAGGGTGCACAGGCCGGTGAGACTGAGCATCGCGGCGTTGACGGATTTTCTCCATGCCATCCGGTAGTTCATGGATGCGCCGTCCCTTTGCGCTGCGTGGCTAGGATCAGCAGGCGCGCCAGACCATTGAGGATAATGGTCAGCACAAAGAGCACCAGGCCTAGCTCGATCAGGGCGTGGATATAGAGATCGCTGGTCGCCTCTGTGAATTCGTTGGCAATCACCGCGGCGATGGAATAGCCGGGCGCGAACAACGACGACGTGATTTTGGGATCATTGCCGATGACCATGGTGACCGCCATCGTTTCACCGAGCGCCCGGGCCATGGCCAGAAAGATCGAGCCCAGGATGCCGGCGCGGGCGTAAGGAACCACGACCTTCCAGGTAGACTCCCAGCGCGTGGCGCCCAGCGCCAGCGCCGCCTCTCTCTGTTCGACTGGGACCGCTATCAAGACTTCCCGCGAGATCGAAATAATGAAGGGAACGATCATGATGGCGAGAATGATGCCGGCCGCCAGCAAACCCACACCGTAGTTGGGCCCCTGAAAGAGAGGAATGAAACCCAGGTGTTTTTTCAGGAAAGGCTGGACGACGGTCCGTAGCAGGGGGACGAGCGTGAAAATGGCCAGCAGACCGTAGATGACGCTGGGAACCGCGGCGAGAAGCTCGATGGTGAAGGCCAGTGCGTCGGAAATACGGGGCGGGGCCAGTTCCGCCAGGAAGATAGCCGCGCCCACACCCAAAGGGATGGCGAGCAGCAGGCCCACCGCCGACGTCACCACCGTCCCGAAGATAAAGGGCAGAGCCCCAAAGTTCTCGAAGACCGGATCCCAGGTCCGCGTGGTTAGAAAATGCCAGCCAAACCTCTCACGTGACAGGGCGGAGTTCCGGTAAAGCTCGAAAACCAGCAGGACGGTGATGAGTAAGATAGCGGACGCGAAGACCAAGGTGATGAGGTGCGCAACCTCATCGCCGCTCCGTAAGCGAAGGAGAAAGGCGCGCACCCGCCCCGGGCGGGGCGCGCCTTCGACCATAACTGCTGTGCTTGCCATGCTATCTGATCCTGGAAATGGCTTTCACTTCCTTGGAAACTACCTCCTTGGGAAGGCGAGCGTAAGCTAGGGGTTCGGCCAAATTCTGGCCACCCGTCAGCATCCAATGCAGGAAGTCCGTAATCGTCGTGCGTTTCGCGCCATCCGCGATTGTTGCGGGAACGAGTAGCCATGTGAAGCTGGAGATGGGGTAGGCGTTTTTCCCCGGAGCATTCGTAATCGAAACCCGAAAGTCCTCGGGCATCTCCTTGGCCGCCCCGGCGGCGGCGGCGGTGACGCTCGCCAGATCGGCGTTGATGAAGTTTCCCGCGGAGTTGCGCACCGTGCCGTAAGGCATCTTGTTCTGGATGGCGTAAATCAGCTCGACGTAGCCGACAGAATTTGGCGTCTGCTTGACCAGGCCGGCCACGCCTTCGTTGCCTTTGCCGCCCAGGCCGACGGGCCAGTTGACCGACGTGCCCCTCCCCACCTTAGTTCTCCACTCCTCGCTGACTTTGCAGAGGTAGTCCACCCAGACGTAAGTCGTGCCGCTGCCATCGGATCGGTGGACTACCACGATGTCGTTACCGGGAAGATTCACACCTGGATTGACGCTGGCGATCGCGGGATCATTCCACCTGGTGATCTTTCCCAGGAAGATACCAGCCAGCGCTTCGGGCGTAAACTTCAATTGGCCACTGAACCCTGGGATGTTGTAGGTGGGCACATCCGCGCCCAGGACGGTCGGGAAATGCAAGATGTCGTGCCCGAGCTTCCCTTTGTAGTCCTGAAGCTGCTCGTCCGTCATCGGGCCATCGGTGGCACCGAAGTCCACGGTCCCGGCGAGGACTTGGCGAATGCCCCCGCCCGAACCGATCGACTGGTAGTTGATCTGTATGTCGGGGTGGAGCTTGTGGTACTCGTCAAACCATTTGGAATAGATGGGATAGGGGAAAGTTGCACCTGCGCCATTGAGCAGCACTGGCGCTGCGGGAGCAGCCACTGACCTCTGTGCTTGCCAGAGCAGGCCCGCGGCCAGCAGACTCCCTACGATCAAAAGCCCGCGTAGTATCGACCACTGTTTCTTCATGAGCTCTCCTCCTGAGAATGATCCTGATTTGTTACAGCGACGTTACAGCCCGATGAAGCTCCTTTAACGGAGCTGGGGGATAGTGCGTCTTCCCACCCTCGTTCAGAACGTGAACTGGAGCTGGCTCTGGTAGCGATACTGTGTGGCCGTGCCCTTCTGCAGGTTCACGAAGAAATTGCGGGCCGGGTCGTTTCCCGCCAGCTCGTTTTGAATGAAGACCAGGTTCTGCCAGGCCATGAACTTATTCAATCCCACATCAAACCGGAGCATGTGGGTCTTGAGGTTCACGCCGCTGCCCGTGCCGACGTCGTCGTCCGTGAGCTGCGAGATCATGGAGTTGGCCTGTTTGTAGAACCAGGCATACTTGAAGGCAACATCGCCCGCTTTCTTGGTCTCGCCCGCCGAGACCTGGCCCATCAGGGCACTGCCGTAGAAGTCGGCGCCAAAGTTCTTCGCCCCGTGGAATTCCAAGGAAACCGGGAAACCCTGCCGATGGGATTTCCAGCCTTTGTAGTCGAGGCGGTAAGCCACTTGGCCGACGTGGAAGCTATCCGCCGTGAAAATGGCCCCACCTTTGGTCGTTGTGGCATTTCCCGTCCCGCTGATGGCTCCTGACAAGGTCACCCCGTTATAGGGGCTTCCTAACAGCGCGTATCCGGAGGACAGCGAGGCCAGTTGGATCGAGTTTGGATTGCGCCAGAGTTGGAAGTTGACGGTCACCTGGTGCGACCAGCGGTCACTCGGTGAGGCCGCGACGACGATGCCTTGGTCGAACATATTGGTGCTCGGCACCTTTTGACCCGGCGTGAAGCCGGCACTGACATAAGCGCAGTTGGCGGGCGGAGTGGCGCTGGCACATTGCTCTGACGAGGGCAGTACCTGAACGTTGGGGTTGCTGAAGACGTACTGGCCCGCGCGGAACTCGAACGTCACCTTGCCCAGGGAACTCGAGGTGGACTGGGACTTAGCAATCTCCTGGAAACCATTCAGCCGGACGTCATCGTCGATCAGGAACCGGGCGTTGTCGGCGAAGATCTCTGACATCTTTCCACCGCGGAGGCTGAGGACATTATTGGGATGGAAGTCTCCCCAAACCTCGCTGAGCAAGATCGAACCGCGGGTGACTGTGCCGTTGTAATCGCTATCGTAGGTCAGCCCGTTGTTGAAGGGTCCTGAGCTCAGTTGAAGGTGGGTGTCGATCTGGTTGCTCACCGCCTTGTCCACGTTGAATCGCAGCCGGTAGCGCGCGCGGACGTTCTGTTGCGAGCCGGCAACGCTGTTGGAGGGGCGGAAAACATTGTCTGATCGCAGGCGAAAGTCGCCGCTCAGTTTGAACCCTGCCAGACCCTTGCTGAGCGCTCCGACCGTCTTGTCCAGTTGGTCCACTTTCGTTGTGTACTGCTTGACTTCTTCCTGCATCGCCGCCACCGGAGCAGTCGCCGGAAGTGGTGAAGCGGCGAGGGCAGCAGAGGTAGCGGGTTGCGCTGGAAGGATCGGCTTGAGGCTCGCTACCTGGGCCAAGCCCTTGTCATCTCTCGAAGCGCTTTCTCGCCCTTGCAGGCTGCTTTCCAGGAGGCTCCTTTGGTCCTCGAGCGCAACACGAAGTTGCTCAATCTGCTCCTGTTGCGCGGCAAGCTGCTGCTTCAGCTGCTGAACTTCCGCGCCGGGCGCGGCCGTGCCCGGTTGGGGCTCGGCCGCCACGGCCTGCGGAGTTTGCTTCGCCCGCTGGGTACGCGCCTTCTTGCTCGTCGTGTTCGAAGCTTTGGGAGTGTCCCCCGCAACTGCCCCAGCCGTGATGGCCAAGCAGAACAGAACCCATAAGGCCTGGGTGACGCGCTGGGGTCCAACGGATTGTCTTTGCATCAGTGCCTCCTCTTGAGTTTGGGTACGCTTCACTGGTGATCCAAACTTGAGATCCTAGCCTGTACCAGTGAAACGCTCGCAAGCGAGCAGTGGATGATGCCAACGTCGCGTTAAACCGACGTGACGCAGGAATGAATGTTCTGTTACAGGGTCGGCAGTAGTTCCGCATCGTCCTCCACAGGACCATCTTTCAGATTTCTTTGGGCTTCAAAGGCCCCGGCGACCTCCGGAGGTTTCCGGTCCTCTGCCGCGGACCGCCGCCCGTTGAGGGCGTTTGCGGCCGCGGAGCGAAGTACATGCTCCAGCTCGAGAGCCTCCTTGGGAGAAACCATGAAGTCGTACGCGCCTTTCTCCATCGTCTCGACATAGAGGTACATGTCCACCAGTTGCGAGATGACGACCACACTCACGGCAGCGGGGCTCTTTTTCGCCACCGCCAGCACATCCGACCATGTGCCATCGGGGAGTTGCGTGTCGGTGAAAACCACGTGTGGCGGGCACGCGCTCCACAAGTAGAACACCGCGTCACCGCAACTGCGGACCGTCCGAACCGTAGCGCAAAGGTTCTCTAAATGACGGCGGAGACCTGCCACGGTTGCGGCGCCGTCGCTGATGATCAAAGCCGAGATCTCTGGGTTCACGTGGACTCCTTTCCTGCGATTGATGGGCAGTGTTCAGGCGGCAGACCCGCCATAGGTCAGACTCCTTTCGCGCCGATCACGAGACCCTAGAGTGGACGGCTCGCGTTAGGAACGAATGACGACGCTGTGAATCTCCAGTTAACTGTTTCGAGAGTGAAGGAGGACGGATGGAATTCCACATCCCGCCGCGTGCTCAGAGAAGCGAGCGCGAAGTGTGCGTCGCAAGCCGAAGCGTTTGCGCCCCCGCCGGGCCGGCGTTGCTATCTGGGGAGACTCCGCAACAGATTCACCAGGAACGCCATCTTCGGATCGGGTTTCTTGCTGCGGACGACGGCCGCCGTAAACAGCACGACTAGGGCCACGAGACCCGCCCCCAGCACGCCTTCCGGACTGGGCAGAATCAGGGCACTCATATCCAGATTCCAAACTGGCACAGTGTCGTTTCACTGGGATGAAGCTGCTTTGAAGTTTTGGTTAAAGGCCGAGGAAAGAAAGAGTGCCGGTCCAGACTTGAGGACAAATTGTACTACGCGGCCGGCAAAATGACTGTGAAAGTGGAGCCTTTTCCCAATTCGCTTTCCACTTGGACGGAGCCGCCCATGCGCTCGATAACATGTTTGACGATGGAAAGGCCAAGGCCGGTACCACCCATATCGCGCGAGCGGGCTTTATCCACACGGTAGAAGCGCTCGAAGATCCGGGAGAGGTCTTCGGAGGGTATCCCGATTCCCGTATCGCCAATGGTGATGCTCACTTTTCCGTTACCGGTCGGACCGGCGGTGACCTGCACCTCGCCGCCCGGATGGTTGAACTTGATGGCGTTATCCAAGAGGTTGATCAGCACTTGTTCCAAGCGAACCTTGTCGCCCAGGACAAAGGCCTCCTCGCGGCGCTCAGTAACAATGCGCACATCACGCAGCCTAGCTTCGGCCTCCACGGTATTCAGCGCGGATTCGAGCGCGCTGTGAATTGCCACGCGTTCCGGTTTGGGATCCGGTTTCCCCGACTCGAGTTCGGAGAGTGCCAGCAGATCGGAAGCGATGTTATTCAGCCGGATGGAGTGTGCCTTGATGACCTCGAGGAAGCGGCGGTTGTGGTCCGGGTCCTCCAGCGCGCCGTCCAGGAGGGTTTCCGCGTAGCCGCGAATGGCCGTGAGTGGTGTTCGCAACTCATGCGAGACATTGGCGACGAAATCCTTCCGTACGCGCTCCAGCCGCTCAAGGTCGGAGACATCATGGAGTATGGCAATGGCGCCGTACTGCGAGGCGGCGGCGAGCGGGGCAACTTGCACTTCGAAGGACCGTCCGGCCGCGGAAGGCAATTCAAGTCGCCGCCGGGACGGCTCCCCGCTTACGATGGCCTTAGAGAGCAGATCCAATAGCTCCGGGTCGCGAACCAGTTCGAGCAGCGGCAACCGCTCCATGACGGGCAGAGCCACGCCCACCGCGCGGGCGAAGGAATCGTTGCAGAAAGTCACCCGCAGTTCGCTGTCTACGGCGAGCACGCCTTCGACCATGCTGGTCAGGATGGCTTCCCGCCGCGCGGACTCCAGGCTGAGCCGGTCCACGAGCTCACGGAGTTGTGTGGCCGTGCGGTCCAGGGAGCGCGCCAGTGCCCCCAGTTCATCCTCGGCATCTGCCGCGAGAGTTCCGGAAACGCGGGCGTCCACCAGCCCTTCGGCAAAGGCGCGCAGGCGGCTGATGCGCTGGGTGAAGGAACGGGAAAAGAAGTAGGCGATGACCAGGGCCACGAGGGCGGCGGCCAAGGACGCTCCCAGAATCCGCCAGCGCACCGCAGCTACAGCTTCATCCACGTCCTCCAGCGGGACAGCCATGCGGAGGACGTGACCCGGCGCGCCGGCGTAAACACAGACCGTGGCCACATAGCAGAGGTCGTGGTCGAGCGTCGCACTGTGTCGAATGGAGCTTCCCAATCCCCTTTCGATCGCCGCCCGGACCTCCGGCCGGCCGGCGTGGTTCTCCATCGTTTCCGGATCGTGCCGGGAGTCTGCCAGTACCACGCCCCGGGGATCGATCAGCGTCACGCGCGCCTGGGCGCGAGCTCCGGCCGCCTTCGCCCACTCTTCCAAGGCGGGCGGCGGCACGCTCGCCACTTCGAAGCTCAGCAGGCGGAGCTGCGCAGCCAGCCGCTGCTCGACGTTGTCCACTTGTCGTCGCGCCATGTAGCGCGAAAGGTAGAAATCAAGGCACAGGAGCGACGCCGTGATTACCAGGCAGGCGCTCCAGAGGAGTTTGCGGAAGATGGGGCTGCGTAGGGTTACAGGAATTGCCAATTGAAGATTGGCCGCGTCCCGCCGGGGCGCCTGGATTCGCACTGTGGGCCGCTTGCTTGAATCATCAATCATCATTCGGCAGCTTCCAATTCTCAATCCTCGGCTGCGTCCGCCGTGCTCGAAACGAACCGATACCCCGAGCCGCGCACCGTCTGGATCAACTGTGGTCGTTCGGGGTGCGCCTCAATCTTTTCCCGCAGCCGCCGGATGTGAACGTCCACAGTGCGCGGAGTCACAAAGCGGTCGCGGCCCCAAACTCCATCGAGTAGTTGTTCGCGGCTGAAAATCCGGCGCGGATGGGACGCCAGAAAGTATAGCAGCTTGAATTCTAGCGCACTCAATTCAATCGCCTCGCCGCGCGCCGTCACCTCCTGGGTGCGAGCGTCGAGGCGCAAGCCGGGAACCTCGATGACTTCCAGTTTTTCCACCGGCCGCGCCTGGCGCCGCAGCACTGCTCGCACCCGCGCCACCAGCTCGCGCGGGCTGAACGGCTTCACGACGTAATCGTCGGCGCCGATTTCCAGGCCCAGCACGCGATCGATCTCTTCCCCCTTGGCGGTCAAGAAAATCACCGGCAGTGATCTCAGCCGCTCCTCGGCGCGCAGGCGCTTACAGATTTCGAATCCGTCCAGATCGGGAAGCATGATGTCGAGCAGCACCAGATCGGCAGGATGGCGCCGCAGGTGCTCCAGGCCGTCTTTGCCGGAAACGAAACTTGCCACCTCGAATCCTTCTTTGCGAAAGTTGTAACGGACCAGCTCGGTGATGTCCTTCTCGTCCTCGATGAGCACGATGTGTTGTCGCACGGTGGGATTATAGCATCAGCGAAGTCACATCCCGGTTACAGCCCCTCCCCGCCCAGCTCAGGGGTGGAGTCCTCTTCGCGGCCGGGGGAGGCGAGCCCCTCTGCCCCTTGGCAGGGTGAATGGCGGCAAACCACGGCGCCTACCGCCGGAACCCTCCGGCGGTATTTGCTTGTTCAGCCGGGGATGCCGTTGATAACCAAGTACTTCTGGAATTGGCGAATGGCATCCTATTCGCTCGGACGAGGTCCCGTCAGGGCGGGGGGAAGGTCTCCTCATGGTGCGGGACCGGGGGAGGGGGACAAGGATTGGAGCGCGTGATAACCTCAGGATCGGATGTGACAACTCAAGAGCGCCCCGCCATGCTTTCGCCTTTGCGGATTCACGAGAGAATTCTTTTGGCGTTTTTCGCCTACTTGACGGCTGCGGCCCTCATCTTTCCCCTCGATCTGCAACAGCGACTGGTCGTCATCCCCCTCAACCTGGTCGTCGCGGCGGTCCTCTTCCTCCTCAGTCGTGACGGCACAGAGAATCGCAGTGGCTTCCTCACGCGGGTTCGCGACTGGATTCCTTGCGTCCTGATTCTCGTGGCCTACCGCGAGTCGGGTCTTTTCTTCATTCCCGACCCTACTCACCGGCTGGATGATTTTCTCATTCGCTTCGACGACTCCATCCTCAAGCACCCTGGAGTCGTGCGATTGCTGGCTTGGGGCGCGCCCTGGCTGCAACGCTACCTGGAGCTTTCCTACTTCTTGTGTTACCCGATCGTACCGTTGGGTCTGGCAAGTTTGTACTTGGTTCAGAGCGACCCGACGGGTGTCGCGCGAGACTCCAGCCCGGCAGGCGCTGCTCACGAGGCTTGTCGGCGCGCCGCCGTCGAACGCTTCTGGACCGCGGTCCTTCTGGCTTCCTTCACCTGTTATCTGGTCTTTCCCCTGTTCCCGCTCACGCCGCCACGCGAACTCTTCAACGACGTTCCCGGGCCGCAAGTCGCGCCAGTCCTGCGCGGCATGAATCGCTGGCTGCTGGGCCGTTACGCGGTGGGGGCGAGCCTCTTTCCCAGCGCCCACGTCGCCGCTACAACCGCGATGGCCCTGGCAATCCGCCGCTACTTGCCGCGCTTCGGGTTAGTCTTTGTCCTCATCGCCGCCAGCATCGCCCTCGCCACCGTCTACGGCCGCTACCACTACGCGGCTGACGCCCTGGCCGGGGCGATGGTCGGCCTCACGGCTTATCTCGTATCGAAACGATTGCTTCAGGCCTTCGCGCCGCTCTCTCCATCGGCGGGCTTGACTCAGCAGTCATAGAACTCAGCTGAAGCAACTGGAAAAGGTCTAGTAGTTGCTTCCCTGGAAGAACCAACTGGTATGCCACTCGTAGACGCGTTTCCAGGACTTGGGACTATCCCAGACTTTTCGCAGGTTACTCCAGTATCGAGCACGGGCGGCGGGAGCAGGCTCGAGAACGCTCGGATAAAGCTTCTCGTCCACTTGGAAGGCGTCCGGCGCATCATACGGCAGGCGGTCGCCATAGACGTACATGGCGCGCGAGAGCTTCCGAGCACAACCCCAATAGGCACCAGCCAGCGCTTCTTCGGCGCTACGCTCCCTGGGGGTCAAAGAAGGCTTGATGTCAAGGAATTCCGGAGGGGGCGTGGGGCTCAATTGCAGGACCGGAGAGTATGACATCACGAAGAAAGCACCCACCAGAAAGATCGAAACAGTCCCAATCAGAAGGCCGTACATTTTCCCATAGCCAATGCTCGCCATCGGTCACCTACCCGTCGAGCTTAGATCTCTCACTGCAATTTATGATAGCTCGCCGCTTGCGAAAGAGCCATAGCACAACGGTGCCAGGTGGCGTCAAGTTCTTTGTGTAAAAAGTTCGAGGGTGCGGGTGCGCCAGTCTTCATTAAAGCGGTGGAAGATGGCATAGATGATCCGGTCGACGCTCTGGACATTGGTAAAGACCACCATGG
>Ga0315282_10016259_pt1 | contig 10891 bp, 8 predicted proteins | sample YL17G07_20_MG_FD_203693 | JGI IMG/M metagenome (GOLD analysis project Ga0315282, IMG submission 203693) | Sediment microbial communities from Yellowstone Lake, YNP, Wyoming, USA - YL17G07_20 | ecosystem: Environmental > Aquatic > Freshwater > Lake > Sediment | place: USA: Wyoming | collected...
GTGTTCGGGGATGTGAGCCCGGCGTTCGTCGCCGCGTTCCAGCGCGCCACGGGCCGCCGCGACTTCCCCTGCTTCACCGACCCCGACAGCCCGCAGTACTATGAGGCGGACCGGGCGCTCTACGACGACTACGTCGAGTTCCGTGTGAACTCGATCATGGATTTCCAGCGCGAGGTCCTGGACGGGCCGGGCGGCTTCCGCCGGCAGTTCCCGGACGTGCCGTTCGCCACGTGGACCATCACCATCAGCTGCGACGGTGGACTGGAGGCGCTGCGCGAGAACGAGGCGCAAGACCCGGCGCGCGTCGTGCAGGAGCTGCGACCCGACCTCCACTTCCTCCAGTCCCACGCCCCGGACTGGAGCAATGAGGGCCTGGGCCCGGACTACGTCGCCTATTACGCGCCGTACGTCGAGGCCGTTCGGGGGGCGGCCCCCGATCTGCCCCTGGCCATCCAGGGCGATGTGGGCTCGACCTGCCCGTGGCGCCGCGATCCGGGGTGGATGCGTGGGTTCGAGGAGGAGTGTCACCGTGTTGGCGCCGGCACGACCACGTACTACGAGTTCTCCCTGCGGTGGGAGGTGTACTTCGAGGCGCCACGGCCGGTCGAGGGCCTCCTCAGCGCCGACGGCACAGCGACGGTCGTGTTCGACCAGCGTATCGACCCGGCTAGCTGCGCCTTCCTAGAGGGGCTGGCCCTGCGGGAGGGCGTGCACGCGCGAGACGTGCGCGTGGACGGCAACCTCCTGCAGCTCCGCATCGAGGGAGAGGTGGCCACCGACGCGCAGCTTGAGGTCCCGGTAGAAGGCATCACTGGCCTGGTCGCGGCCCGCTACCCGCTGGTCGGACGGCCGAAGGCGGAGCGGTTGGGTCCGGTGAACGCCGTGGCGCCGGGGACCACGGTAGTGCTCCGCCGCAGTCCGCATGCTGCATAGGGGCAAGGCTCCGCGGGTCTAGCGACCCGCGCCACCGGCAGCGCGTAGGTTGGGCGTCTCGCCCGACAGGCGGGACGCCTGTCCTACGCGGCGGGACGCGCTGCGAGGAGGTCCTGGGGGGCGTGGCGAATAGGCGTGCCTGTGCGGCCCGACCCTCATTCTAGCGGGCCGCCGTTTGGCTATCATGGCACACGCATATACCCCTGGGCTACGCGTTGCTGAGCTGACCACCATCCGCAAGCTGCGGCGCCTCCCCCTCGCCGGCGAGGTCCTCGTGCAGCAGGGCGACCGCGTGGAGGCGCAGCAGATCGTGGCCTCCACCTCGCTGCCCGGCAACGTGCAGAGCGTCAATGTGGCCAACAAGCTCGGCTGCTCGCCGGGCGAGATCGCGGAGTACATGCGCTTTGCCGAAGGCGATGGCGTTCAGCAGGGCGACCTGCTGGCCGAGACCAAGGGGCTGTGGGGGTTCTTCAAGGCGAGCTGCGAGGCGCCGATCGCCGGCACGGTGGAGACGATCAGCGGGGTGACCGGGCAGGTGCTGCTGCGCGGCGAGCCGTTGCGCGTGGAGCTGCCGGCGTATCTGGATGGCACGGTGGTCGAGGTGCTGCCCAACGAGGGGGTGGCGGTGGAGGCCGAGGGCGCGTTTGTGCAGGGCATCTTCGGCCTCGGCGGCGAGACCTTCGGCCTGGTGCGCGTAGTGGCTGAGTCACCCGAGGCGCCGTTGACGGCCGCGATGCTGGACGACTCATGCCGCGGCGCGGTCGTGGTCGGCGGATCGCTCATCACCGGCGAGGGGTTGCGGGCGGCGCTGGAGGTGGGAGCGGCGGGAGTCGTGGCCGGCGGGATCGAGGACAGTGAGGTGGACGCCTTCCTCGGCTATCCGCTCGGCGTGGCAATCACCGGCCAGGAAGAGCGGGGCATCACGGTCATCGTGACCGAGGGCTTCGGCCGCATGGCGATGGCGCCGCACACCTTTGAGCTGCTGAAGAGCCGCGAGGGCCAGCGGGCCTCGATCAACGGAGCCACGCAGATACGGGCGGGCGTCATCCGCCCCGAGATCGTCATCCCGGCCGCGAACGGGCAGCGGCCGGAAGGTGCGCAGGCGGCGGCAGACGAAGGAGGCGTGACCGTCGGCAGCCCGATCCGCATCATCCGCGAGCCCTACTTTGGGCTGCTCGCGACCGTGTCGGCGCTGCCGGAGGCGCTGCAGCAGGTCGAGACCGAGGCGCACGTGCGGGTGCTGGCGGCGAGGCTGGACGACGGACGCGAGGTCGTCATCCCCCGAGCGAACGTGGAGCTGATCCAGGGTTGAGCCGAAGCAGAGGCCGCCACCTCCCGAGCTGTGCTGCGGTCTGGGCGGCGCTCGTGGCCGTCGCCGCGGTAGCCGCTGCGTGGGGGCAGCCCGCGGAGGCCCCGGGTAGCCTGCAGGTGCCCCGGGAGCTGGTGGAGGCGGGCTTCCCGGTGCAGTTGCCCCCGCCGCCGGCTGACCTCGATCCCGCCGCTCCGGCCGCGGTCGTCGCTCTGCCCGACACCGAGGACGATAGCGGCGCGGGGGTCAAGGTCTTCTGGTTCCCCCCGCAGCAGACCCCGCCCGGCATGAAGCTGGGCGGTTACCGCTTGTACCGGTCAACCGACGGTGGACTGAGGTGGCGAGCCCTCCCGCAGCCTGAGAAGTACGCCGCCGACGCCGCCTGCAAAATCCAGGTCGTGGGCGGCCACTGGCCCTGGAAGGCCTACGAGCTGCGCGTGGCGGCGCTCTACATCCCGACCGGGACCCCAGAGAAGAACTGGGGGCTCCAGGACCGTCGTCGCCCGAAGCGGGTCGAGGGGGAGTGGGTGACCGCCCGCGAGGTGCTTTCGCGAGTGGCGGGCCCGTACAACACACGCCCCTACGCCAAGTGGTTTGACGGCAAGAAGACCAACCTCCTCGTGACGGCCGTGCTGTACTGCGTCGCGGTGCTGTGGTTCCTGCGGCACGCGCGCCGGGGCCGCGAGATGTACCTGCGTCCGATTCCCGGCATCGAGGCCGTGGATGACGCCATCGGCCGCGCGACCGAGATGGGCAAGCCCATTCTCTACGTCTCCGGCCTGGACTCCATTGACTCGGTCTCCACCATCGCCTCGATGATCGTCCTGGGCCGCGTGGCCCGGCGGACGGCGGAGTATGACACGCCGCTGCTGGTGCCCTGCCGTGACCCGCTGGTCATGGCCGCGGAGCGGGAGATCGTCAAGGAGGCCCACCTTGCGGTGGGCAAGCCGGAGGCGTTCGACCCCGAGACGATCTTCTACGTGACCGACAGCCAGTTCGGCTACGTGGCCGCGGTAGACGGGATGATGATGCGGGAGCGGCCGGCAGCCAACTTCTTCATGGGGTACTTCTACGCCGAGTCGCTCATCCTGGCCGAGACGGGCGCGGCGACCGGCGCCATCCAGATCGCCGGCACCGACGCCGACACTCAGATCCCGTTCTTCGTCACCGCCTGCGACTACTGCCTGATGGGCGAGGAGCTGTATGCGGCGTCCGCCTACCTCGCCCGTGAGCCGATCCTGCTGGCCCAGCTCAAGGCGCAGGACGTGGGCAAGGTGGCGATCGCCGCCGCGATCTGGCTGGGCACCACGGCGGCCACGCTGGGCGTGCTGGGGACGCTCCTGATGGCCGCCCAGAAGCTCACCCCGGCAACGGCGTGGGGTGGCAAGTTGCACTGGTTCTCGGCCCTGATGGACAAGTTCCTGGCGTTGTTCGCCACGCAATGAGGGGGCCCGCGAGGGCCCTGCGCAGGAGGCGTTCGTGCGCAGGACGCTGCCGCTGACGATCACCTTCCTGGCTGGACTGGTGATGTTCGCCCAGTTCTTCGTGCCGCACAAGCTCAGCCAGGATGCGCTGACGTACATGACCGACTGGATGCGCATCATCGGGGCCTTCGCCCTCGTCCTCGGCATCGGCAGCTTGATCCAGCGGCACACGGGTCGGATCCGCCAGCGCCACCCGGATGCGGCCTTCAGCGCCGTCGCGCTGCTTTGCTTCCTGGGAATGGTCGTGCTGGGCATCGGCTGGAAGACCGAGGAAGGGTCGCCGTTTGACTGGGGCTTCACGTACGTGTTCATGCCGCTCGATGCCACGATGTTCTCGGTCCTCGCTTTCTTCATGGCCTCCGCCGCCTACCGCACGTTCCGTGCGCGGACCCCGGAGGCGACCCTCCTGCTGGTGGCTTCGCTGGCGCTGATGTTCGGGCGCATCCCGCTGCAGCGCGCCCTCGACCCGCATCTGGCCGGCGTCGCCGAGTGGATCATGACCTGGCCGGCGACGGCGGCCAAGCGCGGCATCCTGCTCGGAGTGGCTCTCGGCTCGATGGCCATGTCGCTGCGCCTTCTGCTGGGCATTGAGCGCTCCCACCTCGGGACGGGGAAGGAATGATAGGGGTGAACTTCTGGGAGCGCCTCCAGCGCCTTGATCGCCGCGTGATCTTCATTCTGATCGCGGCCGTGGTGGCAATACCCCTTATCTGGCCGCCCCGGCCCAAGCTGCAGATCAGCCCGCCCACGCAGAAGGTCTTCGACTACATTGAGAAGCTGCCGCCGGGCTCGGTGGTGGCTCTCTGCTTTGATTACGGCCCCTCCTCGGCCCCCGAGCTGGACCCGATGGCGTACGCCATCCTGCGCCAGTGCCTGACCAAGGGCGTCAAGGTCATCGTGATGACCCTGGACATCACCGGCAAGCAGATGAAGAGCCACGCCCTCAACCGGGTGGTCGCCCAGCTGGAGCAGGAGGGGGTGAAGCCGGTGGCTGGGGACGATTACCTGGACCTGCCCTATCAGCCGGGGTACACCGCGGTGGTGCTGGGGATGGGCGAGGACGTGCACAAGGTCTTCCCGATTGGCACGGCTGGTGGCAAGACGCAGCCGATCGGCACCTGGCCGCTGATGGACCGCGTACACACGATGCGTGACCTCTCGCTGGTGGTGGACCTCGCCTCCAGCAACACGCCGACGATGTGGGTCCTGTATGGCGCGTCGCGCTTCGGGGTGAAGGTCGCGGCCGGGGTCACGGCCGTCATGGTGATGGACTATTACCCGTTCCTGCAGAGCAAGCAGCTAGTGGGGCTGCTGGGGGGCATGAAGGGCGCCGCCGAGTACGAGCAGCTCCTGAAGAAGCCCGGCCTCGGGATGAGCGGCATGGGGGGCCAGAAGTGGGGGCACCTGGTGATCATCGCCTTTGTGGTGGTCGGCAACATCGGCTACTTCGCTTCGCGCCGCGCGGCTCGACGGGCGGCCGGCGCTGCTGAGGTGGGCTGAAGATGCCCCCGGCACCCCCCGCGCAGGCGTTTGGCCCGGAAGCGACGATCATCGGCATCTGGATCGGCGCGCTGCTCACTCTGGCCATCTACAGCTTCCTGTACCGCGACAACCCCATCTACAAGCTGGCTGAGCACGTCTTCGTGGGTGTCTCGGCCGGCTACTACGTGGGGGTCACCTTCTGGGACACGGTCGTCCCCAAGGTGTGGCAGCCCCTCTTCGACCCCTTCGCTGTCGGCAGGGACCGCCCCGACCTGCTCGTGATCCCGCCGGCGCTGCTGGGCCTGTTGATCTTCACTCGCTTCTTTCCGCGGGCCTCTTGGCTGGCCCGCATGCCCATCTGCTTCGTCATCGGGGCGGGAGCCGGTGCGGCCATCCCGGCCGCCGTGCAGGGCCTCGTGATGAAGCATGTTTCCTCGACCATGCTGCCACTCTACGTGCACGACGACACCCACAAGACCGTGGCCGCAGGCCTGGTCGGCGGCGCTCAGAACCTCCTACTCATCGTGGGTGTCATCTCCGTGCTGTGCTACTTCTACTTCTCGAAGCCGCACAAGGGCGTCCTGGGCGCCGGGGCGCGCTTTGGCATCTGGCTGCTGATGGTCGCCTTCGGCGCGACTTTCGGCAACACCGTCATGGCCCGTATCTCGCTCCTCATCGGCCGCCTGCGGTTCCTGCACGAGGACTGGGGCCCGATGGTCGGCCTCGGGCCGCAGATGGCCCGGGGACCCAGCGCGCAGCCCTGGCGCTTCGCCGTCGCGGGCCTGCTACTGCTGGCGCTGTTCGGCGTGCTGGCGTGGCATGAGCGCCGCACTGGCGGCCGGCCGACGAGCACCGAGACTGAGGAGTAGGCGGGCCGACCGCTCCCTCTCCGACCGCGCACGCTTCTTGCTACCTGCTCTGCCGGTGGCCGGCCCCGGTGGGGTAGCCTGCCGCCCTGCGGCGACGGTCTGCCGGCGAGCAGGCAGCGCCGCGCGAAAGGCGCACCCATAGTGTCAGAGGCCACACACGAGCTAGCCGCCGAGCAGATCCTGGTCGTGGATGACGACCTGGCGGTTCGCGATCTGGTCAACGCCGTGCTCTCTCTGCAGCAGTACCGTGTGGTGGCGACCGCCACCGGCGAAGGCGCGGTGGCGGCGCTGCAGCAGGGGGAGTTCGGGGCGATCATCCTCGACCTCAGCCTGCCCGACATGTCCGGCGAGGACATCCTGCGCGCCGTGCGCCAGTCCGGCGGGGACACCGAGGTCATCATCCTCACCGGGCACGGCAGCATGGACTCGGCCATCGAGGCCATCCAGCGCGGCGTCTTCGACTACATCCAGAAGCCGTTCGACATTCGCACGGTCACGACCAGCGTGCAGAACGCGCTCACCAAGCGCCGCCTCTCGCGGGAGAACGTGCGGTTGATCGAGGCGCTGCGCGCGCACGAGCGGGAACTGCAGCGGAAGGTGGAGCAGGCCACCGAGGAGCTGCGGGAGACCAACGAGCGGCTGGTGGCGGAGGCGAGCCGGACGCTGGCCATCCTACAGAGCCTGGCTGACGGCGTGGTCACCGTGGACACCGAGGGGCACGTCACCTTCGCCAACGGCGCCGCCTCCGTGATCACCGGCTGGCGGCCGGCGGAGCTGGTGGGGCGGCACTACTCGGAGCTGCTGCACGACATTGCCCTGCCCGAGGGTGTCGGAGGGGCCGAATGCGCAGCATCCGGCCCTGGGCCGGATGGCCCTACGGGCCACGCGGCCCCCCCGAACGGCCAGGAGGAGTTGCCCTCGCATTTCCGCGGCGCCGATGCGCAGCTTGTCACCAGCACTGGTGAGATGCTGGCCGTAGCACTCTCGCGGCGCCCGTTCCAGCGGGCGGAGGGCGGCGACCTGGGCGCCGTGTTTGCCTTCCGGGACCTCAGCCGCGAGCAGGAGCTGGAGCGGCTGATGCGCGAGTTCCTGACCACCGCCTCGCACGAGCTGCGCACGCCGCTGACCGGCGTGCTGGGCAACGTGGAGTTGATGCTCGATGACCCGGACCTGAGCCTGACCGACGACCAGCGCGAGATGCTCGAGGCCATCAACCTCTCCAGCCGGCGGCTGGCCACGCTGGTGGACCGCATCCTGCAGGTCTCGCGGCTGGAGTCCGGGGTGGATGACTTTGCGGACCTTGAGGTCAGCGTGCCGCACGTGGTGCAGGGCGTCGTGGAGGAGTTCCGGGCGGCGGCCGAGGCGGGCGACATCCAGTTGGTGGTGGAGCTGCCGACCACGCCCGCGCAGCACCGCAGTCCGCGCCACCTGTACCGGGTGGTGCGGGAGCTGCTGGACAACGCGCTGAAGTTCACCGCGCCGGGAGGCACCGTCACGATCACCGTCGAAGACGATGCTGAGGCGGTGCGGATCAGGGTGGCGGATACGGGCTGCGGCATTCCGGCCGAGCGGCTGGGCAGCATCTTCGCCGCATTCGTCCACCAGGAGGGCGCGGTGACCCGCAAGCTGCCAGGCGCGGGCCTCGGGCTGACGCTGGCGCGGGCGATCGTGCGCCGGCTGGGCGGCGAGCTACTGGCCGAGTCCGAGGTTGGCGTGGGCAGCACCTTCACCGCCGTGCTCCCCGCCCTGACCGGCACGCCCGCGTAGGTCAGCCGTCCCGGCTGTCATCCCGTCCCCGCCTCCTCAGCGAGCGCTCCCCATGTCGGGCGTCAACGACCCCGCGTACGTCGGCATAGACGTGGGCACGCAGTCGGCCCGCTGCGTGATCTGCACGGCCGGTGGCGAGGTGCTCGCCGAGGGGGCCAGCCCTCTGCCCGCCTCGGCGGCCGCGCTGCCGGGACGGGCGGAGCAGGACGCAGAGGACTGGTGGCGTGCGGTGCTGGCCGCAGTTGGCGAAGCCACAGCCGGCTGGCGGCAAGCGTGCGGCCCGGAGGCGGCACTGGGCGCCGTGTGCGTGGACTCGACGTCCGGCACAGTGATCCCGGTGGACGCGGGAGGCAAGCCGCTCCGGCCGGCGATCATGTACAACGACATGCGGGCCACCGAGGAGGCCCAGATCGTCAGCGCAGCCGGAGCCGAGCTAGAGGCGCGCCTCGGCTACCGCTTCTCGCCGGCCTTTGCCCTCCCGAAGCTGCTGTGGGTCCAGCGCCATGAGCCGCACACCTTCGCCGCGACCGCGCGCTTCCTGCACGCGGCTGACTTCGTGCTGAGCCGCCTCACGGGCCGCACTGACGTCACCGACACCTCCAATGCCCTCAAGACCGGCGCCGACCTGCTCGCGTGTCAGTGGCCGAGCTTCATCGGCGACGGCCTGGGGCTGCCACTGTCGCTGCTCCCGGAGTTGCACCGCCCCGGGGAGGTCGTGGGGATGGTCACCGCGGGGGCCGCGGCCGCGACCGGCCTCCTGGCTGGCACCCCGGTCGCCGTAGGCTGCACGGACGGCACGGCAGCGTTCCTGGCGTCCGGGGCCTCAGAGCCGGGGGAGGCCAACAGCACCCTCGGAACCACGCTGGTGGTGCGGGGGGTGTCTGCGGCGCTGGTCCGCGATCCGCTCGGCCGGGTGTACTGCCACCTGCACCCCGACGGGCTCTGGCTTCCCGGAGGCGCGAGTAGCTGTGGGGGGGAGGTGTTGGAGCGCTGGTTCGCGCACGACTACCAGGCGCTGGAGGCCGGGCCGCTGGCGCTGCCCTCCGCAGGACTCCTCTATCCGCTGCCGCGGAGGGGCGAGCGGCTGCCGTTCGTACACGCCGCGGCCGAGGGGTTCTGGGTGCGGGAGCCCGGTGCGCGGGAGGAGCGCTTCGTGGCTTGCCTGGAGGGGGTGGCCCTGGTAGAACGCTGGTGCTACGAGGTGCTCGAGCAGCTCGGAATGCCGTGGCCGCAGACGCTGCACGCTACCGGCGGGGCGGCGCGCAGCGATCCATGGCTGCGCATCCGGGCCTCGGCCCTCGGCCTGAGCGTGGCGCGCCCGCGGCGCCCCGACTCAGCCTTTGGCGCCGCCGTCCTGGCGGCCTCGGCGGAGTACGGAAGCGTGCGCGAGGCGACACGGGCCATGGTCCGGGTGGAGAGCCGCTTCGAGCCCGATCCGGGGCTGGTGCCGGTCTACGCGGAGCGGCTGGGCGAGCTGCGGGCCGCCTGCGTGGCGCGCGGCTATGTGGCCGAGGCGTGAGGGAGAGCGTCTGGGCGCGACGGAGTGCGGAGTGAGCATCTTCAAGGCGTGTGACATCCGTGGTGTGGTCGGCGAGGAGCTGGACGCCGGGCTGACCGAGCGGATCGGCCGGGCGGTGGCCACCCTCCGCGGCGGCGGGCCGGTGGTCGTTGGTGGCGACGCGCGGCGCAGCACGCCTGATCTGAGGGCGGCCCTCATCGCCGGCCTGCGGGCTTCGGGAGCGGATGTGGTGGATGTGGGCATGCTGCCGACGCCGGCCTTCTACTTCACCCTTCGGCGCCTTGCTGTGCGGGGTGCGGTGATGGTGACCGCTTCCCACAACCCGCCCCAGTACAACGGCTTCAAGGTCGTGCTAGGCGATCTGCCGGTGGAGCCGGCCGATGTGCAGCGACTGGCGGCGTTGGTGGAGAGCGGGGCGTTCACCAGTGGCGGCGGCACGCTGAGCACCGAGGAGGGCGCTGGGCCGTACGTGGAGTGGCTCGTGCGAACGGGTCCCTCTGTCGCCGGCCTCCGCGTCGTCGTGGACGCGGCCGGGGGCTGCATGAGTGAGGTGGCGCCGGCGGTGCTGGGGAGGCTGGGGGCCGAGGTGCACTGCGTGCACTGCACGGTGGACCCGGACCTGCGGGGCCGCAACCCGAACCCCGTGATCCCCGGTGCCCTCGCCGACCTCGAAGCCGAGGTCGTGGCGCGGGGCGCCGACCTCGGGGTGGGGTTCGACGCCGACGGGGACCGCGTGGTCTTCGTGGACGAGGCCGGCCGCACGGTGGCGCAGGAACATGCCGCGACGCTGCTGCTGCGCGAGGTGCTGAGGGAGGACGGGCCGGCGCCAGCCGCCGTGGGGGCGCCGTCTGTGGCGCCCGGCGCCTCGGGCGCGGTGAACCGCGCCCCTACGCCGGTCCCGGTGTTCCGGGGTTGCAGTGCCCACGGCACCAAGGTGATCCGGGACATCAAGTTCTCCGCGCTGCTGGACGAGGAGGTGCGAGCCGCCGGCGGCGTCGCCCTGATCGAGCGCTCGGGCCACGCGTTCATCCGCCGGCGCATGGTCACGGAGCGGGCCGTGTTCGGCTGCGAGGTCAGTGGCCACTACTTCTACGGTCGGCTTGGGGGCGACGACGATAGCCTGCTGTCGGCGCTGATCCTCGGTCGGTACCTGCTGGGGCAGCGCCCGCGGCACCTGCACGAGCTGGTCGCGGCACTGCCCCTGCCGCGCATCTCGCCCGACATCCGGCTTCCGGCCCGCCTGGAGGAGGCGCCCGAGCTGCTGGCGCGAGTGGAGGCGGCCCTAGAGGACGCGGAGGTCTCGCACCTGGATGGCGTTCGCGCGCAGTGGCCCGATGGGTGGGGCTTGGTCCGCGCGTCCGTGACCGAGCCCGTGATCACACTGCGGTTCGAGGCGCTTGGGGAGATGGAGCTGCCGGCCATCGCCGCCCGCTTCCTCCGGGGCGCCCCCGAGCTGCTCCAGCCTGTGCTGCGAGCCATGGGCGCCTCCGCCGGCCGGCCGTAGGGGCGCCATTCATGGCGCCCGGCG
>Ga0315282_10016261_pt1 | contig 10890 bp, 7 predicted proteins | sample YL17G07_20_MG_FD_203693 | JGI IMG/M metagenome (GOLD analysis project Ga0315282, IMG submission 203693) | Sediment microbial communities from Yellowstone Lake, YNP, Wyoming, USA - YL17G07_20 | ecosystem: Environmental > Aquatic > Freshwater > Lake > Sediment | place: USA: Wyoming | collected...
GCCTTTATGTCGCTCTGGCCTAGCCCTATGTCCTCGAATCTCTTGTCGATGGGCATCTCGGGGTTCTCGAAGGTCGGCTGCGACGGCGGCACCTTTCCAATCTTCTCGAGCTCGAGCCTTATCTCTTCCCTGTCCTCGTGCAGGATTACCCCTCCCTCCTTCAGCGGGGAGCGTGCCTTGCCCATGTCGATGCCCATGTATTTCAGGGCGATCTTCACCGGGACCGGGCCTCCGTACCTGCAGAAAATACGGGAGAGCTTCTGAACCGTTAACTGATGATTCCTGGCGGTCTCAATATCCCCGGCCTGCATGGCCTTGAACACCTTCTGCCAGACCTCAGGATACACTTGGGCGCTGGCGAGAATCATGCCGCTGCATCCGCCCGCAAGGGCCGGGAGAACGACCTCATCGTGACCGACGACTACGTCGATCATGCCGTGGACCTTCTCCAGAACCTCCATCGTGTAGGTCAGGTTACCGGAGGAGTCCTTCAGGCCGACGATGTTGTCGATCTCCGCCAGGTCCTCGATGACCCTCCGCGGCAGGTATCCTCCGACGGTCTGAGGTATGTTGTACATGATAACCGGAAGATCGCACTGCCTGGATATCTGATAGAAGTGCTCGTGGATGCCCTTGTCCGAGGGGTGAAGGAAGTACGGGGTGACGACAAGGCAGGCGTCAGCGCCTGCGTCCTTGGCGTACTTCGTCAGATCGATCACGTGCTTCGTGCACGGGTCTCCCGTCCCTGCGATGACGGGCTTCTTGCCGTTGACCTCGTCGATGCAGATGTCGAAGACCTTCTTCCTCTCGGCGAAGGTCATGTATTCGAACTCACCTGTAGTGCCGCAAGGGACGAAGCCGTCCACATGGTCGTAAGTGCTCCTTATGAGGGAACGAAGGGCCTGCTCGCTTATCTCCTCGTTCTTGTCAAAAGGAGTCACTATGGCGGGGTAAACCCCTTTGAGTCTGAACTTCTTGCTCATAAGCTCAACCTGTCGGCACAATGGCAAGGATGCATATTAAATTAAGTGAAGGCGGACCACGACAGATTCATCGGCAAGACCCCGGCGAGGAGACCAAGAAGACATCACAAAGCGAAAGGGAATAGCGAGAGAGAAAAAAGCTCACCTGGGTCCGGACGGGGATTCTCTCGTCCCACTATCTCCGTGAGCGGTTCGGGGCGCTGTCATCACCGCAGACCCTTGCACCCGGGTGAGGGACGGGGGATGGTTGGTCTTCGGGGAGGGAGACTTCCGAGGGAGCTAGGTTCGAGCGCTCTTCAACCGACAGACGATCAGAGTTCACCGATTTTTATCGCCTGAGGAGGGCACGCATCCACGCACATCCCGCATGCGATGCATTTCTTCGGGTCGAAGGTGACTTTCCAGGAGGTCCGATCGGCCTCGAACGCATCCACGGGACAGATCGACACGCACATGCCGCAGTCGGTGCATCGCCTATCATCCTTTTTCACGTACTCGTTGAGCTCCTTGACCTGGACTTTCGCGTCCATAAGATATCTGACGGCCTTCTTGATCTGCTGGCCGCTCCCTTCCATGGAGATCAGGAGCCTGCCTCCATGATCGTCCACCTCCGCCCGCAGTATGTTGACGAGCAGGTCGTAGTCCTTCACTATCCTGTACGTTATCGGCTCATCGACGATGTCCGAGGTGAAGGTGAGCAGGTACTTCTGCTTCGGCATGTTCACACCTCCTCCTGCGAGTGAAGATCCAGAGGTTTGAACGTCTGGTTCTCGGGCAGGTTCGCAACGGGCTGCGAGAGCAGGAACTCCCCTTCCTCCATCCACTTCTTCAGCTTCTCGGCGATGTCCTTCGCCCTCCGATAGCTCGATAGAGAGGAGGTCTTGACGTTCTTCCCGTGCAGCTTGATGGTTCCGTTCCTGAGCTGAGCGTAGCTTACCTTCGTCAGGGGCTTGCGCGCCCGCGACTGGACCGAGTAGTCTAGGACAGGTGCGACTATCTGCTCATCGCTGATCGAGACGCTCTTCATCAGTCCCTCGTCCAGTATAGGAATAGGAACCCCGATGCCGACCCCGAGGGATATCCCGTATTTGTGGAAGTACAGGCCTCTGACGTAATCGGTTGACATCTTCTTCATGTCCCCGATGACTGCGAGCGCTCTGCACGCGCCTGTTGGGACACCATTCTCGACTGGGACGTCCGTCCTATATTGGGTGCCCTCCCAGGCAACGTAGCCCTGTGCCCCGCCGAGGAAGATTCTGGTCCCGATACCTATCGTCCTCAGATTCGGATCGTTTAGCAGTGGGGACAGCTGCCCAGCGCTGCAATACGTGGCGTTCCCGTAGTTCGGCAGGAGCTTGCCCATGTACGTGAACAACGTCCTGTCCGAGGAGTTCGTCGCAACCGCGTAGTTCTGATACATGTTCCTCGGATTGAAGAGGTAGGCCTGGTTGACGGTCTTCAGCGAAATGTAGGTCTCGATACTCTTCCTCGGGTAGCAATCGGTGCCGTATGCCGTCGCCCTCAACTTCACCGGCTTTCCCGCGACAAGGTCCTCGATCACCTGCCCCCCGCCGTAGTCGATTTTTCCGTTCTCGCGGACCTCTGTCGCACCGATATATGCGTCGACAGCGGCGAGCCCGGTGTAAGCGGGAACGTCGTTCAGCCACACCTTCTGCATCTTTATCGGCGGTTCGGCGTGGCCGAAGTTGAGGAACGCGCCTGAGGAGCACATAGCGCCGAACGTACCGGTAGTGACAACATCCACTTCCTTTGCGGCTTTCTCGACCCCTTGGCTCTGGACGACGCCTATCACTTCTTCAGCTGTCAACACCACCGCGTCGCCTTTCTTTATCTTGGAGTTTATCTCCTCATAGCTTCTCTTCATGTTCCTCATCTCAGTATATTCCGTTCCTCCGCTGGACATGCGTTTGCGAAGATGTTCGCAGTCCATTTCGGTTTGATTTGCGGAGTAACGATTGTTACAATACTTAATTCCTGCGCCACAAATTATTCGTTTATGAATAAAATGAAGAATTGACTAGTGATTAGAAATCTAAGTTTTGTCACAGGCCATTTTGCTGATGCTCTCGAAGAAGATGGGCCAGAACGGGTCTTGCTCAGGAATGCGCAACTCCACCACGCTGCCGTCCATTCTCTTCATCGTCCTGGTCCCCTTATTCGTCTTCACCTTTCCAATCACCGAGGCGACTATTCCTCCTTCTTTGAGCTTCTTAAGTATCGCCTTGGAATTCGACGGCCTGGCAGTGATCAGAAGCGATCCTTCCGCGATGGCTGCCACTGGATCTATGCCGAAGTGCTCGCACACGATCCTAACCTCATCGGGGTAGACGAACTTCGACTCGTCGATCTCCATGCCGACCTCGCTCGCGTAGGCTATCTCGTAGAGGCCGCCGATGACGCCGCCCTCGGTGGCATCATGCATCGCCGTCACTCCTCCAGCTTCCATCGCCAAGAGGGCGTCCTTCACCACGCTCATACTCTTGAACAAGTTCGCTGCCTTTTCGACAGTCTTCGGATCATATTTCCGAAGAAGCTCCTCTTTCCTGAGCATCGCCAATGCGCCAACGGTCTCGATCGCCGGACCTTTTGTGAGTATCACATCGTCCCCCGGCTGGGCACCTGCGGGCGTAACGTACCTGTCCTTCCGCGTGACGGAGAAGACTGTCACGCCACCGATTGTCGGATTCGCGAGACCAGGGTAGTATCCTGTGTGACCGCCGACGATCGAGATTCCGAGGTCATCGGCGGCCTTGTGGATCGAGTCGACGATGGTCCTGAGATCGTTATCGCTCGTGCCCGGAGGCATCAGAAGCGAGTAAGTCATGAATTGCGGTGGAACCCCCATGACGGCAATGTCGCTGGCCCCGATATGGACGGTCGCCCATCCGAAGAAATCCAACGGGAATCCGGGGATCGCGAATATAGGGTCCTCTGCGATGACCAGGACATTGTCGTTCCCTATATCGATGACGCCCGCGTCCACACCAGTCATCGGAGGCACGACGACCTTGTCACTCGGCCTTCCGAGTCTGTTCATTAGGAACGATTCGAAAATGTCGCTCCCAATCTTGCCCACCTTCGCCGGCGGTGTCTCGTATGCCTTGTACGCTCTTACGAGTTCGCACACCTCTCTGGCGACCTGCACAGGATCCTCGCCCAAGAGCGCAGACACGGGCTCCTTTCCGACGGCGCCGGACTCATAGGCGATTTTCGGCAGTCTCCCTCCGGCGGCCTTGACGACCTCCTTCGCCTTCCAGGGCACGGACATTCCTTCCTCGTCCTTGATTTCGTCAGGTTCCTTCGATCGGTCGATACCGATGAGCGACCAGCCTTTCTTACGGCAGTAGTCCTCCAGGAACTCCGTGAGCCGCGGGTCGTTGGCGAAATTGATACCCGCCCTTATCGAAGGAAATGCGTTGTGGATTCCGATCAGGAACCGCGCCATGTGACTGGACGCACCGAACTTCACAGGGCCGGAGGGGTGCGGTTTGTCGTTGACGACGGTTATCCTGCCGTCCACGGCAAGAACGTCCATCTTGTCCTTCGGATCCTTCCTCGCGTAGATGAGGTTCGTCCTGACCTCGGGTATGATGGATGCGAATTCCTCGCAATCCGCAATGATGTCCAGTGCCATCCGCATTCTGCCGTACATCTCAAAGGTCTCATCATCGGTCATTGTCTTGTCTCCTGATCGTGGCGATCATATTCCCTCAATTTGGAGGTCGTCTCTAAACAGACGATTCTCGATATGTAGTAGTTCTATAAATGCCTCACGATAGTTAATTGTCCCCCTCTCTTGCTCTTCCCAGCCCTTCAATCAGCGTTCCGCCGGATTGAGTTCCCGCCATTCCCTCTCCGAACGTCCAGCAGTCATAGGATTATTAACAATAGTAAACATTAAGAGTCACGAGATACTCTGACCTTGCTTGTGACAGCAACCTCTTTGACGTTGAATCCAAAGCAAGGAGCAGAATCTCTGGCCGGACCGAGTGCATCAACGGCTATGCATTCCAGGGAAGGATGTCACGGAACATGTCCGCTAGGTATAATGCGCCCGATTGGAGAGAACAATCCACCTTCAAGAGTGTGGGTCAAGGCACGGGGGGCAGTAGAACCAACACAATGCGACAGCAGGGGAGGTAGTGCACGACGATGAAGGTGTACTTCGACAACAGCGCGACCACGCGGGTCGATCCTCGAGTGCTGGAAGCGATGGCTCCGTTCTTCACGGAGAAGTACGGGAACGCGTCGAGCCTACATCAGTTCGGCAGGGAGGCATACAGTGCTATGCAGGCGGCAAGAGAAAGGGTCGCTAAGGCGATTGGCTCGCGCAAGGACGACATCATCTTCACATCCGGTGGGACGGAGTCCGACAACATCGCGATACAGGGCTTCGCTTACGCTAACAGGGACAAAGGGAATCACATCATCACTTCTTCGATAGAGCACCACGCCGTCCTTCACACCTGTCAGTTCCTCGAGAGTCAAGGATTCAGGGTCACTTACCTTCCAGTGGATGAGGAAGGCCTCTTGTCGGTCGAAGGCCTGAAGGAAGCGATTACTCGGGACACCATCCTCGTCACCATCATGGCAGCGAACAACGAGATCGGAACGATCCAGCCTGTCAGGGAGATCGGAGAGATATGTCATGATAATGGCGCTGCGTTCCACACCGACGCCGTTCAGGCTTTCACGAAAATGCCGCTAGATGTCGAAAGGGACAGCATAGATATGCTTTCAATCTCCGGGCACAAGTTCCATGGGCCGAAGGGCGTTGGAGCTTTGTATGTGAGAGACGGTCTGAAGATCCAGCCACTAGTGTACGGAGGCGGCCACGAGAAAGGCCTGAGGTCCTCGACCGAGAACGTCAGCGGCGTCGTCGGATTGGGGAAGGCGGTGGAGATCGCGACGGAGGACATAGAAGGCGACGTCGAAAGGATGAAGTCTCTAAGGGACATGGTCATCAACGGGGTGCTGAGCGACGTCACGAGCTCGCACCTGAACGGGCACAGAAAGAAGCGCCTCTGCAATAACGCGCACTTCCGATTCGACTTCATTGACGGCGAGTCGCTGGTGCTCGAACTGGACGGGGTGGGAATAGCGACCTCAACAGGATCTGCATGCTCGACGAAGAGCCGCGATCCTTCGCACGTGCTGACGGCCATCGGCCTGAAGCCTGAGCTGGCGCGGGGGTCGCTGCGGGTCAGCCTCAGCAGGATGAGCACCTCGGAGGAGGTCGGCTACTTCCTCCCGGCGATTCAGAAATCTGTGGGCAAGTTGAGGAGCATCTCCCCTCTGTCTTCCTGGGACTGAGTGCGTCTGATTGTCACGAAAAGTTCATATCGATGGTGTTGAGTTAACGATTGTGAATGTACATGTGACATGACAGCATCCTGGGTACGATCGGGAGAACCCCGCTGGTGAGACTTAACAGAATGGTCGGCAAAGACTCAGCGGAGGTATTCTGCAAGCTTGAATCATTCAACCCTACGCACTCCGTCAAGGACAGGATCGCCCTTTCCATGATCGAGGATGCAGAGCTGAGCGGCAAGCTGAAGCCCGGAATCAGGGTGGTGGTTGTCGAACCCACCTCTGGTAACACCGGAATCGGTCTCGCGATGGTCTGCGCGGCCAAGGGCTACCCTCTGACGCTAACGATGCCGGAAAGCATGAGCACCGAGCGGAGGCGACTGCTGAAAGCCCTAGGCGCGGAGCTCGTTCTCACCCCCAGGAGTGAGGGCATGAGGGGGGCGGTCGAACGCGCGTCGAAGATCTGCCAAGAGCAACAAGACACTTATATGCCTCAACAGTTCGAGAATCCCGCAAATCCCAATATCCATATGGAGACAACGGCGAAGGAAATACTGGAGGACCTTCCCGACCTCGACGCGTTCGTCGCCGGCGTGGGAACGGGTGGAACGATAACTGGTGTCGGGAGGGTGCTAAGAGAAAAGGGGATGAAGACACTGGTCGTGGCGGTCGAGCCAGCCGCATCGCCCGTTCTTTCGGGTGGGAAGCCGGGTCCACATGGGATCCAGGGAATAGGCGCTGGCTTCGTCCCGAAGATACTAGACTTGAGCGTAGTGGATAGAATAGTCGCTGTCACTGATGATGATGCAAAGAAGCGCACTAGGGAGCTCGCGAAGAAGGAAGGCATACTGGCCGGCATATCTTCTGGCGCGGCGACGCATGTCGCGCTCGACGTGGCGAAGGAGCTGGGGTCTGGAAAGAAAGTCGTGGTAGTGCTCCCGGACCTGGGAGAGAGGTATCTGAGCACCGATCTGTTTCCCGAGTGAGGTGTCTGAATGGGCTGGAGGGACGATGTCAACATCGTGCTTGAACGGGACCCCGCCCCAAAGAGTTTCAATGAAGCGCTGTTCTTCAGCCCAGGCCTTCACGCAATATTGCTTCACAGGATCTCGCATAGGTCCTATCTCAAGGGAAACTTCTTGCTGGCCAGGGCGATAAACTACTTCGGCCGGATGATCACTGGAGCGGACCTCCACCCTGGGGCGGCGATCGGTAAGGGTTTCTTCATTGATCACGCAACCGGAGTAGTAATCGGCGAAACCACGATAATCGGGGAGAATGTTTCGATATTCCAAGGCGTCACCTTGGGGGGAGTTAGCACAAGCAAGGGCAAGCGGCATCCGACGATTGGCAACAACGTTGTCATAGGGGCACATGCGACCGTTCTCGGGAACGTCACCGTCGGCGATAATGTGAGAATTGGGGCTGGCTCCGTTGTGGTCAAGGATGTCCCCCCGAATTCTACAGTGGTTGGCATTCCGGGGAAAATCGTAAAGAAGGACGGACAGGCGATGAAGGTCGACCTGAGGCACGATCAGCTTCCCGATCCGCTTGTCGATGCGCTTACGAGCTTAAACGATCGCATTTCTGAGATTGAGCAGAGGATAGCGAAGGTCGAGGACCGATTGAGAGAAGAGAAACAATCAACGGGCGGGATGTGCATCACGAGTCAAGGAAGAGAAGGACTCGGAGATGAGTTCGGTGCCCAATGAAGGTGTGTGTCGTCTTTCGAACAAGGAGCTAGAACGGTACTCGCGCCAGATCGTCCTCGACAAGATTGGCTATCGCGGACAGCGGAAGCTCATAGACGCGAAGGTGTGCGTCGTAGGTCTGGGCGGTCTCGGTTCTCCAGCGGTGCTGCAGCTGGCCGCCATGGGCGTAGGCCATCTCCGTTTGGTCGACTGCGATGTGGTTGAGTTGTCGAATCTGCACCGGCAGCACCTTTATGGTGTCAGCCACCTAGGTTATCCCAAGGTCGAAGTTGCGGCGAAGAGACTCCATGATTTGAACCCGGAGATAGGGGTTGAACCGCTGACGCTGTCCGTGAATTCTGGCACCGCGGAGGACGTCGTGAGAGGCATGGACGTCATCGTGGACGGTCTTGACCGGATAACGCCGCGGTATGCTCTGAACAGGGCCTGTCTTAAGGCAGGGGTGCCGTACATCTTCGGAGCGGCAATAATGACATATGGCACTGCGAAGACCGTGATTCCGCACGAGACTGCTTGTCTCGAATGTTTCCAGGGAGGACTCGAGGACGAGAGGATTGAGAAGTGCGCATTGGTCGGCGTTCATCCGTCGGTCCTGGGGGTCATTGCAAGCGTCGAGGTGTCTGAAGCGATCAGGATTGTCCTCGGAGAAAGGCCTCAACTGGCGGACAAGCTGTTCTGCTGCGACATATGGGATATGAGGTTCGACGAGGTGGAGATCAAGAGATCCGAGAGCTGTCCGGTTTGTGGATCGAGGCCCTCTTCACCCCCCCTGCCTTTGAAAGAAAACCTTATTACGGACCTCTGCGCCAGGAACGGGAAGAAAGCGTTCCTCATCACACCTAGAGATGATCTCAACCTCAACATGAAGAACCTGCAATCATGCTTGGAGAAGAACGGGGTGGTGATTGAAGTAAGAGCCGAACTCGGCGTGACTTTCAGCCTCGGTCCAGGAAAGAATGCGAGCATCTTGAAAAGCGGGGTAATGGTGATCGAAGGTGTGGATGATATGAATGACGCCCAAGACTTCTACCAGAGGATCGTCGTTGAAGGGCTTTCGATTCTACCTTCAAAAATTCATGGCGAATGAGTGGATGAATTGTGCATTCTAACCTAACTCGTCCAACGCATTCATTGTGAGCAATTGCAGCCGGTGGTCTGTGCTTGATTGCCTGGAAAAATGATGTGGGCTCACCCGAGACCGAGCATCGATCTAGCCAGATGGTCAAAATTAGAATTCAATTCGGGCGTGATAGAGTGGGACCAGCTCGCAAAACCTTTTCCTTCTTTTTCTTCTCTTCCCATCCGTCATCAGAACAGTCAGAAGTGTCAGTATTATCCACATAGATAATGGTGAACCGAGGTTTCTGGCTACGAAGACGACTGGCAAGAGGTCGATTTGTACCGTTCTCGGTACAAGTGTAAGGCACCTGTCCGAAGGTATGAGAGATAGACGAAACCTCTTCCATTCTTTTTGATTGAGAAGCTTGTCCAGCGTAGCGCGAATGCGAAAAAGGACTTCTACGAAGAATCAGTTCATGAGACACGGGCTGACGATTCGGGATCGCCCGAGCGGACTCGAGCCCGCGTTTTGATAACAATATAGATAGCAAACGATAATTATGCTTCAAAATCCTTCAGTTGACTTTTGCACCTATGCTAAAAGTTCCCCGCCAAGCTAGTCATCATGATCGTGTTATTTCTTTCTTCCTCTTCATGAGCTATCCTCTTTCCTCTTGTCTTCCATGATCACGGCGTTCGGACAAGCACCTATCAGCGTTCAATGACGCATGATGACGCATCCGTCATCCTACCTCACCGACCTGCCGCGATCAACAAAGAACGTTCCTCGACGCAAGCAAAACTCAGCGATCGAGTCAGTGAGCTTGAAATTGCCGTCTCCGAACGATCATTAGATACATGACCTCCAGCAGCTTCTTGGCCGTGGCCACCGTCGCTTTCTTCGATCCCTTCTCCTCCTTCTTCCTGCGAAAGAACGAGGTCAGTCTGGACTCCTCGCAGTACATTACGTGCACATGCACCGCTTCGGTGAGCATGTACCGCAAACGAGGATTTCCTTGCCTGGACATCCCGCCGGTGTGAGCTTTGCTCTCTCCCGACTGCCTTACCGCCGGTGCCAATCCAGCATACGAGGCCAGATGATCGGCGGAATCGAAGCGGCCGAAGTCCCCTACCTCGGCCTTGATGGTCATGGCCACGACGTGACCGACACCGGGTATAGTTTCCAGGAGACGCATGTCCTCATCGTTCTTCGCTTCGTCCTTGATCCTGTCATCGACTCTCTTGATCTTCTCCTGCACGACCTCCAGGACGTCCAGGAGGTCGTTTATCATCATCAGGTTCAAGCTCCTTAGCCATCCGACGAACTTCTTGGAGAAGGCGGAGCGAGCCTCCGCCGGAGGCCTCGTTCCTCGACGAGCCAGTTCCGCGTGTATCTTGTTCTTCAGCGTTGTCGATTCGGCAATGAGCGAAGATCGGTGCCTGGTCAGATCACGCAGCTCCCTGATCCCCTTTGACGGAACGTATGACGTAGGAACCGCGTTGATCCTCAGCAGCTCAGCCAGCATCTCCGCGTCGTTCTTGTCGGTCTTCGCTCTTCCGGCCGTCAATGCCTTCAACTTCAGAGGATGAGCCAGTATGACGTCGAAGCCTCGAGCTTCTATCGTCTCGTACAGAAACTGGTAGAAACCGGTCGCTTCCATGACGATCCTGGCCTCGGCGGAGCCGAGGCGGTCCAGGAAGGCGTTGATCGCCACGATTTCAGAAGGGAATCGTTCGTTGACGATGATCTTCCCCTTTTCGTTCATCACGCATGCTTGGGTATTCTTTTTATGAATGTCCAGTCC
>Ga0315282_10016262_pt1 | contig 10889 bp, 10 predicted proteins | sample YL17G07_20_MG_FD_203693 | JGI IMG/M metagenome (GOLD analysis project Ga0315282, IMG submission 203693) | Sediment microbial communities from Yellowstone Lake, YNP, Wyoming, USA - YL17G07_20 | ecosystem: Environmental > Aquatic > Freshwater > Lake > Sediment | place: USA: Wyoming | collected...
TATTTACATATATACATGACTACATTGAGGGGCCGAAAAACAACGTAAACCCATGCAACCACGTTAGTTCACATGCGGAAACGGAGGGAACTTCGGTTTAGGCTGTTGATTCTGGGGAGCGTTGCGCTCCTTTCGGTGGTGACGTTCGCTTCGCCGCCCCAGCAAGTCCAAGAGCCTCCACTTCCTGCCACGGCGCCCGCCGCCCAGACCAGCGAACCAGAGTTCAAGCTGCGCGTGCAAAAGAACGTTGTGGTAGTTCGGGTGGTCGTCCGCGACTCGAAGGGCCGGGCGGTTGGCGGACTGCGGAAGGAGGACTTCAGGATCACGGACAACAAGAAGCCGCAGGAGATCGGCAGCTTCTCAGTGGAGACTTCAGCGGCTGCGGCTTTGCCGGCGCAACCCCCGGCTGCGGCTCCGGCGGCCAAGCCGGGCCAAGAAGCCGCTACGGCTCCCGCAGCGCCAACCGCTTACCTGGCCTTCTATTTTGACGACCTGTATTCGGTTCAGGACAGCCTATATCGTGCCGGCCAGGCCGCGGAGAAATTCCTCGCCGGCCTGCCCGCGACCGAGCGGGTGGCGATCTTCACCTCCTCGGGATTCCAAACTCTCGACTTCACGGACGACCGGCAGAAGATCCACGAAGCGCTGATAAAACTGCGCGCCAATACGCGCGTCAATCCAAAGGATGATTGTCCGGAGATCAACGATTACATGGCCTTCTCAGTTGTACAGTATGGCGTTGGTCCCAGTGAGGGTGTTAGCGGTGTTGGCGGTGCTATTGGCATCATAATAGACGAAGCCATCAACCATTGCCACATGCCTCCGAGCATGGTGGAGAAGATTAAACCCGAGTATTGGCGCAGTCTCGCGCAGAAGGCTTACGATGCTTATGCGTTTCAGTCGCGCGACGTGCTCAAGAATCTTGATGCTGTCGTCGAGCGGGTCGCTGCAATGCCGGGAGAACGGCAGGTGATGCTCGTTTCAGACGGATTCATGGATTTGGAAATGCATAATCGCGTGGAGAGCGTGGTGGACCACGCTTTGCGCGCGCACGTTACGATCAGCGCACTCGATGCCGGAGGACTGCGCGTGGACTTGCTCGAAGTAGACGCAAGCCGGCAGTACATGGCCTCCGGCGAGTTGGCTGTTGAGGCTAACGCCTTCAACTTTGCTCGCCGAGCCGCCGATCAGGGAACCCTGGCGGAAATCGCCGAAGGCACGGGGGGGCAGTTTTTCCACGATAATAACGACCTCTTGGCCGGCATGCGCAAAATACTCCTGCCGCCGGAGGTTAGCTATGTGCTGACTTTTTCACCGACGGAACTCAAAGCCGATGGAGCGTTTCACGACCTGAAGGTCACCTTGGCGAACGGCCACGGTCTCACGATTCAGGCTCGCAAAGGCTATTTCGCACCGAAGCTGGTCAGTCCCGAAGAACTCGCCAAGACCGAAATCCGCGAGGCTGTTTACAGTTCCTACCCGATCCAGGATCTATCCCTGACCTTCGAGACAGAAGTTCGCAAGACGGAGGGACAGAACGAGGACATCGCGGTTCAGGCGCGACTGGACGTCCGCAACCTGCCCTTTCAGAAACAGGGTGATCTCAATCTCGACAATGTGGTGTTCGCCGTGGGCCTGTTCGACCATGACGGCAAGTATGTTTCGGGCAGCCAGCAGACTTACTCCCTCTTTCTGACGGATACCACACGGGCGGAGATGGAGAAGCGCGGGCTCAGCCTTAAGACCCATGTCTCAGCAAAAACTGGAGCCTATACCTTGCGGGTGGTGGTGCGCGACTCGCAAGGCGGGAAGATGGCAGCTTCGAGCAAGGCAGTAGAGGTTCCCTCCCAGCCTGCCCCACCGCCGGCGCCGAAGGTTGTCCCCTCGGGGCCGGCGGTGGTGCGCAACTCCCCAGGCCCGGAGATGGCCGCCCTGAGCAAGACAACAGAGGTTCCCTCGCGGACGGTCCCGCCGCTGAAGGCGCAGCAGGCTGTTCTTTCAGGGCCGGATGCAGATTTCTTCGAGGCCTATCGCCGCAGCGACCCCATCACCAAATGGCCTTTGAAAAAAACCAAGAGTCGGATCCCGGAGCTGAACGGACTCAAACCGGCTACGGACCAGTCCCGGCTTCCTGGGATTTTGCGTGGTGTCAGCGAGAACCTTCAGAAATTTGTCACGAACTTCGTCAATATCGCTGCGCTGGAGACCGTCGATGAGACCGCACAGCTTCGCAGTGGGCGAGGAGCGGTCGATGAGAACGAAGAGCTTCGCAGAAGGCGAGAAGCGCTGGAAATATGGGAGGGGGCGCATTTCTGGCAGCCGGTGGAGCAGATCAAGCAGAAGTATCGCTATCTGGTGATGGGTCGGAAGGAGGGCGAAGCACTGACTCTAGTCGAGTACCGCACCGATCTGGGGGGCGAAAAGAACCGCCCCAAAAGCTATCGAAGAAATTCGTCAAGACAAGCGGCTTTGCCGCAATGCCCCTCTTCTTCGGGCCTTTTGAACAGCCTTGGTCCGACTTCCGTCTGCTGGGCCAGCAGAAGATCGGCGGCTATCGCACCGAGGCCGTGGCCTTCGCCGAGCACGCTGAGCCAGTGGCGGTGATGGGTCGCTTCAGCATTGGCGACACATCCATACCGATTCTTCTCCAGGGTGTGGCCTGGATTCGCAGCAGCGATTACCAGATCATCAAAATGCGCACGGAACTCCTTGCCTCCCTCCCGCTACTCGAGGGGGTGACCACGCTGGTGCTCTTTGCAGAAAACCATTTTCAGGATAGCCCCACAGCATTTTGGCTCCCCAAAGAAGTGGAGGTCAAGGTAGACCTGGGCCCCTATGCGTTCTCCAATCGTCACAAGTACTCGGACTATCGGCTCTTCCGGGTCAAGTCCGTCATCAGGACGGATCTCCCGGCGGCTCCGCCACATTAATGTCAGGCTCGCTCAGCAGGTAGCCCGGACCTGCGGCTCCGCCGCCTGTCGTGCGGGAAGGCTCGGCCTTCCCGTAGGGCGTGCGTGCTGAAGAACCTCCTCCGAGCAGGCTGGAAGGCTCAGCCTTCCAGCCTGCTCGGAGGAGGACCGGAACTGTCATATTTGCCGGAAAGCAGAGGCTTTCCGCAAATCGGGGCGGCAGAGCCGCATTGACCACTCGATTGGTTCTCTAATCTGGACGGCCGTGAAGCTGGCCTCAACCCCGTGACAATTTGGCTCTTGACACGCGATCCAAGCTATGGTAGCCTATGGAGGTTGTCGAAAGCGAGGGCTTGGAATCTGCTCTTATAATGGAACGCGGAATTGACCCGGCAATGGGGGAAAGTCGGGAAAATACAAAAAAGATACTTTTTCGAGGGAACGAACTCAACTATCTATTGCAAACACAGGAGTTAGCTATTTTTGAACACCAAAAACGAACTGGTTTTTGAGCCCAAACGAATTCAAATCGATGCAAAAAGTAGCCAAAAACCCATCTCTTGTCGAGTTTTGGACCCGAATTCGCCAGTCGGAAGGCCCCGGCGATTGACCGGCATGAAAGGGGGCTACATGATGGCGAGTGGGCATTGAGTTTGTCTTGAGAACGTGAGACACTCGGAGAGTCTTATGGCAGCACTGGATTGGTCACAATGTCCGGCCGTGGAAAGCGTTCCCGGCAAACTAAGCGGCGCATGGGTGCTACGCGGCACACGCATGCCGGTCTCCACGATTTTTGAAAACCTCGAGGCAGGCGCCAGCCTCGACGATATCTTGTGCTGGTTTGACGGCCTTAACCGCGAACAGGTGAAGGCAGTAATTGACTTCGCCGCCCGCAGTCTGGAAACTCCGGCGCACACCCGCTGATGCTCGTTCTTCTGGACCAGGGAACGCCCGTTCCCATTCGCCTATATCTTACAGGCCACACTGTCAGGACGGCCGCGCAGCAAGGGTGGAGCACGCTCCCCAACGGCGAGTTACTTCAGGCCGCCGAAGCTGCCGGATTTGACGTGCTGGTGACGACAGACAAAAACCTCGTCTTCCAGCAGAGTCTGAAAGAGCGCAAGATTGCCGTTGTCGTGCTTGGAAACCCGCAGTGGCCGGTGGCGCAATTGCATGTTCAATCCATCGTCGCCGCAGTCAGCGCGTCAACTCCCGGAAGCTGCGTCGTCGTGGATATTCCACGCAAATAAGCAAGGAGTTTTCACTATCAAGAGCCAGATTCTCGATCTGGAATGAAATCCGAAGGCCGGAGTTTTGTCTTCGTCTCCCCCGCGAGGCAGGCTGTGTTATGAAAAGAGTTACAGGGCTGGGTGGAATATTTTTCAAGGCTGACAATCCCGAAAAACTCTGCGCGTGGTATGAGAAGCACTTCGGCTTGCAGCGGCAAGCGCAGGAAGCCGTGGTGTTCAACTGGCGTCAAGCCGAGAACCCCGAAATGTCCGGCATGATCGTCTGGGCGATTTTTCCTAAAGACACGAAGTATTTCGACCCGAGCCGCTCCAGCTTTATGATGAACTTTATGGTGGAGGATTTGGACGGGCTGCTGGCCGCGCTCCGCGAAGAAGGCGTGGAGGTCGATCCGCGGCGCGAGGACTACGACTACGGCCGCTTCGCCTGGATCGTGGATCCCGAAGGCAACCGTATTGAGCTCTGGGAACCGCCTGGTTCCAAAAGGAACGGGTAGCGCAGACCTGCTTTTTAGGTCTGCGGCTTTTAGGCTGGCGGCGCGGCAAAGAGCGGCAGACCTAAAAGGCAGGTCTGCGCCAACGGCCGAATAAGGGGTGAGCAATGACTGAAGCGAAAGTGGGTGTGGCATTCGCGGGAGCCGGCACGGTGGCTGAAATGCACGGGCGCGGCGTTTCCATTAATCCTCAGGCAAAGCTGATCGGAGTCTATGATCCGCAAACCGCCAGGGCGAAGGCCATCGCGAAGAAGTTCGGCGGGCGGGTTTTTCGCAGCCTTGACGAGATGCTCTCCGACAAGCAAGTGCAGGCGGTCCATGTGCTGACGCCACCGGAATACCACGTGCCCACCGCCGTGGCGAGCCTCAAGGCAGGCAAACACGTGTTGCTGGAAAAACCCATCACCAGGACGATTTCGGAGATCAGGAGATTGCAGGCGGCGGCCCGCAAGGCAAACCGTGTCTGCATGCCCGCTCACAACTACATCTATATGCCTTCCCTCCAACGGGCCAAGCGCTTGATTGAGAGGGGAAGCCTCGGGACCATCGCCAGTTTTTGGTTTGTCTACAACATCTACCATTCGGAGGAGGTCGCTTCCCGCTACGGTGGAGCCTTTCGCGCCGTCGGTAGCCATCCCGCCTATTCACTGCTCTATTTCCTCGGGCGCCCGCGGCGGGTGATGGCGGCGGCTTCCGCGGTCCATTACAAGAAACTGACCTGCGAGGATCAGGTCATGGTGGTTTGCGAAATGCCCAGCGGCGCGATTGCCAATCTCTGGTGCAGCTTCGCCGCTAACGACCTCTCGAGCGATCCGTGGACGGTTCTCTTCAAGCTGCTGGGCGAACGCGGCGGGCTGACCTTTTCGTGGAATGAAGCGCAATATGTGGACGACCGAGGGCCCGGCTGGGGATTCCCCTGCTATGAGGAGGGTTTTGCCAACGAAATAGACCACTTCATCCGGCGCTGCATACTCAACGGCGAGCCCCCGCTCTCCACTCTGGACGACGCTTTGGACGCGCTGCGACTCATCGAGGCGGCGGAACGCTCTGTCCGGCTTAAACGGTCGGTGGAATTCGCCGGTTAAGCGATACCAGCAAGGCTAAAGGCCTTCTTGATGGCCGCCGCCGTGGCCGCGCATGCCTCAGCGATGGGCATAGCGCGGAGCGCGGCGCTGAAAGGCTCGGCGGCAAGGGGCCCGCTGTAGCCGATCTTGAGCAGGGCGTCGAGGAAGTTCTTCACCGGAATGACCCCCGTGGCGGCCGGCAATTCGCGCGAGAGGTCCATCAGTTTGTCGAGCGGCAAACCCGCCGGGGCATCGTTCAAGTCCACGGTTACTACGTCCTGACTGCGGAGTGCCAACAAGTCTTCCTCCGTCTCCTCGGCGTTGTACCAGTGATAAGTGTCGAGCTGCACGCCCAGGTTTTCCGTTCCGATGGCGACAATCAATTCTCTGGTTTCGGACAGCGTGTGGATGAAAGAGTGTCTGCCACTCCTCCATGATGTTCGAGGGCCCACGTACTCGATCCCCAGCCGCTGCCCGTAGTCCCGCAGCACTTGAGCGCAGGCCCGCAGCCGGCAAGCGTGCTCGCGAAAGTTCTGTGGGTATGTCAGCTCGTTGCTGAAGGGCAGAATATAGGTGCTCAGGTGCGACACGCCTACGCGGCTAAGCAGCTTGGCCGTCGCAGGCAGGTTCTTCAGGCCCTCGCTGAAGGTCTGCGTGTCCTTGCGAAAATCCACGGGCAGGCCGGCCACGCCCAGCCTCAGATTCTTGGCTTTCAAGTCATCGAGTAGCCCTTTGAGTGCATCATCCGTGAGCTGGGAAAAGTATCCAGGGTCCGGGTCCACGCCTTCAAATCCATATTTCATCGCCAGCTCGACGGATTGCTGGAAGCTGCCCTTGAACCCTATCCGGCCCAGGCTCAAAACGGTGTAGAACTTGCGCTGGGGGGCTTCGGACAGCGCGGGAGCGTCAGCAGGAAAAGTAGACGCACCAAGAGCCAAGGCTCCCAACCCGGCTGCTGAAGCGAACCGGCGTCGTGTATATTTGTTTCCGTTCATAACGCCTCCAATGTGATAAAGGGTTCGGCCGCTGGTTGGCCACCACGTCAACCCTAACGGCCCAAAAGATCGCGCAGGATCAGCAATCCTGGAAGAACCAGAAGTTCGGATAACGCACTTCCGCCCTACAGCGCAGCTTCATGCAAATCCCCGCCGCTGGATGGCTTTCTCCTCCTCGGGTTTTGGAACGAACATATCTTGCCAGGTTAGCCCGCACTCCTTCACCATTTGCACGCCATACTCGTCACGGCCCAGGTTTCTGTCACCGTTGTTGGTGCCGAAAGAAAACTTGACCCCGGCCTTCCTGGCCGCCTTGATGAACGCTGCGCTGGGCACACGGTAGCGGTTGCTGATTTCGATGGCCACGTCGTTTCTCTTTGCGGCCTCGATCACCTTCTGCATTCGCTCCGGCGTCCAAAGTTGATCGTAATCGGCGGCGAGGACATCCGGCAGAACCGTGGGATTGGCGTGGATGTCAATCGGCTCGTGATTCAGCACTCCGAGAATGCGGTTGACGTACATGTCCATGAACCGTTCCTTATCCTTGATCTCTCCTACCTCCTCCTTGATCCAAATCCGCATTCGCCTGCCGCTGTCGTCGGTGAAGGTCATGGCGTCAGTAAATACGTAATCGAATTTCGCCAGGGTTTCCTTGGAGAATAGCTTTACCCATTCCCGGCCTTCTCCTTGCAGCGCCACAAAGCACGGTTGGCCCTTCATGCTGCTGAGATAATCCTCGGCGGCGGCATCGTTGGTGGTGGGAAAGCCGAGCCCGCCGTTGATGGCGATTCCATACTGGATGCCCAGCCGGCGCGAGCTCGCGAGCGCCTCTTCTATTGTCAGCCCGCCTTTCAGGTGAACGTGGTAATCCACCACGGGGAAATTCTGAGCATTCATCCGCAACAGTTCTCGGTAGACGTCATCGACGACGGGCCGCTCGGCCGTGTCGGCGGGAAGGTCGTCCGGCAACGGCTTCACCCGGATATTTCGGAACGAAACCTTCGAGTTCGCGTCGTGGCATTCGAGCGCAAATGTGCCGCGCCCCAGAACTCGCCCGGGGTAATCCGCCTCCACCACCGGCGGGTCAGGCTCGAGGTAATCCACCAACAACGTGTCGTTCAGCCGGACCTCTGCCTGCTTGCCGCGAACGACGATTTGCAACTGGGACCATTCGTTGTCGTTCGCAAACGCTTTGTAAACGTCGCGCACGCCGTAAAGCGAGCCGGTCTTCCTGCGCTCGCGGTAGTCGCCCTCGCCCCGGTAGGTGTTGTTGATCTGAACTTTGAACCCCCTTTCCGGCCAGCCCGTCGGCTGAAAGCGGGTGTGAAAGTAGATGCCAGACTCAGCGCCCGCGTGCGGCATTACCTCCGCCCTGAACTCGAAGTTCTTGAAACTTGCGTTCCGTATTCCTCCCGTGTAATAGAGGTGCGAGCGCGGCCCGCTGGCGGCGATCTGCCCGTCCACGACCCGGAACGAGCCGCGGTTTTCGCCAGCTTTCCAACCGTGCAGGCTGCGCCCGTCAAAGAGCTGCACCCAGCCGCCTTCCGCGCGGAGCGTAGCGGGTAGTACCAGCAAGGAAGCCAGCAAATCGCGTCTCGAGAGGGGAACCATGGGTGATCCTTTCAGGGTTCTCACAGCCTGAACGGCCTAGCCGCGGCTCATGGGTGGCGCATACATACAAACCGATGTATGCGCCACCCGTGACCCAGGCGGCGCAATCCGCGCCGAGAACCACCGCGACACTGTACGCCAATCGCTCATCCGCGACAACCCCATATCTTGTTGACAAAGAACATGGAACGAAAAATGAACTTGCAGTCAGGGGAAGTCCGCTTTAGCATGGCTTGGTTCAGGCTCATGTCCAGTTGCGCTTGATGATTGAAAGCCGAATCTTGTCGGATCTCCTCACCCCCCGGCCCCTCTCTCCCAAGGGGGCGAGGGGGTCGTAGGATTACAAAGGGGTGGGCAGGTTTCTGGTCCCGCAGACGCGGGACCGACGCTACGTCGAATGCAGTAAAGGGCGAATCGAATTTCAATCTCTGCTGAGGGTTGCGACTATGAGGATAACCGGAGTAGAAGCTCTTTACCTTCGCCAAGCTGAGGTGCGCGAGCAGTGTGACAGCGGGCAGGATGCGCTTCTTGTCAAGGTGACCACGGACGCAGGGATCACGGGAATTGGGGAGGTTGATTCATCTCCGTTAGCGGTTAAGGGAGCCATCGAAGGGCCATTCAGCCACACCACCGCCACGGGCTTAAGGGAAGTCGTCCTGGGTGAAGACCCGTTTGAGACGGAGTACCTGTGGAACAAGATGTACCGCGCCAACATCTACGCGGGCAGAAGAGGCGTGGGCATTCATGCCATGAGTGGCATCGACATGGCGCTTTGGGATATTAAGGGCAAGGCCATGGGATTGCCCGTCTGGAAATTGCTGGGTGGCGGATTCCACAAGAAGTTGCGCTGCTACGCAAGTTCCCTCTTCGGCGCCACGCCGCAAGAAACGCACGACCTGGCGAGGCGTTTTCGCGATCGGGGATTCCAGGCAGTGAAATTCGGATGGGACCCCATGGGCCGCGATGCCAAGACCGACGTCGACTTGGTACGGCAAGGGCGCAGAGGGTTGGGAGATGGTCCCGATCTGTTGATTGACGCCGGTCTTGTCTGGGATTCCAAGACGGCGCTGCAACGCGCCCGCGCTTTCGAGGAGTTCAACATTTTCTGGCTCGAGGAGCCGCTTCGCCCCGACGACTACGAGGGCTACTGTAAACTTTCCCAATCTACCTCGATTCGAATCGCCGCCGGCGAAGAGGAGAGCAACCGCCTGTCCTTCCTGGAGCTGATGGACAGGGGAAAAATCGATGTCGTCCAGGTGGACCTGACCCGTTGCGGAGGATTTACGGAAGCCCTTAAGATCGCCAGCTTGGCCCACGACCGTGGACTGGTGGTGGCCAATCACGGCTTCACGACCTATATCAACGTAATGGCGGCGCTTCACTTCTTGAATTCCATCCCTAACGCCCTGATTGTCGAGTTTGTGGTGGAGGAAGAAACCACCTTGCGCGAAAGAATTACCCGCCAGAAACTACGTGCCCAGGACGGCTATCTCCAGATCCCCGACGCTCCCGGGCTGGGAATTGACTTGGACGAGCAAGAGGTAGAACGACTCCGAGTAGCATGACGATTGCCGATTGCTGATTGTCGACGGGCGATTAAAAAGTGGTGTGGCAACTTCCGCTCCTGTGAATCGGCAATCGAAAATCGGCAATCCTGGCTCTCAGCAGAAGGAGACAGCGGTATGGCCGAGCGGAAGAAGTATTACTACCACCACTATACGTGGCCCGAGATGAGGGAACTCGTTAAGCGACAGCCTGTGGTCGTACTGCCCGTCGGGTCTGTCGAAGACCATGGAGCGCATTTGCCCTTGGATGTAGACAACTTCCTCATTGGGTCAATTTGCGAAGAAGCGGCGCGACGCCTGGATGGAGAGATGCTGCTGTTGCCTCCCATCCCTTATGGCTTCGAAGAACATCATATGGATTTTCCCGGCACCATCGACATTGCCATGGAACACCTGTTGCATTTCGTCCTCGATGTCACACGCAGCGTAGCGCGCCATGGCTTCACGCGAATTCTTCTTGCGGACGGACATGGTTCCAATATGCCGATTCTGGATCTGGTGGCGCGACGCACGGTCCTGGAGACCGAGGCGTTGTGCGCTGCCTTCATTTGGCCCAGTCTGGCGAAGGAGGTAATCGAGCGGTTGCGGGAATCGGACAAGCCTGGCGGGATGGCCCACGCCTGTGAGCTCGAGACTTCCTTATACCTGTACCTCGATCCCGCGCGCGTGCAGATGGATAAAGCCAGGAAAGAAATCGGCATGCCGCCCTCCCGTTTTATCTGGATGGATCTGATGAGCGCTTCCCCGGTGCTTGTAATGGATCAATGGTCTCGCTTCAGCAAAAGCGGGGTAGTAGGAGACCCCACAGTCGCAACCCCGCAAAAAGGGGAGAAGGTCTTTGAGGCGGTTGTCGAAGCGCTGGTTGAGCTGGTAAGAGAATTCAAGACCTGCGCTCGCGGCGCGCGCCAGGACATGCATCAATAGTTCGCCGTCATCGGGAAGGGCGGGGCTTTATGGGCTGCGGAAAAACGCTTGCAAGCTGTCATTCTGAACCCGTTCGCTGT
>Ga0315282_10016264_pt1 | contig 10888 bp, 7 predicted proteins | sample YL17G07_20_MG_FD_203693 | JGI IMG/M metagenome (GOLD analysis project Ga0315282, IMG submission 203693) | Sediment microbial communities from Yellowstone Lake, YNP, Wyoming, USA - YL17G07_20 | ecosystem: Environmental > Aquatic > Freshwater > Lake > Sediment | place: USA: Wyoming | collected...
CTCACAGTGGCAGGGGAGGTGAAGTCGGCCCGCTAAGTCCCGGACGAAGGCTTCGTCGGCCTCGCCGCTGCCGGGGCGAAGTTGGTGGTTGAGGTGGGCGATGGCGAGGTGGTACCCGGCCCCCTCCCGGGCGAGGGCGAGGAGGATGTGGAGGAGGGCCACCGAATCCCCGCCGCCGGAGACCGCCACCGTCACCTGCGCCCGTGGAGGAAGCAGGTTCTCCTCGGCGATGAAGCGGGTGACGGCGTGCTCCAGGTCGTCAACCTGGGGAGTCTGGGGGGGCGGTGTCTGTGGAGGGGAGGCCTTCTCGGTCACGTGGCTACCACCGGTTCAGAGCGAAGCGAGGGGTGCGTCGAATGGTGGAGGTGACGGGATTCGAACCCGCGACCTCGAGTGTGCGATACTCGCGCTCTCCCAATTGAGCTACACCCCCACCAGCCTTTCCCCTGAGCATAGGCCCGGGCACCCTTGCTGTCAAGCCTTACTTGGTCGTCCCCATGTGAATTGGGACAGGGCAGGAGGAGCTCTGCTACGGGGTCGGGCAGGGAATTCGCTTGACAATCTGGTGCGGGGGGCGGTACAAGGTGGGAGTGATGCTGGTTCTGAGGGTTTTGGCGATGCAGCAGACACCCGTGAGGCTCAAGGCGGAAGCGAAGGCCGCGGCGGCGAACCGCAGCCGGTGGTACTTCTTTGCTTACTTCGGCTTCGGCCGGGGAGGGCCTGCGGGCGCGTCCTGAAATCACTGACGGTGGAAAGCCCTGAGGCCCAAAAGGCTTCAGGGCTTTTTCTTTTGGTGACACGGAGGTGCCCGCCGAGGGCGGGCGCGAGGGGTTGAGAGGAGGGCGGAGATGACGCCTGCTGAGGAGGCTTGCTGCTCCGCTTCTGGTGCCCGTCTGCTGACGGGCGGGAGGCGAGGTGCCTTGGGCCTGCGGGTTAGCGCCCCGGAGGCCCGGCGCCGAGGCTACTTTGCTTGCTCCGGATCAGGCTGGTGGTGGGGACGCGCCCAAGGGAGGTTCACTCCCCGGGTCGTCGCGGAAAGGAGGTTGGAAAGGTGATCGTGGTGATGAAGCCTGGAGCGAGCAAAGAGCAGATCGAGCACATGATACAGCGGGTGGAGGAAGTGGGCCTGGAGGCCCACCCCATCTACGGCACCAACCGCACCGTCATCGCCTGTGTCGGCGACAAGCGGGGGATGGACATCTCCATCCTGGAGACGGGGCCCGGGGTGGAGAAGGTGGTGCCCATCCTCTCCCCCTACAAAATGGCCAGCCGGGAGGTCAAGCCCGAGCCGACCGTCGTCCCCGTGGGGACCTTCCCCCTGGGCTCCCGGCGCGTCGGCGTCGTCGCCGGGCCCTGTGCCGTGGAAAGTCGGAGCCAGTTGCTGGAGACGGCCCACGCCGTCAAGGAGGCCGGGGCCATCGGCCTCCGGGGTGGGGCCTTCAAGCCCCGGACCTCGCCCTACAGTTTCCAGGGCCTGGCCGAGGAGGGGCTGGAGTACCTGGCCGAAGCCCGGGAGGAGACGGGCCTCGCCGTCGTCACCGAGGTCATGAGCATCGGCCACGTGGAATTGGTCAGCCGGTACGCCGACGTCATCCAGATCGGGGCCCGCAACATGCACAACTTCATGCTCCTCTCCGCCGCGGGAAAGGCCCGCAAACCGGTCCTGCTGAAGCGGGGCTGGGCCGCCACCATGGACGAACTCCTCTTCGCCGCGGAGTACATCATCGCCGCCGGGAACGAGCAGGTCATCCTCTGCGAGCGGGGCATCCGCACCTTCGAGGACCACACCCGGAACACGCTCTCGCTCGCCACCGTCCCCGCCCTCAAGCAGGTGACCCACCTCCCGGTCATGGTGGACCCCAGCCATGGCACCGGCCATGCGTACCTGGTGCCCCCCATGTGTCGGGCCGCGGTGGCCTGCGGCGCGGACGGGCTCCTGGTCGAGGTGCACCCCGACCCGGAGCATGCAGCGAGCGACGGGGCCCAGTCGCTGACGCCCGAGGCCTTCGCGCAGGTGATGGCGGAGGTGGCCCGGCTCGCCGAGGCCGTGGGCCGGAGCCTGTGAAGGTGGCCGGCGGGGGCAAGGGGCGGAAGCCCGTTGCCTTCCTCCGACGGGAGCGGACGAAAAGGAGACGAGCCCTGGCGCCCGTTGACTATCACATCCACACGGCCTTTTCCGCTGACTCCGAGATGGAGCCACTCGCGCTCTGTGAACGGGCCGTGGCCCTGGGCTACGGGGAGACCGGCTTCGCCGAGCACGTGGACTTCTTCCCGGGCGACCGGGGCTTCGGCTACTTTGACGCCCGGGCCTACGGCAAGGCCGTCGCCGAGATGCAGGCCCGCTTCGCCGGGCGACTGACCATCCGCAAGGGTGTGGAGGTGGACTTCCAGGAGCGCTGCCTGGACGACATCGCCCGGTTTCTTTCCGGTGAGGAGTTTGACTTCGTCATCGGCGCGGTCCACTGGCTGGACGGCTGCTTCATCGACGAGGCGGGGCTTACGGCCCGTCCCCTCGAAGAGGCCTACCGCATCTACGAGCGCGAGACACGGGCCCTCGTCGGCGCCGGGATGTTTGACATTCTCGGGCATCTCGATTACATACGTCGGCGGGCGGTGGGGCACTACGACCCCGCTCGCGTGGAGGCCTTCGCCCCGATGATGGCCCATTTAGCAGCCGAGGCCGCGCGGGCGGGCCTCCTCCTCGAGGTGAACGTTCAGCGGGGGAGGCTCCCGCTTCCCACGGTTGAGAGCCTGCGGGCCTACCTCGGCGCAGGCGGGCAGGGGGTGACTGTCGGCACCGACAGCCACAGCCTGGAGCAGTTTGCGGGTGGGTGGGAGCGGACGCGGGCGTACCTGGAGGAAGCAGGCGTCCGCGAGGTGACGCTCTTTCGCGGTCGTCGACGACGAGTCGTTGCCTTGTAAAGTGAAGAGCCGTGCTGAAGGAGGCGACTTGTAGGGACAGACCTTCAGGTCTGTCCGGCTCAGGGCGGACAGGGCTGAAGCCCTGTCCCTACAAGTGTGACGGAACAGGGGCAAGGAGACAGCGGTGAGCGAATCCGAAGGGAAGCAGAACCCGACAGGCGTTGAGGTGAAGGAAGACGCTCGGGAGACGGAGCGAAAAGCCTGGCGGAACGTCTGGCTCCTGGGGGGAACCAGCTTCTTCGCTGACTGGTCCAGCGACATGACCTATGCGCTGAGAGCCATCCTGGTGAAGAACGTCCTGGGCGCTCCGGCTTCGGCCGTCGGCCTCATCGAGGGGGTCGCTGACAGCCTGGCCAGCGCGGTCAAGGTCTTCTCCGGGGCGCTGAGCGATTGGCTCGGCCGGCGCAAGGAGCCGACCATCGCCGGCTACAGCAGTTCGGTGGTCGGCAAGTTCATCATCTTTGTCGCCGGCCGCCTGCTCTCGTGGCCCGTCGTTTTCGTCGGGCAGGTCCTGGACCGTATCGGCAAAGGGGTGAGGGGCGCACCCCGCGACGCCCTCATCGCCGACGGCATCCCCCGGGAACGGCGGGGTCGGGCCTTCGGCATCCAGCGCACACTGGACCACATCGGCGCCGTGACCGGCGCCCTCACCTGCTATCTCATCCTGACCCAACTTGCCATCAAGGATGAGCAACTGCACCGGGTCTTCCTCTACGCCGTCCTTCCGGGCATCATCGGGGTGCTGCTCCTCTTCTTCGTGAAGGAGATCCATAAGCCGACCAAAGCAGCACCGGCGGCCGACGCCGGCAGTGTGTCACCGGCGGAGACCGAGCGACCGGGCCTCTATCAGCGCTGGCTGTCCCTGGACCGTCGGCTCCGGGTCTTCCTGGTCATCGTCTTCCTCTTCTCCCTCGCCAACTTCTCCAACCAGTTCATGCTCCTCAAACTCAAAGACCTGGGTTACAACACACCGAAGGTGGTGCTCCATTACGCGCTCTACAACTTGCTGGCGGCCTCGCTCGCCTATGCCGCCGGTCGGCTTTCCGACCTCCTCGGCCGAAAGAGCATCCTGGTCGGCGGCTACCTCTTCTACGGCGTCGTGTACCTCGGTTTGGCCTTTGTGGGGAAGGACGCCTGGACCTACGTCCTCTTCGGCGCCTACGGGTTCTACCTGGCGATGACCGAGGGGGTGGAGAGCGCCCTGGTGAGTGACCTGGCCCCCGCCCATGCCCGGGCCACGGCCCTGGGGCTCTACGGCACCCTGGTGGGGGCGGGCATCCTGCCGGCCTCGCTCGCCGCCGGGCTCCTCTACTCCTGGGACCCACGCATCCCCTTTGTGCTGGGTGGGGCGTTGGCGGCGGCGGCCGGCCTCGCGCTCTGGTTCTTCCTGGACATGAAGGGCGAAAGCCCGGAGCGGAAGGCGTGAGTCCCTCGACGTCGCTGGGGACCCCGAGCCCGCGGAGGGGCCGGGTCAATGTCCTCGTGGGCTGGGGTGGGGACGAGGAGCACCTCGAGGCCATCCGGGCCGTGAGCAGGCGCCTGGAGCTCTTCGTGGCGAGGGCGCCCGAGGAGCGGCTTCGTCTCGCCCCCGAGGCCGAGGTCTGGTTCGGCTGGGGCCTGAGCCGGGAGGTCTTCGCCGCGGCAAAGAAACTCCGCTGGATTCAGGTGACCAGCGCCGGCGTGGACCGGCTCCTCTTCGACGAACTGCGCCGAAGCGACGTCATCGTCACCAACGCCCGCGGGGTCTACAGTATCCCCATCGCCGAGCAGGTGTTGGCGATGATGCTGGCTTTCGCCCGCCAACTGCCCACCTGCATCCGGGAGCAGTCGCGAGGTCGATGGGCCGGGTCGGTCGTGGGCGGAAAGCCCGTGGTCCTCGCCGGGAAGACCTGTGTCGTCCTGGGGTTAGGCGACATCGGGACCGAGGTGGCCCGTCGGGCCAAGGCCTTCGGGATGAAGGTGCTGGGCATCCGTCGGCGGCCGGGGACCCTGCGGGTCTCTTGGGACGCGTTCGCAACCGACAGCGTGGCGGCGGGCGAACCTCCGCGGCCGGCGCCAGCAGGCCAAAAGAGGCCGAGCCTCCCGGGGTTCGTGGACGAAGTGGTCGACCAGAGGGGGATGCAGGCCGTGCTGGCCCGGGCGGACTACCTGGTGGTGGCCCTGCCGCTGACCGAGGCCACCCGCCACATCGTCGACGCTCAGGCCCTCAGCGTGCTGAAGCCCACAGCCTGCGTCTTCAACATCGGCCGGGGCGCCCTCATCGACGAGCCGGCCCTCATCCGCGCCCTCCAGGAAGGTCGGCTGGCCGGGGCCGGGCTTGACGTCTTCGAGCAGGAACCCTTGCCCCCGGAGAGCCCGCTCTACCGGATGGAGAACGTCATCATCACCCCGCACAGCGGAGGCCGAAGCCCCGAGAACGGGGAAAAGTTAGTTTCGCTCTTCTGTCGCAACCTCCGTCGCTACCTCGCCCGTAAACCCCTCCTCAACTTAGTGGACAAGGCCGCCGGCTACTGAAGCGCGCTGGAAGCCCCCAAGAGAGCTGCGCCACGGCCGCGGTTTCCGCGCAGAGCTCACGCGGTCTCCGGGCTTGTGCCGATCTTCGGCTCCTGGCGTTGGAAGCGATGGCGGATTCCCGGATGCACCTGTGGCCGGGAGCGGCTTGACCCCAGGCGCTGCGCCGACCCCCCACGCAGTCAGGAGCATGACGAATATGACGATTCCCGCTATTCCCGCCCACCGTGTCATGGCCCGTCTCCTTTCCGTCCTTCCCCCCTCAAGCAAGCCCGAGCCCGTTCCCCCGGTGCATGCTGCTTCACCTTCCCCTCACGGTTCGACGAAGCCTTGGGTGTAGAAGGCGGTCGGGGGGATGAGTTGCTTGGCGATGGTCGGGGTCTCCCAGGAGAGTTTGGCTTTCCAGTCGCGGGTGGCGTCGAAGGTGCCTTTGTGGTGCTCGATGCGGATGGGGTACTTCCTCCCCGCCTCCAGTTTCCCCACTGAGGCCGAAGCGGTCTGCGGCTTGTCCCAGGCGTCGATGACGAGTTTGCTAGCGAGCCACACCCGCCCGCCATCGTTCACCTCGTAGGTGAGGGTGTACTCCTCGGAGGTCGTCGGCTGCAGGAACCCGGTCCATCGGCAGGAGTAGTTGTCGCCCTGGTTGTCGCCCACGCCTCCCCAGAGGAACCGGCCGTCCCAGCCTTGCCTCTGGAAGGCGACCTGCCTGGCCACGACCACGGCGATGGGGTCGCCCGCAAGTTCCTGGCCGTCGAAGTATTCGGCCTGGAGGCCGTCGCCGCTCCCCAGCGTGGGACCGACGGTGACAGCGAGCGTCTGGGCGTGCGTCTGGCCTTTCCCGTCGGCCACGGTCAGGGTCACCGTGTAGTCGCCCGGCTTCGCGTACTCATGCGCGGCCGTCTTCCCGGAGCCGGAGGCCCCGTCGCCGAAGTCCCAACTGTAGGAGGCGATGGAGCCGTCGGGGTCGCCGGCGCGGGAGGCGTCGAAGTTGGCCGTCATGCTCCCCCAGTCGCGGCGGGAGGTGAAGCGGGCCCGCGGGGGCTGGTTCCCGGCCTGCTCCAGGGTGCCGATGTACTGGGTGGAGATGACCAGGCTGTCCAGGTAGTTCCACTCCTCCTTCTTGGTGCCGTCGTGGAAGTAGGGGCCGAGGAGCCAGCTGTTGAAGAGGATGCCCGCGTGCTTCTCGTCCACCAGGGGCAGCCCGCCCAGGTCGGAGCACAGTTTCCCGTTCACCCAGAGCCGGAGCCGGCCGTTGGACTTGCCCGCGTCGGAGAGGGTGGCCGAATACTCCACGCAGTGCCACCTGCCCAGTTCGACGAGGTCCGGCTTGGCCACATTGAAGATGACGCTGTTCGCCACCCCGCCATGCTTCCGGAGCACCTCGCTGTAGCCGCCATAGCCCCACTTCTGCCTGGCGGTGGCCACCCGGACGTAGGTCTCGGCCGACCGCCAAAAGTCCAGGTAGATGGTGAGGTCGGTGTCGGTGGGGGCGCCATGGGAGCCGGCAAAGGTGGTGGTGTCGTGCGGGCCGTAGCCCTGGGGCCACTCCCAGCCCTCGGGGAAGAAGCGGTAGTATCGGCAGTAGAACTCCGGGACATTCCTGAAATTGGTGTGCAGCCAGCCCCCCGTGCTCCCCAAGGGGTAGGAGATCTTCAGGCAGTGCGTGCCCGTCTTGGGCTGGACTTCAGGCGGGCCGGCGATGGACAGGAGGACGTGGCCGGCCTGGTCCTTGTCCTTGATGTCGTCAAAGCCCCGGGCCGGGAAGTTGGCGTCCTCGAAATCCTCCTGGAGCAGCACCTGGGCCCCCAGCCCGCGGACGAGCAGCAGGAGGGCAACCGCGACAGAGCAACACCGCGCGAACATAACCGACTCCTTTCCACCAAAGAGGAACCCGCTCCTCCCTGCTTATCGCAGAGAACACCGGGGAAGGCAAGAGCGGTCCTTGACCCTCCTCTGCGGGGCCGCTATAGTCCGCGTCGGCCGCCGAGGGGGGTGAGGGGGAAGCTCGTGCTGCGCACAGTGGCGGGGGAGGGGAGGGCTTCGCGCCCGGTCGGCGACCCATAACCGCTCCGATGGAGGAGGCGCTTTGTGGCCAGGAACAGCATCGAGCCGCTGCCTGCGGAGGCGCTGGGGAGCGCCACCATCTCCTTCGCTGAGCAGAAGCGGGAACGGCGGCCTTCGACGGGCTCAGGCCGCCCTGAGCCAGCCGAACGGCGGGGTGGGCGGTTCGCCGTCGTCCGTCTGCTCGAGGGCACGGACATCTCGGTGGTGGCGGGGAGCCGGGGCACCTGGACCATCACCTACGTCGTCGGTCAGGCGCCTCTCGCGCGGGGGGCCCGCATCAAGGTGTACCGTCACCCACAGAAGTTCTGGTTAGGGATGGTGAAGCAGAGCACCAACCCCAAGGGCGAGGATTACACCACCGTCTCGACCACCGGGAAGTCGAAGGTCGTCCTGGAGGAGTTGGCTGCCTACTACAAGGACCTGCACACCTGCATCATCCGGGTGGAGGAGGGGGACCTCGACCCCGGGGACAAGGTCTTCTTCCGGGTCGGCGACACCTCTGCGGGCGGGCCGCCCGCTGCGGTGCCGACCTTCCTCCAGGGGCCCTGCCGATTTGACATCCTGGTGGACGCGGACGGCATCGGGGCCTTTGTCCCCCTCCCGGAGTCGCTGGTGGCGCGGGTGGTAGCGGACCGGCCGGCCCGGGCGGTGGTGGTGGCGCCGTCGGTGGCGCGGGTGGGGGAGCGTGGACGGGTCCAGCTTCGGCTGGAAGATGCGAGTGCGAACGTGGTTACGGGCCGCGCCTGGAAAGCGCGCCTGAGCAGCCAGGGCGCCCGGGTCGCTGTCCCCTCAGCGGCAACTTTCGGTGCGAGAGGCCCCGCTATCCGGGAGGTGACCGCGCGCTACCGCGAGGCGGGGGTGCTGCGCGTCGGGATGAAGGCCGGCCCTCAGGGCCAGGTTGCCGGCGTCGGGAACCCTACCGTAGTCACCGAGGGGGAGCCTCCCTACCGCATCTTCTGGGCCGACATGCACAACCACACCGACTGGGTGGACGGCACCGGAACCTCCGAGGAATCCTACCTCTTCGGTCGGGACGTGGCTCACCTCGACATCTGTGGCTTGGCCGAGCACGTCACCAACGTCCCTCCCCACACCCGCGGGCAGGTCTTCTGGCCCGAGATGCAGGCCCTCGCGCGCAAGTACAACGAGCCGGGCCGCTACGTCACCTTCCTCGGCTACGAGTACTCGCCCGGCCCCCGCCATCCCGCCCACGGGGACCAGTGCGTCTTCTTCCTGGACGACGAGCGCCCGCTTGTCGTCGCCCCGACGATGGAGGAGGTCGCCCGGCGGCTCGGCGGTGACCCGGCCCTCGTCATCCCCCACGTCGGCGGCCGAATCGCCGACTTCGACACCGACGACCCCACCACGCAGCGCCTGGTGGAGGTAGCCTCCATGCATGGGCACTTCGAGTGGCTCGGGCAGGAGGCCCTCCAGGCGGGATGTCGCATGGGCTTCGTGGGGATGAGCGACGGGCACATGGGTCGGCCGGGCTACGACCTCTGGGCCCGCCACGGTCGGCTCATGCTTGAGCCCGGGCAGAAGTACTCCATCCCCAAGCGGCCCTATTCCGTTCCCAGCGCCCTCACCGCTGTGCTCTCGTCCGAGTTGACGCGCGAGGCGGTCTGGCAGGCCCTCTGGGACAGGCGGGTCTACGCGACCAGCGCCCCCCGCGTCATCCTCTCCTTCACCCTCAACGGCAAACTGATGGGCTCCACCCTCAGGACGAAGAGCCTGCCCGCCCTGGAGGTCTGTGTCCATGGCACCAGAGCGGTGGACTACGTCGCCCTCATCCGGGGCGACAGGCTGCTGGCGGTGGAGCGCTTCGGTACCCCGGACCTCCAGTGGGAGTTTGTGGACGAGGCGCCCGTGGTCGCGAGGGAGGTCCCGTACTACGTGCGTGTCGCCCAGGCCGATGGGGAGTTCGCCTGGTCCAGCCCCATCTGGGTCACGTACACGGGGAAGCGCTCGCCAAAGGCCTGCGACCTTCGGCCCTGGAACCAGGACATCCCACTCCAGCCCGGTTCCTACGAGCACTATGGCCCCGCGGGCTACCTGGGGACGCTCCAGGCCATCCTCAAGAGACGCGTCATCGGCTCCCGGTTCTACGCCCTGAAGGAGGTGGGCGTGGTCGCCGGCTACCGGGGCCGCTACGTCGAGTTCTGGGCCCGTGACCGGGCCTTAGGCGGGCGCCCCGCTGAGCCCGGGCGCGCAGCAGCGGCCGGGCTCCCGGTACACATTCACTTCTACCCGGACTTCGCGGAGGAGGACCGCCTGTACATCAGCCCGGGCTGGTCTGACTTCGGCCAGTGGGAAAGTGCGCGCTCAGCCCGGGCCCTGCCCCCGTAGCTCGCTCCGAGCGACGTCGGGGCGGGTGCCGTCCGCACCGGGGGCCCAGCCGAGGAGGCTGGGCGCAGGCCCTTTGTCTCCGGCGGTGATGCCGCGGAGGCTCTTCGGCTCCTCTCTCCCCAGGGCTCGCACGCCTTTGCCTTCCTGCGTCACGCTGGTCGAGCCCACGGTAAGGATGGTTTCCGAGGCACCGATTTTCCCCTCTGCGGGAGGCACCAGGGCCAGCACCGACACCCGCAGTCGGCTGCCTGCGGGAAGGGGGGGGAGGTCGAGGAGGGCGATGCCCTGGGCATCCGTCTGGACCGCCGGCTCCCAGACGAGGGCGCGAAGGTAGGGTCGCTCGCGAGCCGTCCCCTCACCCCGACCCTCTTCCCCGCCGGCCTCCTGGCGGGCACCCGGACGGGTGCCCGCATCCAGCGGGCGCGGTGAGGGAGCGGGCCCCAGGACCGCTGGGGCCGACGGCTCCTCCGCGAGGCGGGCCTGCTCCCGGTAGAACTCCGGGCGCTGGGCCTGGGGCAGCACCGCGAGCAGGATGAGGCCCAGGGCCGCTCCAGCCACGGCTGCCTGGACCAGGAGGGCTCGGCGGCCGGGACCGGCCCCGGGGCTGCCCAGGACCCGCGTCAGCGCGCCGACTCCGGCGGCGGCGAGGAGCGCCGCCGTCGACCAGAGCCCGATGCCCAGGAGGGGGAGGAAGCGCTCCTGCATCCGGGCGACGGAGGCGGCCTTCTTCGGGTAGGTCCGCGTCAGTAGGAGAGCCGCTGCTGGGTCACTTGGCTTTCCGGCAACGATTCGGCTGCCCGCACCCAGGAGCGCTGAGCACACGCGGTCCCTCGCGGGCGGAAGGAGGCCCCGCGCATTCACGCCAGGCCCCCCGGGGGAGAAGAGGTCGGCGAGAGCGAAGCGCTCTGCGGGCGAGTGTCCGACTTCCGTGAGTCTATCTCCCAGGAGGTAGGAGCCGAGGAAGCCCGCCCCGGCCGGTTTGCCCTCCTCACTGGCCGGGAGCACCATTACCGACACGCTGAGGAGCGACGGGACGGCCCTGTCG
>Ga0315282_10016265_pt1 | contig 10888 bp, 10 predicted proteins | sample YL17G07_20_MG_FD_203693 | JGI IMG/M metagenome (GOLD analysis project Ga0315282, IMG submission 203693) | Sediment microbial communities from Yellowstone Lake, YNP, Wyoming, USA - YL17G07_20 | ecosystem: Environmental > Aquatic > Freshwater > Lake > Sediment | place: USA: Wyoming | collected...
CAATTAATTGAATTTTTGTTTCTTTTGGCATATTAGCTACAATGTAGCTAACTACTATTTATTTTTTATGGTGATTAAGTATATAGATTTAATAACCAAGGAACAGACATTAGCTTAATACATACTAAAAAGATACAGGGTCAGAATAAGCCACCTTTTGTAAGGCCTGCCTTGGGCATTGGCCACCTTAGCATTAAACTATGCGTCAAAAGACTTGCACAAACCAGGTCTGCCCGTTTCATCCTTTCCTTATGAAACATCTGCTGGTTAACTGACCCTTGTCCCCAAGAGCGTCGCATGCATCATCTTGTCATAAGGGGGTTTCGTTTCTGTGACGTTGCCGCAGCTTTCGCCACCTTACTCTCATAAGTGGTTGCTCCACACATCAATTACAGCTATTAACCATAATCAATGGCTTCAGTGGGTGGACTTTCCTCAGTTCACAAGGAACCGTTAGCTAAGTACTGACCCTGTTATTATATAGAAGTATATGGCTATTTTTAAAGATTTCTAATCTGATCGTTTCTTCATTTCCTTTATCCAAACATCCCTCTGTGGGAATGGAATCGTAATACCTTTCCTATCAAACTCTTCTTTAATGGCTCTTATTGTATCGAAATAAACATCTCCATAATCGCTTGTTTTTACTGCGGGTCTTATCGCAATAATAACAGAATTATCCCCCAGACTCTTAACCACAACCTGAGGTTCAGGATCTTTCAAAACTCTTTTATCCTTTTTTAATATATCATTAATGATACTGATTGCTTTTCCGATATCATCAGAATAGCTGATCCCCACTTCCAGATTGAATAGTTTTCTGACAGGATTTCCAGTATAGTTTTGTATAACACCTCCCCATATCATGCTGTTTGGGATTGTTATCTTTATCCCATCAGGAGCATGCAATGTGCAAGCTGCTATGCCTACTTCTTCCACATCTCCGCTGGGCTCCTCCAACGCTAACAGTGTCTCCCACCTTAAACGGCTTATAGAATAGTATGAACAAGCCTGATGCCAGATTCCCCAAAGTGTCCTTTAAAGCAAATCCTACGATAAAACCCATTATTCCAAGACCTGCTATCAATCCAGAAACATTTACGCCAAGGTTTGCAAGGATTATAACCAATAACAGAGCCCATAAGACAATACTTATTGAATTATCTATGAATGTCTTAAGCGCTTTTTCCACATCAATCTTTTTAAAAAATTTAGAGACGGCTTTTTTGATTATTTTTATTAAAAATAGTCCAACAATAAATAAGATTATAGTTATGATTAATTTAGGCGCATAATCAATTGCTTTAGCGACAAACTCATCTTTAAGCTGAGTAATAGCTGTTACATGTCCTGTAATATCGTTAACCATTTTTTCAACAATAAGTAATAAGGTTTTATTTAAAGTTTATTATCTTACAAGTTAGCAGATTCGTCTCTTGTGTGTCCGTCATTCATCCTCCCTGCAACTTTTTTAAAAGCTTCTATCTGATTCTTAGTTAAATTGCCATATTTTAAGTAATTAATCTTTATGCTCCTTAAAAACATGCTTTTCTTATAATATTCCTCTGGGATATCAAACAATTCCTTCATCTTAATATCCTTAATCTCCCCTTCCATCTGCTTCTTTTGGCAGTCATAGCACACTGCATATTTATCTCTTCGTGTAACAGTAACATAATTTCTCCTGCATACACAGCATTTTTGTTTATATTCTATTAACATAGTAAATCTAAATTAGTGTTTATTTATTAAATCTGTTGTTTTCCAAAAACAATGATAGTCAAGATTTCCTTTCCGGAGTAAACCTCTCTCTCTTCCTTAATTCTAAAGTTATATTTTTCAGCATATTTTAACAGCTCTCCCTTTTTCCTTAAAATCACAACAACCAATCCTTTTTCATTTAACACAAATTCTGCATGATAGAATAATTCGTCATACCTCTTGCGGATATCTTTAGGGTTTGAATGGTTTGTGATGGCTGGCGGCTGGGTTATTATCTTGTCTACTGAATCTTTTTCAAATTTTGTGTCGAGCCATTCAGATTCCAACCGCGATAGGCTCATAAGCTTGTTAATACCTGCAATCTTGGAGTTTTTCTTGGCGTTATTAAGATACAACCATTGATCATCATAACCTATAATGTGCAGTTTCTTCATATTAACTTTAGAATCAATTGTTTTGAAGAAATCCCCATAATCTATTGCAAGCTCAAGCTTCAAAAAAGCAAGCTTTTCCTTATTAAAATAATTAATGGGAAAACCTGACAGGAATAATGCTGCTTCGATTGGTATCTCACCAGCACCGCAGAATGGATCTACTAAAACCTCTTTATTATCAACTTCTGCCATCCTTACCATAGAATAAGCTATTGTGCCCCTTAATGATCTTGGGTGATTGAATATCTTATAAGACCTTTTATGCAAGCTTAACCCTGCAAAGTCTATTCCAAGATAGCAATTATCCTTATACACATACACAAAAATTATCACATCAGGATTATCCAGATTTACCTGCAGCCTATAGTTTTTCTTTTTTTGTATTGAATCTATAACAAACAAGCCAACTTCAGTATTAATTTCCTGTGAGTCAAATTCACTTTCAATCACTTTAGAACTTACCCTAAAGGTTTTATTTTCCTTTAGCCAAAAAGAAAAGTCAATGCTATCTACTTCTTTTTTAATATCTTTGATATCCTTAAAATTAAAATTCCTGAACAAAAATAGTATTTTGTTTACTGATTGCCCTTTATAGCAAAGCAGGCATAAATCAGCATAATCCTTAATACCAAATAAAACACACGTCTCATGTGTGCTTGCTTCAGCTCCAATGAGCTCTTTAATCTCCAAGGCAGCAATATCCTCAATGCCCTTGGAAACAATTGCAGCGCCATTTAAAGAATTAGTCATCATTCTCTTTTACAACCTTTGCAGCAGCAACAAGCTTATCCCCAGAATCGAGCTTCATAATCCTAACACCTTGTGTATTCCTTCCAATGATTGATATGCCTTTAGCTGAAGTTCTCATAATTATCCCGTTTTTGCTTACAAACATCAGATCATCATCATCTGTCACAGATCTTACACCAACAACCTTTCCGTTTCTTTCTGAGCATATAATATTCTTAACACCAACGCCACCTCTGTTAGTTTCTCTATAAGCGGCAAGCATTGTCCTTTTCCCATAACCATTTTCAGTTACTGTCAACAAAGTACTTCCATCATCTGCAACAACCATCCCAACAACAGCGTCATTTCTTAGAGTTATGCCCCTAACACCTGCTGCATTCCTACCCATAGCCCTAACATTCTCCTCCTTAAATCTTACAGCCATTCCACCCTTTGTTGCAATAACTATATTTTTATTTCCATCTGTCAATGCAGCATTAATTAGTTCATCATCTTCTCTCAAAGTGCATGCAATGATCCCATTTTTTCTTGGATTGCTGAATTCATCCAAATTTGTTTTTTTGATAACTCCATTTTTAGTTACCATTACAATAAAGTGGTGGTCATCAAATTCTTTTACAGGCACAAAGGCATTTATTTTCTCATTTTCTTCCAATTGCAGCAAATTAACAATTGCTTTGCCTTTTGCCTGCCTGCTCGCTTCAGGGATATAGTAAACCTTCAACCAGTGAACCTTGCCTTTATTGGTAAAAAACAAAATATATGAATGTGTGTTAGCAACAAAAAGCGCCTCAACAAAATCCTCCTCGGTTTTCCCGGTTCCTATAACTCCCTTGCCACCCCTCCTTTGCTGCTTGTATGTATGTACAGGCAGTCTTTTGATATACCCTGCATGAGTTACAGTAATAATCATATCAGCCGGTTTAATTAGATCCTCCATATCTAGATCAGTATCCTCCACATTGATGATTTCAGTCCTTCTTTCATCTGAGTATGCTGTTTTCAAATCCACTAGCTCTTTCTTGATAATATCAAGTATCTTCTGTTCAGAAGCAAGTATAGATTTCAGCTCCGCAATCAGTTTCAAGAGTTCGCTTCTTTCTTCCTTAATTTTTTCCTGCTCAAGTGATGTTAATCTTTGCAGCTTCATATCAAGTATTGCTGTTGCTTGTATCTCTGTGAGTTTATAATGCTCCATCAATCCTGATTTTGCCTCAGAGATAAGCTTTGCTTTTTTGATGAGGGCAATTATATTGTCAATATTATCAAGAGCAATTATGATTCCCTCTAATATATGTGATTTTTCTTCAGCCTTCCTTAAATCAAATTGGGTTCTTTTGGTTATTACTTCTTTCCTATGGTTTGTATAATGCTGCAAAAGCTGTTTTAGATTTAGGACATGCGGCTCCCCATCAACAAGCGCAAGCATTATAACCCCAAAGGTTGTCTGCACTCTGCTATGCTTGTAGAGTGCATTTAATACAACATCACTGTTAGCATCGCTTTTTAATTCAATCACTACTCGTATTCCTTCTTTGTCAGACTCGTCTCTAATATCAGAGATGCCGATGATTTTCTTTTCTTTAACAAGATCTGCAATCTCTTTAACCATCTCTGCTTTGTTTACCATATAAGGTATCTCAGATATCACTATGCTTTGTTTGCCCTCTTTTCCTTCAATATGAGTCTTAGCCCTAACAGTTATCTTACCTCGTCCAGTAAAATAAGCATTGCTGATGCCATTATATCCGCATATCAAGCCTGCTGTCGGAAAGTCAGGTCCTTTGACATGTTGCATCAAATCCGCAACACCTATATCCGGATTGTCTATCTGAGCAATGATGCCATCACATACTTCTCCCATATTGTGGGGCGGTATATTAGTGGCCATACCAACAGCGATTCCACTACTCCCATTTACAAGTAAGTTTGGAACCTTACAAGGCAGCACAGAAGGTTCTTTTAAGCTTCCATCAAAATTATCAACAAATTTAACTGTCTCTTTATCAATATCCTGCATTATCTCTTCAGATAGTTTTTTTAGTTTTGCCTCTGTATTATGGCTGATAAATCCATTTGAAATGAATGAATGACATTCACTATCAACCTTAATGGAAAAAACCCTTTGTATACCTGCTTGTTCAATTTGAATCACTTCATCAAACAGATAATTATAGGTTAAGAAATATTCAAATAGTGAGCTATAATCTATGTTTGTCTCTTCAAGCAAAATAGAAGCTATTTCTTTGTAATTGTTGTTCATATTAACATATCTATCAAAGTTATGTTTCGCCACAAAAGAAGACTCGGTTTTGCCACGTATATAATCTGAAATGAAAGGCACATAATCAAACAAAGAATTATCTTTCTTGTAACTATAAACTACATATTCTAATTTTTTTATTTTATAATCTGATAAAAATCCTACTTCCTTGTAAAACCTTAGTATATTCCTGTAACCCCTGATATACAGTTTCCAAATTGATTTATATCTGTCAAACCTCCTAAAAGAGTCTATCCCAAACCTTAGTAAAAGAATCTGGATATCCTTCATCAGCTGTTCGCTTTTGGAACAACAGCTAAGTTCAACCATCTTTCTGGAATAACTTATACTGCCATCCCCTTCAAAGTAAGCTTTTAAAAAATTTACAACAATCTCTTTAGTACAACTAAGTACAGATTTAGGTAATTTCCTCTCTCCCGACTTCTTTGAATCCAATCCAAGATTCCTAAGAAATTCCAAAGTATATCTGCAATGGCATTCAAGTCTAAAATACTCTTCTTTGCCATAAGAACTTGGCTGTTTTTTGAATTTATGTAATGTTGAATCTGGGAAAACTCGTTTCCATGCTTCTATAAGATTATTGATCCATATTTCATCTGTGTTACAGAATTCAATCTTGTTATCTGTCAAGCTGCCTTCAGAAATAAAAGATCCCAATATGAAAGCCAAATCATTATCTAATCTTTTAGGCAAAACCCTTATCTTTGTCTTTCCTGTTATTTTGGATGGATAAAAATCTGATAGATCTAATTTTTCTTTGGGCCATAAACTGTCTGCAGATCTGTCTATAACAACAAAGTCTCCTTTATTGATATTTTCCAGCAACTTCCAAAGGAATATTGGTCTACCAGATTCATCTTTGTTTAAAACCAAGATTGGATGATTATAAGTCCCAGTTAATGTATAGCCTTTGTTAGTAATTATTTTAAGAGTTTCATGATTGCCAGAATCAAACCACTTTAATGCTATGTTGATTTTCTTATCTTTGGAAAGTATATTAAGATTTATAGCCTCTTTATCAGATATTTCATCTATCCTTAGCAAACCTTTTTCAGTAATGATCAGGCTATCCCCTGTAACACAGTACCTCATTGCAGCTGCGGAATCACCATCAATAGACCCCCAATTTCCCTGTCCATTGACTAAAGGATACCTTAAAGAGAATTTTTGAGTCATTCGAACCATTGCATCGTAAACAGCAGTATCGCCATGCGGATGATATTTACCAAGGACTTCTCCAACGATACGAGCAGACTTCTTGAAAGGCCTATTATGAAGCATCCCCATGTCATACATAGCATATAATATCCTTCTATGAACTGGTTTTAGGCCATCTCTTGCATCAGGCAGAGCCCTTCCAACAATGACAGACATAGCATAATCTACATAACTTTGCTTCATCTCATCTTCGATAATCCTAGGGATTATCTGTTCTGAGATTGGCTGGTTTTCTGACTTATTTTGTTCCTTTATTTCTTCCATTTTTCCGTCGAGAAATTTGTCTTTTTTTCATATATCGGAATGTCTTTTTATTTATAAAGCTTTTGCTTTTGAAATGGCCTTATAGAGCCTATAAATAAAGAATTCTGAGGTTTTAGATGATATCTATTTTTAATAAATTCTTAATAAAAAGTTTTATAAATTGTTAAACAATCTCATCAAAAAGTATGGATAGTTACAGTATATCAGTAAGACTGGAAGTACGTTCAGATACTACGGTAGTAGATGATCTCTTTTCAAGTGATAAGTTAGCTGATTCGGCATGCAAATGCGGGGTTCGCCCTACTCTATCAAGAGCTGCCCCAGACCCGATAGAAATGGCATTAATACAATCAATGTTCTTGCATGAACCTGTGTATGAAGGACAGCAACAGCAAATTGTTCCTGACTCTGATAAGTATTGGACAAATTAAAAGGTTTCATAATTCTACGCTTTGTTTAATATTCGTATATGGAAACGATCAATTTCCTTTTATATCTTAGGAATTCGTACCTTAGTTTTTTTGAAATATTTTGTCTGGTACTAAAATAGAAATATCATTCATCAGGCTCTTCTTTTTTCTCCTCTGATGCTTCTTCTTTATCCTCTTCCTGAGTTTCTTCATTAGATTTAGATTCTCCCTCAGGCTCTTCTTTAGTTTCCTCTTCTGTGTCTTCATCCTTCTTTTTTTCCTCTGTTTCTTCTTCAGATTCAACACTAGCAGTATACAGATCTTCTTCTGTTATCGATTTATCCTCTTCAAACTCTTGCTTGGGATGAAAAATTTCCTGGACCCTTTGCTCAACCTCTTGGTCTGATGTTTCTGTTTCTATTTCCTTGATTCTTCTTTCAACTATCTCATCACCTTTAGGCTCTTCCTCAGAAATTTCATCAGAAGCCGACTCTTCGGTTAATGTAGCTTCACTAGTATCCTCTATATCTTCTGATTGTGGCTGCTCAGGTTCATTCACAACCTCCAATCCATCAAGTTTCTCCCCTGATTCTTTGACAATTGAGGCTTCCTTTGGCTCTCCAACAACCTCTAGTTTTACAGTATGTCCTTGCTCATCAATAAGGTCTATCTCAGTATTTGGTTTGTCCGTCCCTTTCTTGCCAGCATTTTTTGCTTTTTTCTTTTGCTCCTCCCTTATTGTTTTTATCTCTTCTTCTTTCTGCTCAATCTTCTTGGCTATGCTGTCAAAATCTTTAAATTGCTCCTTTAGATTCTCTTCCTTTAGTGAAAAATAATCAAAAAACTTTTGTGTTAGTTTTAATAGCTTGGTTCTTCCGTATTTCTGCCTTGTTATATACCCCATTTCCTCTAATTCACTCAAATGGTCATAAGCTTTGTTTGTTCTGACTTTTATGAGGTCAGCCTGTTTTATAGGGTATTTATAGGCGATAACTGCAAGAGTTTCCATTAAGGTCTTGCTTAGCTCTGTTTTCGTAACAATCTGCCTAACTAAATGCAGATAATCCTCCTTAGGTGTCAGTTTCCAGAAGTTTCCTTCTTCCACAAGCATTAAACTTGAATCATCTGTAAAAGTATTCTTTAATTCATGTAAAGCTTCTATAACTTCTTCGTTTGTTTTGTTGCAGATGCCGGCTATCTCTTCCACGGACATTCTTCTCCCAGAAGAAAATAGCAGGGCCTCTATTTTTTTCTTTAGCATTTTAGGCAGTATCCTTTTTCCTCTTTCCTAATGGTTCCGTCCTTTAGGAGCATTTCCAAAAAAGGGCTCAGCTGTTCCTTATTGATGCCAGAAAGTTTTGAGAGTTGTTCTAAATCAGATAGCCCCCTAGCACCCAGTATAAGGGTAATTACATTCTTAAATGAGGTGTTTAGATTCTTTTTTAATACTGCATTCTCAGCTTTAAGTTCTTTGGCTATCATGTCAATCTGATGAAGCTTGGCTTGTAGGTCATTCAGAAAATCTGACAAGTCTGTTCTTCTTAGATTGATGCTCTCAGGTTTTATTACCTCAAAGGAGCTGGGCATGTAATCGATACAGAAGGCAAGCAAGCTGTTAATATCATAGAAAACCATCTCAAGCTCAGCAAAGGAGCTCCACATTGTTTCCTGCTGCTTCGCCTCTGCTATATCCTCGTTAAGCAGCATGTAATTCTGATTTTGCCTGATTTTATCCACATAACTCTTTAAAGTTTTTTCTATATGTTCCTTGGGCTTGCCAAGCACTTCCAGTATAACCCTGCATCTGATATAATTTTTTTCTTCTGCCATACATTCTTAATAATTACGGCGAATTTAAAAAATTATCCTTTTTTTAGGATGAGGAAAGTGCAGATGGCAGCCATAACAAATATTATAAAATAAAGCGTTAGCTTGATGATTCTTTCATTGGAAGATTCATACACAAGCTCAGTTTTTTATGAAAGGAATGAGTTTTTCACCTAATAAGTAATTTGATCCGTTCTTTAAACTTCTATTTAATAAAATATCATAGAATTAATAAAAATAAGCACTTTCTTATAACCATAAACTTAATATACTTCATTTATCCTGATGGCCGCTATAGTTTTCGATAATATAATAAAATACCAAAGAAAACAAATTAACTTAGGTATGTGGAACCTTAAAATGTATGCTATAACAATGCCTATTTGATGGTTATTATCAGGAATAATCAAGTTTTACAATAAGTTCTACTATAACTACGTCAGGATTATCGGCAATATCTATCAGGTCTAATTTCATTGTTTTCTGTTTTTTAAAAAAGTTAATATTTGATGGCTCCGCCAATGTAATCCCTTCATTTGAGTCTTTGTCAGAATGCAGAATTCTTTCATTGAAATCTATCACCTTTTTGAATACCTCTGCAGCGTTCCATGATTCATATAGGTAAACCCTTACTTTTGGTTTGATATCATAGCCAGCAGCATCATATATGGAAAGATTGATAAGGGTTATAACACCATCAAATTCGCTTTCATTTAGAAACTTATATGTAACGTTATTAAGAGCCAATAGAATGCCATTTTTTATTGCATAATTATTTGTCTTTAAACCCATAGGAAGTCTATTACATTTTGTTTTTTCATCTTTCATTGTTCCATCAAGGCATTGATAATAAACCTTAGTGAGCTGCTTAATCTCACAGGAGCATTCCGGGCACTCGTTGCTAACTTCACATGATGTGCAATTTGAATTAGCGCAGCTTATATTTATTGATTCTGAACTCTTGCAATCGGTTTTAATTACAGACTGTATTTTTGTTATTGGAATACGAGATGTATCTATACCTGGGGCAAAAATAAGCTCAACAGTTTTTTCCTGCGGTTCTACAATCTTTTGTTGAAAGCCGATAAAATAACATACTGCAAAAACTAAAATTAACAACAATAATAAAACAAGGAGATTCATATTGAATTTTTTAGAAAAAATATGCCACAAACCCTTTGCAATATGCATAATGCCCTTGCCTAAGCTTGAAAAGCCATCTTTAAATGATTCTTCCTTTTTAGGTTTTTCTTTCCCGAATACTGTATCATCAAAGATGCTTTCTTTATCTTCCATTTTATTCACAGTCTTTCTTGTCTTTAACGAAATTTCCTTCTAAGCATTGGTAATAAATCATATTAACCGATTCATTTTTACAAATGCAGAGAGGACATTCTTTTTTGGCTTCACATGACGGGCACTCAAGAGCAGGACAACTTAAATCCATTAAGGTTTTTTCCAAACCTCCTGAAACACAGTTTTCAGCTATAATTGTTTCTACACCTTCAGTCTCCAACAGGGAAGTATCCACGTTTGGTGGAAAAATTATGTTCAAGGATGTAGTATTCACTTCAGTTTTTTTAGGACCAGTAATGTAAAATCCTCCAATCACCAAGCCTATTAACAATAAAAGAACAATAAGATTCATATGGAATTTCTTTGAGAAAATATACCAAAATCCTTTTGCTATATGAACAACACCTTTGCCCAAACTTGAAAAGCCATCTTTAAATGATTCTTCTTTTTTAGATTTTTCTTCACTAAATATAGTATGATCAAAAATATTTTTTTTATCGCCTTCTTCCATGTTATCATTTTGAGGTGGGACTTCTATATAAAGCTTACTCAAAAACGGGCTTTGCACATAAATTAACCCTATTTATGTGCAATTTTAATGTCTGCACATTTTTTTAACTCCTCTAATTCAATACCTAGTTCAAATAGTTCCTGCACAAGCACGCAGAGGTTGTGGCAAAGGC
>Ga0315282_10016266_pt1 | contig 10888 bp, 9 predicted proteins | sample YL17G07_20_MG_FD_203693 | JGI IMG/M metagenome (GOLD analysis project Ga0315282, IMG submission 203693) | Sediment microbial communities from Yellowstone Lake, YNP, Wyoming, USA - YL17G07_20 | ecosystem: Environmental > Aquatic > Freshwater > Lake > Sediment | place: USA: Wyoming | collected...
TCACCATAAACGGGTTAGACGCAACCTTATCGCTGACAACGATTATCCTGTTAGCTCTGAACTTTTTGGTCCACGAGCATGTTATTTGTCCGTGAATTAGACGATCATCTATACGGGCTAGTACAACTGGCATTCTAACCACCTATTTAGACTGAATTAAATAAAAAATAGAAAATAAAAAAAATAAAAGGGTTTTGGTGTTTATCCGAGTATGCCTATGATCGCTAGAACTGTGCCTACGAAGAAGAAGAGCAGCATCGTCTTTGTTAGTGAGAGGCCTCTTCTAAGAGCTGTCATCGCGAGTATGAGGGTCAGTAGCGGTAGCATCTTTGGTAAGATGCCGTTTAGCACATTCTGAAGGGTGACCAGTTCAATCCCCGAGACCACATACTTCAACGGAGTCGTTATGGAAACCCATGTTGCAAGGACTGTTCCTATCGCCATGCTGCCCAGTATCCCGATGGCAGTCGTCACCTTCTCGACACCGCCACGCCTCATCTCGTCGATTATTCCAAGGCCCATCTTGTAACCTTGAGTCATTAAGACCCATTTCACTCCGTTGAACATGATGAACGAAACAACGAAAATCAATATCGGCCCAGCTATGCTGCCAGCAATGGCTAATGACGCGCCTATGGAGACGATTATTGCCCGCGCGGCGAAGCCCATCAGTGAGTCACCGATGCCTGCCATAGGACCGATGAGGCCGTTCTTCATACTCCTGACCACATCCATTGGTTGTTTCTGCTCTTCTAACGCAAGGTCAATTCCGAGTATTAGCGCCGATGCCGATGGGTGGGTGTTATAGAACTCCAGGTGCATCTTGCCTCGTTCGATCGCTTCCTCTTTGGTGTAGAATTTTTCGACGACGGGCATTATGGCATAGTAGTATCCGAGTGCCTGCATCCTCTCGAAGCACCAAGAGTTTTGCAGAATGTGATGACGCAGGAACGCCCCGAACATGTCGCTGCTGGTAAGCTTCTTCGCTGCCTTCTCCTCAGTCCCACCATCCCGCTGCGTCTCTGGCGTTAGTTTAACGTAGACATAGAAGATAAGTCCGACAGCTCCGCCAATAAGAGCAATCGGTACAATACCTACACCCATGACGGCCGCGAGAGTGAAGCCGAGCAAGAAGAATGGTATGAAGCGCAGGTTCCAGTAGATCCGTAGTAGCGCCGCTAAACCGACGGGAACCATACAGGCGGCCCCAACGCCGAGAGCGCCCCAAAGCCACGGAACATTAGCTGCTACCCAACTATTGAACGCTGAGACGGGGCCAGCGCCCAACCAGACACCAACGAAGACTAACAAGGCCATCCCGCCCGAAATCAATAAGGGTCCGCAGATCAAGTGCAGCCAGTAGGCTGAACTGAATTTGCCTTCCGCATTGAATCGGTCTGCCGCATGTATGAACACAACCGATGCAGTAAGAACAAGTGTGAAGACCTGTGCACCCAGCACCGCGATCGGCACCGCTATCGGCAGAGCGAGTTCTATCCCCATACCCGTTTCTATGGCCAGCGCGGTTCCAATTATGGTGCCCACGGTGGGCTCGGGCGGCCTCGCGCCGCCTACCGGATAGATTCCGATGAAGATGAGTTCACAGGTTCCTCCAATCAATAGGCCGGCTCCAGGGTTACCCATGATCACACCAGTAACAAAGCCAGCAATGGTGGGGACATACAAGTGCGCGAATTGCGTTAGATCATCTTCGTAAGCAATTATTGTGTATATGGCACATAACAACGCTTGGACTATTGTCGCCATTTCCTTTTATCCTCCTTGTGTCTTTAATTGACTGTTCTGAATTATAAAAGCCTTTTTATCCCGACTTAAGGCGCCTTTGGCTTGAAAGAAACCTCCTGTGCGCGCGAGAATGCTTGACAATATTTCTTAAGATGAATATAAGCGAAAGAAGACATAAACCGATGGACTACAGGTATTTCACAAATCGATCGCGCGGACCGCGATTGCACGTGATTCTAATTATTAAAAAAAGAGGGAGTTGGTGTTTATCCGAGTATGCCTATAGCTGCTAGAACTGCGCCTACCAAGAAGAAGAGCAGCATCGTCTTTGTTAGTGAGAGGCCTCTCCTCAGAGCCGTCATCGCGAGTATGAGCGTTATTAGTGGCAGCATCTTTGGTAAGATGCCGTTTAGCACATCCTGAAGGGTGACCAGCGTTATCCCTGAGACCACATACTTCAACGAAGTTGTTATGGAAACCCATGTTGCAAGGATTCCTCCGATGGTCATGCTTCCAAGTATCCCGATGGCAGATGTCACCTTCTCGACACCGCCACGCCTCATCTCGTCGATTACTCCAAGACCCAGCCTGTAGCCCTGTGTGATGAGTAGCCATCTGGCTCCGTCCCACACCGCAAACGAGACAATTATGTTAAACAAAGGTCCCGCAATGCTACCGGCGAGGGCCAACGATGCGCCTATGGAGACGATTATTGATCTCGCAGCGAAGCCCCACAGTGAGTCACCGATGCCAGCCATAGGACCCATGAGGCCGTTCTTCACGCTTCTTACCACATCCATAGGTTCTTTCTGCTCTTCTAACGCAAGGTCGACTCCAAGTATTAGCGCGGATGGCACCGTATTTGTGTTATAGAACTCCAGGTGCATCTTGCCGCGTTCGATCGCTTCCTCTTTGGTGAAGAACTTCTCGACGACGGGCATTATGGCATAGTAGTATCCGAGCGCCTGCATCCTCTCGAAGCACCAAGAGTTTTGCAGAAGGTGATGACGCAGAAAGGCGCCAAAGATGTCGCTGCTGGTAAGCTTCTTCGCTACCTTCTCAGTTCCACCATCCCTCTGCGTCCCTGGCGTCTGCCCAACGAAGACATAGAATATGATCCCTACGGCTCCGCCAATGATGGCGATCGGTACTAGGCCGACACCCATGACGGCCGCAAGAGTGAAGCCGAGCAAGAAGAACGGTATAAAGCGCAAGTTCCAGTAGATCCGTAGTAGCGCCGCTAAACCGACGGGAACCATACAGGCGGCCCCGATGCCGAGGGCGCCCCAAAGCCATGGCACGTTAGTCGACACCCAATCATTGAACGCCGAGACTGGTCCGGCGCCCAACCAGACACCCAAAAAGATCAGTACGGCCATTCCACCAGCGATCATCAAAGGTCCAGCGATCAAGTGGGTCAAGTAAGCTGAACTGAATTTGCCTTCCGCATTGAATCGGTCTGCCGCATGTATGAACACAACGGATGTAGTAAGAACCAGTGTTACGACTTGCGCGCCCAGCACCGCGATCGGCACCGCTATCGGCAGAGCGAGTTCGATTCCTTTGCCCGTTTCTATGGCTATCGCGGTTCCAATTATGGTGCCCACGGTGGGCTCGGGCGGCCTCGCGCCGCCTACCGGATAGATTCCGATGAAGATGAGTTCACAGGTTCCTCCAATCAATAGGCCGGCTCCAGGGTTACCCATGATCACACCAGTAACAAAGCCAGCGACTGTAGGGGTAGCGAGGGCTAATATCTCCATTAGATAGTCCATGTAAGCAAATATTGCGTATACGGCACATAGCAACGCTTGGATGATTGTCGCCATTTCCTTTTATCCTCCTTGCGTCTTTAATTGACTGTTCTGATTTATAAAAGCCTTTTTACTTGACTTCAATGCACGCTAAGCTTGGAAAAATCCATATCATAGGATCAATTTTCGATAAAGGAAGAACTATGATGCGCCAGAAAGTTACAGTTTCTAGTATTCTCTGACAGTCGTCACATAAGGAAATACAGGAGACAGCTCTGTTTAATAATTGGTTCACTAGCAGAACATACCACTAAATCTCAGCACTGTTATGATGAGGATGAGCGAAAGAAGATACAAGGCGGTGGATTACAGGTATTTTCCAAACAAAGATGAGCCTTGGGAGCACTTCAGGAAGTGGATTCTAGCGAACACGGACTATAATTTTATTGATCCCGATGTTATTGAGCTAGTTAAAGCTCTGAATGATAAAGCGGGCCTAGTAACCTTCTGGAGCTGCTTCGGCCACCACGGAAATCGCTTGGAAGTGGATCTATGGTGCCGAGACAGGAAAGCCGTCTCTTCATTGAAGAATATCTTCGATAAGCTTGCGATGGAAAAGCTACATTTCTCTCTTGACGAATATCCATCATACTATTCCAGGTTCTTTATTGAGGGTTCTGATGAAGAAAAAGAGCAAATCATGAGAAGAATTATCTGTGAATTGAAGAACCAATGAAAGCAAATAAATCTCTAACGTAGGTTCGGTATGATAAATCATTTATAGTGAGAATCTTGGCTATAGGATAAGTAAACCGAATCTGTGACAAGTGCGAACGGATAAAGGGGGATATGCGAGTAAAAAAGATGATAGGAATCATCGTAGCCGCACACGGCGAAATGTCAAAAGGGCTGATTGAAACCTCGAGGATGATAGTTGGCCATGCGGAAAACATGACGACCGTTGATCTGTTGGAGGGGGAGGGGCCCGAAAGCCTTAGAGACAAGCTCAAGAAGGCGGTCGAATCATTGGACTCCGGAGAAGGGGTCATAGTCCTCTTAGACCTTTACGGGGGCACTCCATCGAACGTTTCTGCTCTGCTCGTACGCGAATTGAACATAGAGGTCGTGTCTGGCGTGAACCTCCCTATGCTTCTGGAAATCATAGTAAAAAGGGCGTCCAAAAACTTGAAAGAGCTCAGACAGGTGGCTATGTACGCTGGAAAAGAGGGAATTAGAAGCGTCAACGAAATCGTTGAGAAGATTGAATCAGAGATTAAAGAGGGGCCATAAAGCTAACACGGATAGATCAAGGACGGCAATGAAACATTTGTCTGAAATCAAACAAACCGTAAGACTCCTCAACAAAGTTGGACTGCACGCCAGACCCGCAGCCATGTTTGTACAAGCTGCAAATGGATTCAAATCAGAGATAAAAGTAGAGAAGAAAGGAAAAGAGGTTGACGCTAAAAGCATTTTAGGCATACTGTCTCTGGCGGCTGAGTACAACGACGAGGTAACGATCAAAGCAAACGGTGAAGACGCTGAAGACGCTATAAGGAAGCTTGTTGATCTGGTCAATAGCAAATTTGGCGAAGAATGAAGGCTTTGAAGAAGTCGCATGTGCGACGAGAGGCATGTAGTCTGATGTTAAAGGGCATTTCGGCGTCTCCAAGAATCGCTATTGGGAAAGTATTCGTTTACGAAAAGGAGTTGAAGTTTGAACGCCGTACGATAGACGAAAAGGAAGTAGACAATGAGCTGAAGAGACTAGACAACGCTATTGCCAAATCTAAGAGTGAACTCGCAGAACTCAGGGACGAAACGGCGAAGAAAATAGGAGAGAAAGAAGCGAAAATCTTTGAAGCTCATCTCTTGATGCTGGATGATCCGGCCTTAATCACGGAAGTGAAGAAAAGGATAAGGTCGATGACTAATGCTGAGACAGCGGTTGACGAAGTTGTAAAGAGTTTCGTCGCAATGTTCGACCAGATGGAAGACCAGTACATGAAGGAGAGGGCTATAGACGTTCAGGATGTCGGGGAACGTATTATTAGAAACTTGCTTGAGAAAGAGTTTGGATCGTTGGCGGATCTGAGAGAGCAGGTCGTTGTCATAGCTGACAACCTCACGCCATCGGACACGGCCCACATGGATAAAACGAAGGTGGTTGGCTTCGCCACTAACGTGGGCGGAGTCACTTCGCATGTAGCCATAATAGCGCGAGAGTATGGGATTCCGGCGGTCGTAGGCCTGGGAGATGTGACCAAGCACGTAAAGTCTGGGGATTTAGTTATTGTAGACGGTGGCAATGGGATCGTAATTGTAAGACCTGATGAAGAAACCATCAGTCGATATAGGGGCCTTATGACGGGTCTGGAGCGGCAAAGGAAAGAGCTTGAGAAACTGAGGGAGTTGCCAGCGGTAACGCTGGACGGTCGAAGGATTGAAATTGCGGCGAACATAGGCGGACCTGAAGAAGTTGCGACCGCACTAGCGAACGGTGCTGAAGGCGTCGGCTTACTCAGAACCGAATTCCTGTATCACGGTCGAAACTCTCTGCCGACGGAGGAGGATCAGTTCACCGCATATAGGACGATAGCCAAGAAAATGGGGGAGAGACCTGTAATCGTAAGAACTTTGGACATAGGAGGTGATAAGCCTCCGCCCTACCTCGAGATGCCGAAGGAGCTTAATCCGTTCTTGGGATGGAGAGCCATCAGGATCAGCCTTGACCTGACGGACGTCTTTAAGACCCAGCTGAAGGCGATCTTGAGGGCTGGTGTACATGGGAATTTGAAGATAATGTTTCCAATGATTTCCAGCGTCGATGAAGTCCGGAAGGCGAAAAAGATTCTGGAAGATGCAAAGAAAGAGCTAATGGAGAAAGGGGTCTCTTTTAGAAAGGATGTTGACGTAGGTATAATGGTTGAAATACCATCGGCAGCTGTGATCGCGGATTCGTTGGCTGAAGAAGTGGACTTCTTCAGTATTGGAACTAACGACCTGACGCAATACACTTTGGCGGTAGACCGAACAAATGAGAAGATATCTCACCTTTTTGACGAGCTACACCCAGCCGTGCTCCGACTGATAAGAAACGTAATAGACGCGTCTCATGTCAAAGGCATCTGGACGGGGATGTGTGGGGAGATGGCTGGAAACCCTCTGGCAACCCCCATACTGCTTGGTTTGGGTTTGGACGAGTTCAGCATGAGTTCTATGTCGATACCCGAAGTGAAGAGGATAATAAGGTCGGCTTCAGTCGCCGAAACCAGAGAACTTGCCAAAAAAGCTCTTGATCTACCGACAGCTGAAGACGTACGTAAGCTCTCCAAAGAGTTCCTGCGTAACATACCGAAAGCATAGCAATTACTGTTCTAAAGCAAATTAGTCTCCAGATCATACCTTCTACAGTGCCATCTTGATTAGAAGGAGTTCCTCTGGAAGGCGCGAAATATTAGCATCAAGAGGTTAAGAAGCGTTTGATTGAGGTGAATTAAGTGGAAAAGAAATTTGAACCGTATAGTTTGAATCTTGATTTTGAAAGTGGAGAGCTTAGTTTCTACAATAGAAAAGCTGAAGTCAGGCTAAGCGATTTAGCGCCTTACGTTTACAATACCAAGGTCGTTGCAGAAAGACTTGCTAGAAAAGAAGACCCACCAATTTACTCATATTTTGACTGTGTGCAACCTTCCATGATCGGGGAGATGAATTTTGGCGTCACAATACTCTCACCAGGAAAGATTGCCGACGAGTATAACTTCACGCGAGGGCACTATCATACGGACACAGGAGCCGCGGAGATATACATCGGAATAAGGGGAGAAGGCTTTCTTCTCATGCAGAAGAGAAACGGAAGTTGCAAAATCGAAAAAATAGAAAGAGGAAAAATGGTTTACGCTCCTAGAGATTGGAACGGACACAGAACAGTTAATGCAGGAAAAGACAAACTAGTATTCTTGACCATAGAGCAAGCTGCCTCTGGCCACGACTATGAAACCATAAAAAGAAATGGCTTTGCAAAACTAGTCATTGAAAAAAATGGCAAACCTAAGCTGATAGATAATCCGAAATATAAACCACAAAATGTTTGAATCATGATTGCCATTATTAAGGGATATAAACAGAGAAATTCTATTTTTAGGAAAGGCAAAGTTAAATTGTTATACCAAGAGTTTGAGAAAGGAACATATTAGGTAATCGATCATGCGTATCATCTTCATCTTGGTAGTGCCTTTGTAACCTTACATGGTACGCTTCCCACATTCGACACAGAATATTTGCCTAACGCTGCAGGAACGATGAGGGTCTCTGTGAAGTTCAACTTGAATGATCTTTCCGGACGATCATTAGATTTGACCATGACACTATTTCCTTCAACTAAAGTTAAGAGGTGAAACGTTCCTTCGGTCTCGTCCTCAATCTTCGTCGAGAACTCCAAACGATGTACCTTGAAGAACATGTCCTCTCGTTCGCCTATGACGAACTCGGCCCAGTCTTCACCTGACCTGATTAGTTGAGGCGTCTGTTTCAGGCATTCAGTAACCCATTTGGCTCTTCTGCTTTTCCTGAGCACGTTGAAAGCATGTTTTATGTGTATTGAACGCAAGATGCCGTCTAGATCTGGTCTCAAATAGTCATAAAGGTGGAAAGTGTAGCCCGGTGCATAGGCATGGAAACATCCATCAATCTCCAAGACAACCTGATTACGACCTGAGGCGTGAAGAGTCCCAGCTGGTATTAGAAAGTAATCGCCAGCTCTAGTGGGTATGCTATTCACATATTCTTCGTAATCAAAAGAGGTGCCTTCTCTCTCAGCTTTAACGCATGCTCTACGGAACTCATCTACGTTGGCGTCTTCTTTTAAGCCGAGATAGGTCTTCGCTCCGCTACCAGCATGAAGTATATAATAGCTTTCATCCTGGCGTAGCGGCTCGTTAAAGTGCTTCTTTATGTACGCGGTATTTGGGTGCACCTGCAACGCCATATTTCCGCCTCCATAGCCATCGTCATAGTAGTATGCTATTGGGAACTTTTTGTCAAATTTCTTGCATGCGTATTCGCCCATTATTTTGACGGGTTCTTTCCACATAAGGTTAAAGAAAGGCATCTCCAGCAGGATGCCATTTACGCGTATTCTGACGCTGTTCTCCCAAGGTAGGATGCAGGCTTGACCGGAGTTTGCCATCGATTCAGGAAGCTTCTTGATTCTCTTGAGCCAAGTTCCTCCCCATGCGACAGGATAATAGAGCGGTTTAATCATGAAGGGGTACTCTGCTATGGTTGATAGTATTCCTTCATACACTTCTCGTGAGACAAGCTTCAGTTCTTCAACGAGGTTGCCATCTAAATACCAATCCACGTATCCGAGCACACGCTTCTTGTGTTTGTTCAGGACCGGAAAATCGACATAGTAGAGTCTTCTCATAGATTTATGAGCTGGAAGACCTGTTCCTTTGGATCCCAGAGGGAATACTGTTTTTTTCAGGGAACGATTGAATAGTTCTTCGCGAGTTATGTCCACATAGAAAATGTAGTCGTAAGAACCTCTGAGACGTGATATTGCAGCGCCGCAGCCGTAGCATACTATTCCGGCTGGCAATGATTCGGCAGACTTCATCCTGTGATCTTCAAGATGCTTTCTTAGTTCTTCGACATGATCATGATTTAAGAGGTGTTCTAGTTTCTTCTCGGAAACTAAACCGAAAGAGGGGTCGTTGGCCATGCAAGGGTTAACGATTCTTTCGATTTCTTTAGGCGATTTGTATGTTGAAGAGAAATCGATGGTCTCGAATCTCAAACCCTCTTTCTTCAGAACGCTATTCATTCCGAGAAGAATGGTTTCCCAATCTACGCCCAAGAAACCGTCTAAGGCTATGACACAGGTTCTCTTCTTGGCTTTCAGGTGTCGGATGATCAAATTGCCAACAAATTTACAGACTTTGTCTCGTCCAACTACAATAGATTCGACCCATTGCCTAGGAACTTGGAGACGATTGACTGCCTCATCAATAGAATAGTAAATGGACAATTTTATACAATGACTCCATGGACGCTTGAATTCACCCGGATCGAGTATCTAGACATACCAGCTGAAAATAAATAATTTTCTTATGTCATCTCATTATTTGTTACTCGGGCTAGGTAAGCATAACACACATACCAACATTGTGGTGAGTTATTTCTCTGCTATTTTTCCAGTAAAGGAAGTATTTCTTCCAGCTTGTTAAGAATATAATCTGGTGTAGTTTGCGGCTCGAATGACTCTTTTCTTGTCAACGGTTTGAACATAGCAGTCATAACTCCGGCGGCTTTGCCTGCTATCATGTCTACCTCGGAATCTCCAATGTAGAGGATTGCATTTGGTTTACAGCCTAGCTTCTTTGCCGCCTCTAGTATCGGCTCGGGATGAGGCTTAGCCATTCTTACGTCATCTTTGGTAACAATTACATCAAAGAACTTGTGCAATTCAAATTGGTGCACTATCCTGTCTACGAGTCTCCTGTCACTATTTGTTACTATAGCTAACTTCTTGTTTCTTTGCCTTAACGCTCCAAGCAACTCTTTAGATCCTTCCTGCTGTTTTATCCAAGCTGTCAGGATAAAGCGCTCCATTGTAGTGAACAAATATCTTTCTATTTGCTGGATCTTTTCTTCACGGTTTTCAAAATCTCTTGGGAGAAATCTATCAATTATTTCTCTGTCTGTAGCCCACGTAGTAATTTTTAGCTTTTCGAGGCCGGGAAAATCAAGCCCAAACTTTTTGAAAGTCTTCTTGTAAGCTTCTATCCAAGCCATTATCGAATCTACAAGCACGCCGTCTAGATCGAAGATTACACAGTTGATGACCATGAAATTCTCTCACGCGCGATTTGCAGAACCTAAACTTCCGAGATCTACAAAGCCAATGATCTTAATAAAAGAATAGCCTATGTAAATTGTGTCAAGATTCACGTCGTTTATCTTGATTGAACCTGATGGTAGAATAAAACAAGAAGAAGATTTTACGTGGCTGAGAATGAGGAGCAACATATGATGAAGAAGATTGGCGTGGGCATACTAGGATACGGAAGTATGGGTAGAACTCACTCTTTTGCCTATAGAGTGTTACCCCTCTTCGATCCCAAGCTACCTGAAACAAGGCTGGTAGCCGTTTTCGGCAGAACCGAGGCTAATGTAAGAAGGTTCGTCGGCGAATACGGTTTTGAGACATACTACACCGATTGGAAGAAAGTGGTCAACGACGATAAGGTCGAGATCATTAACATCTGCACCCCGCCATCTGAACATTCGGAAGCCGCTGTGGAAGCTTTGGAGAAAGGGAAGAACGTTATATGCGAGAAACCCTTGGCCGCGAACCTAGAGGAAGCGGAGAAAATGGTGAAGGC
>Ga0315282_10016267_pt1 | contig 10887 bp, 11 predicted proteins | sample YL17G07_20_MG_FD_203693 | JGI IMG/M metagenome (GOLD analysis project Ga0315282, IMG submission 203693) | Sediment microbial communities from Yellowstone Lake, YNP, Wyoming, USA - YL17G07_20 | ecosystem: Environmental > Aquatic > Freshwater > Lake > Sediment | place: USA: Wyoming | collected...
TCCAATTCTTTGCGCAGAACAGCAAAATTCTCTATTATGCCGTTATGGACCACAGCGATAGTCTTGTCGCAGGACAGGTGCGGGTGGGCATTCTCGCGACAGACTCCACCGTGTGTCGCCCATCTGGTGTGCGCTATCCCCATGTTCCCTTTCAAAAGCCCTAGATTCCATTCCATCTCGCTTATCTTGCCAATGTCTTTCATCACAGAAATAGTCTTGTCCTTAGTGGCGATTCCAGCACTGTCATAGCCTCTGTACTCCAGGCTCTCGAGACCCTGCTTCAGAACTATAGATGCCTCTCTGCCCCCCACATAGCCTATAATGCCGCACATAGAAATCAGCCAACTCGATCACAATAGGTATTTATGTTATGATGTATATTAAAAGGTTGTATGAAAATAGTGATCACGGGAACACCAGGTACCGGAAAGTCTATCGTGGCCGACTTACTAGGAAAGGCGCTCAAGAAGAGAGTAGTCCACATAAACGATTTTGCCAAGAAGAACAAGCTGATTATGGGAAAGAGTGGTGGCTCGTACATAGTGGACCTGAAAAAGCTGAGAAAAAAGCTGCTGAAGTTTGACGGGATTATCGAGAGCCATCTGCTGTGTGAATTTAGCCTGCCCAACTCCGTCGTCTTTGTGCTGAGATGCGACCCGAAAGTTCTTGCCATGAGACTGCAGAAGAGAAAGTATCTGCGCAGAAAGATAAAGGAGAATCTGGAAGTTGAGGCGCTGGACTATTGCACCATAAAATCAGAGAAGAACTACAAGAAGGTCTATGATGTTGACACCACCAATAGGACTATAAGGCAGGTCGTTGAAAAAATAATCCACATATTGAAGAAGAAGGCCAAGCCAGATAGGGTCGATTTCTCAAACTATTTCATGAGGTAGGCCGTAATAGACGCCTGACTATTTTCCTCTCTTGCTTCGGTCTCCTTATCAAAAACAGGCAGAACAATGCCAGCACCACCGCAAGGAAAGCATAGACTATATAGGTGAAATCGAACCCGCTGTCTGCTCTTTCTCCCGACACCTGGCTGGCGAAGAGGATGGCCTTGTTATAGCTACCGGAGTTATAGGACTCGAGCGCTTTCTTGAGGCTGGAGAAGCCGGCGTTAGTGTTTTCCGCGTTCTGTTTAGCCAATAACAGGCTGGCTTTCGCCCCGTTCCTCATGGAGTCAATGGACGAATTCAGGTAACCCTCCAACGAACCGAGGCTATCGGAAAACCCCACCAGGTCGGCCGGCGAAAACTTATCAATGAGCTCTGCGAACCTGTCCTGTGCCGGTTTAGAGGAGAAAGACACAGGCGTCAGCAGGTCGTACATAGACTTGAGCCGTTTGTACTCGGAATATGCTTGGGAATGGTCCTTGCTCGAAAAGATCAGCGTTATGTTGTGCTCGAAACTGACTTTGCTGTCCACCGCTTTCTCAAAATCCTTCAGCGATAGCTCTAAACGGTCAAGCTTGCTCTTAGTCTCTTTTCCGGTGAAATCGCGCAAAAAACTATCTATTTCCTCTGATAGCGCCTCTTCCACTAGCGTTGGCTCCAGCTGCGAATATGCCTCTCGATAGATTTTTTTCAGGTCGGAACAATCGCGGAAGAGGCAGAGCTGGGATATCCTGTTACTGGCATCGAAAAATCTCTTGTCGAGCTGGGTCTTGTTCGGGACATAGTCGGAACAATCGTAGAAGATACTCGCAAGATATTCCTTGTATTTTATCTCTCCCGGCCCTATCCTGTCTATCCTGAAAACCAGCGGATTGTCCAGGTCAGTGGCTATAGACAAGTTCTCAGACAAGGTGACATTGGAGAAAGCGACCGAAGCCGGATTCCTGACGTTCAGCAGGACACGGCCCCTCGAGAAGTTCAGGCACGACGGACTATCAAGGAAATCATAAGAATAGGCAATGTATTTTGAGAGGTAATCGGAGGCTATAGAACCGAACTCTGCGCTCAGATACTCTTCCATCCCAACATATTTCTTATACAGCTCATCCAGGTTAGACAGCTCATCGTAGGTGAGGGAGTTCTCGAAATATTTCTCCAATTCGTCTATCTTTTTCCTGTCCAATTTCTGCGCCATGGCCGGATCCCCCAGGAAAGAATGATAATCTGCGAAATGAGCGGCTAACCTTTCTCTCAAATCGTAAACTCTTCCCAGACCATAGCCAGCTTTATCCCTTAGCTTGGAGGTCAGCTCCTGGATTGAAAGGAAGACCTGCTGCGAGAGATTTTGGTCGTCTATCTTGGCCAGCCTCTCGTACTGCTCTTTCTCATAGGAAACGTCTATCCCGAAATCATCAAGCGCCTTCAGTGTTTTTCCGAGATAGCCAAGGCTCTGATCCAACGCCAAAGTAGAATTTGAAGAACCACTCACAAAAATAAGGTAGTTTATGGCCCGAGAATAGTCGGTTATAGATTCGCCAACGCTTCCGCTTTTAGCCTTCTCGCCCAGGTCTAACGCATCAAGATAGAGGGCACTGGTCTTCTTTCCTTCATTCTCCCTCAATAGTCTATCGTACAGCTCTCGCGCCTTGTCCCTTAACTCGGATAGAGACGAAGCCATCGAGTCAAGCGCGAGAGACAGGTCGGACAACCGGAAATTGAGCGCTCTGGTCAGTTCAGTGGCGTCGAACAGGTAGTCGTCCTGTTCCTGGCCAAAGACCCGTTCAGCCGAGTACTCTTCAACCATCATCTCGCTCAAATCCTGTTTATAGTGCATGAACTTTTCGGAGAGAGAGCCAGGATAGCCTGCGGACAATCGTATAGAGCTGTTGGATTTCCCTGTCACCGAATCCATCACGCCGGAGTTGATCAGGAGCACCCCGTCCTTCTCCAGTTCCCCCATCTTCCCATCAATCTCGTAGACTTTTTGGTCGAAGACAGCCAGAGAATCTTCATAGCCGTTGTACATCTCCAGCGTCAGGCCGGTCAGATTCTTGTGATACTCGAAATAATCCTCAATAAGCGACTGGCCCGGATAGCCTATTATCTGGTTGAAGATAGACACAGCCTGGGCGATAGTCGGCGGCTGGCGCATGGTCATCTGGCGGATTATGCAAATAGACCGGTATTTCAATTCATCTATAGAGCAGGGATTCGCCTCGATCCTGGTCAGCTGGTTATAGTTTCCTGTCTCAGAGTCTATGCTGCCCAAGAAGGCGGTCAGAGAGTCGAACACCTGCGATTTCGAGAAGTTCTGGTCATCCGCGCCCAGCCCGTCTAGTTGGTCCCTATCCGAGTCGAGCAGGTTCACTAGCCCTTGCAGCGTAAAATAAGCGTCGTTCAGCGCCTTGTCCAGATAGGCCCTCACCTCCGCCTCACGGGAGTAGATGTTGAGGTCCACGCTGACTATGGTCCGGTTGTCTATAACTTCCAGCTTCGCGCCAGCCGCTATTCGTTGTATGTCTCTCGCCGCGACCATAGCCAATCGCGCGTTCTCCCAAGCCGACTTTAGCGTGCCTTTGTAGAGGGAGTCTTTCTCGTCCGAATACTTAGAGACGGAATAGTCTATGTCGAACGGCACCCTCAGCCCGCTCACCTCGACCGCCAGGCTATTGGCCGCTCCCATAAGGCCGGGCAGGTTGTTCGCGTTTATGAACAGTGAGAGACTACCGAAGAGCAGGCTACCTAAAAAGGCGATTGGCAGCCAGACAAATCCGCGCATGGAGATATCTGGCGGAAGGCTGAAATAAAACGGTTTTTTGAAAGGTTTCGGTTAGTTCTAGTTGAGAAGCCAGACGCCGGCGTTGAGCGCAGTGGCTATAGTCACCCATAGGATATAAGGCACCAGAAGCCAACCAGCCCTCTTGTCTATCTTCCAGAACCTGATGATGGTCCACAGGATAGCCAGCCAAAGAATGACTATAACGAAGAGCCCTGCTGCGAGCCCGTGCATCCCGAAGAAGACTATCGACCAGAGGCTGTTCAGTATCAGTTGTAATCCAAATATCTGGAGTGCCTGCTTGACTTTCTTTTTTTTCAGGCCCTGCATCCAGACAAGGTATAAGGCGATTCCCATGAGCGTATACAGCGTTATCCACACAGGCCCGAAAACCCAGTTAGGCGGAGTGAAGAACGGTTTATTCAATGCCAGATACCAGCCAGTGATGCTTGAGAAAGTCGCCAATGAGCCTATAATTCCCGCCAGCTGACACAAAAGTATGCTCGCGATGAGTTTCCACCAGTTCATAAAATCACTTCCCTCCATGATTCCTTTTAGCCGCCTCTATCTGGCCGTCTATGAACTTCAGCGCATCCTCGACAGACAATGCCAGAAATCCCTGAATCCTCTCTCTGGTGAACTCTGCCCTCTGCCTGCTTATCCTCTCGAGTTCGTTCAGTTTCTTAGTGACCAGCCTCATCTGGCTCAATGTCAGGTCTCGGCTATGGATCACTCTGTCGACGAATTTCGGGTCTATCTTCTTGACTTTTAGTTCCTTGAGCGCAGCATTCGCGATAAAGGCTCTGCCTATCATTTTAGTGATGCCCTTAGAGGCAGCCTCGTGGGTCTTGTAGCGATGGTATAGCCAGGGCACCCCTCTGACAACCAGCTTTGCCAGCGCCTTATTCCTCTTCTCGAGTATTTTCAGGCTCCTCTGCGCGTTAGGCGTCCTCGTGAGTATGTCGTTGGCCATCGTCTTCTGAATCTTTCGAAGCATGATAGAGTAAGGTTAGCGTTATATATAAAGCTTAAAATAGGGATTTATTGAAGGTGGCGCGTCATTACTTCAGGATCCCATTCGCGGTCATATTTCAATTTCTTCTTAGCCTTTCTCAGCAAATTCCATACCTCTTTGTCCGGCTTCACTGTGACGCGGACCAGCTTCGCCTTTTCGCCATGGGGATTGGAATCAGAGATATATGCTTCGCGGCTCCTAGGCCTCGCATTGGATTTCATATTTGGGAGACGCATTATTTCTGTTCTAAGCTTGGTATTTTTAGTCACGTCGAACGGCAGGATTAGGCTGACTTTGGACGAACCAACCACTAAATCCGCGTAGAACTCTTTTCCGGCGGATAGTAGGTCTGAAAATGATGGGCGGTTATACTTTGGTCCGCCTGGATGGGTGTGGAACAAACCGATTCCTTTCAGTTTCCTAAGATGCTTCGCTCTCCTTTTGTCAGGTCCGGCATACAGGAGGTTAAATTTTTCTGTGTAATCGACGCCATCTTCTGAGTAATATGTGGGATTTGCAACCAAGGTCGGATCCTTCCTTGGCGCAATCACGACTATCTTTTTGTCTTTTATTTTTAGCGGATACGCCCTGATCACCCCTCCGACCTCAAAACGGTAGTCTTTCGGAAAACTCGTGATAAATTTAGGCACAATCACTTCTTCTGCCCCGTTGAAAATCTTCCTCATTTCTTTCAGTGTTCTGGGAAATACCTCCTCCCCAGTTATCTGCGCTCGCAATTCCATCCTGCCTTTCGACTCCATTAGCCGTCGCACTGCTTCTTTATTGGCAGGGGGGTATGGGTGGGCTTCTCGAATAATGATTTTTCCACCCTTTTCGATTTGTATTTTTTCGGAAAGGCCGTCTTTGACTAATCTCCATCTGTAGTCTTTCTCTTTTTTCCATAAATTTCTTCGCATATACCGGTTAAGATAGCGTTATATATAAAATTAGCAGAATTGATTAAACGATTAGTGCATATAATCAACCATTTACTTTTTATTTTAATTCATATTATTCCTAATCATGGCCCTTCTGAAAGGCATAAGCAAAACTATCATCGCCCTGGGTTTTGTCAGCTTTCTCACAGACGTAAGCAGTGAGATGATCTCTCCTTTGATACCTATTTTCATAACCGGCGTTCTGGGTGCAGGCATCGCAACTTTGGGGCTGATAGAAGGGATAGCGGACAGCACTGCAAGCATTTTCGAGGTAGTATCTGGAAGGATCTCTGACAAAATAAGAAAAAGAAAAGTTCCCATTCTAGCGGGATATTCAACCTCGACTTTAGCGAAGGCATTGCTTCCGTTGACAAACACTTGGCCACTCGTTTTGATAGCCAGGTTTGCGGATTGTGTTGGAAAGGGAATCCGCACATCGCCACGTGATGCACTGATGACGGATATTACTAAGAAAAAATCGCGCGGAAAGGCCTTCGGAATACAGCGGGCGTTTGATAGTAGCGGCGCGTTTTTGGGACCGCTAATCTCGGCTTTGCTTTTGTCGGTGCTCGTCCTGCCCCCGCTCGCCGCATATCAGACGGTGTTTGCAGTGGCGCTTGTACCTGCTGCATTTGCTGTGTTAGTCATAATCCTTTTCGTTCGGGAGACTAAGCCTAAGAAGACTGCAAAAACATTCAAGCTGGCAATAAAATCACTTACTCCGAGATTCAAAAAATTCATGTTCGTTTATCTATTTTTCTCGCTGAGCTATTTCAGTTTCGCCTTCCTGATTGTAAGGGCGTATAATCTTGGTTTCAGCGTGACATTAACGCTCGCCATGTATGCTGGTTTCAGTGCAGTACAATCTCTTACTTCGATACCGTTCGGTAGCCTCTCGGACAGGATAGGGAGGAAAAAAGTCATTCTGCTCGGGTTCCTGCTTTACGCGGCAATCTGCGCAGGCTTTGCATTTGCGACCAGTGCATGGATGACGATGCCGCTCTTCGCGCTCTATGGATTGTTTCTTGCCATAGACGACGTGGTGGTTCGCACTTACGTTGCCGATTTATCGCGCGGGTGGGCAAGGGCAACGTCTATAGGGACTTTCAACACCCTTAGCAGCGTCGTCTATCTTCCGGCGAGCATTGCCGCCGGCTTGATTTGGGCAGCGGCAGGTGCTCAGTTGACGTTCGGCTTTGCGGCGCTAATCTCCTTAATTTCGGCTGCAGGATTAATAATTTTTTGCAGGGAATAAATTAAGCGCGGCAGAGAAGATATTTAAGAAGATGCGTTGCTAAATTAAGTTATGGCATTCACTATTGAAGAAGGCGAGTTCTTAGTAAAAACGGCAAGAAAGGCTATCGAAAACTATCTGGCCAATGGTGAAAGGCTAAAGATAGACGCGGATGAGAAGTTCAAAAAAAAGCTCGGCGTCTTTGTGACTTTGGAGAGCCATCCGCAAAAGGAATTGCGCGGCTGCATCGGCTATCCCTATCCTACCGAGCCTCTGATTACCGCGCTCACGAATGCGGCAATATCCGCGGCTGTCCATGATCCAAGATTCCCGCCCGTTACTGAGAAAGAATTTGAAAAGCTGATTGTCGAGATAACTGTCCTGACCGAACCAAAGCCTATCGAGGTTAAGGACAGGAAGGATATGCCGAGCAAGATAACTGTCGGTAAGCACGGCCTGATTATTGAGTATGGTCCTTTCTCCGGTCTATTGCTGCCGCAAGTCGCCGTAGACTATCGCTGGTCTTCTGAGGAGTTTCTTGCTGAGGTCTGCTGGAAGGCTGGCCTCTCTCCTGACACGTGGCTCGACAAGAATGCTAAAGTCTATTGTTTCGAGGGCCAGATATTCGCCGAGGAAAGTCCTAACGGCAAGATAGTTGAAAAAAAGATTTGAATTCTTTCTTTATAACTGTATGATATTTAAGGTCTTGGGATATAAAATCATGAAAAGGGGGATTAAAAAAATGTATTTCGCTACCGAAAGATTGAAGTGGGCAAACTCTGGGATTCTAAACAGAACAAAAAACAATGCATTTTTAGTCCCAAGTTGGGCAAAGGGGGCAGTTATCTACCATATTTTTCCGGAGAGGTTTTGCAACGGAAATAAAAACAACGATCCTACCAAAACTAAGGGATGGGGTAAGCTTCCAGTAACACGCCATACTTTCTACGGAGGAGACCTCCAAGGCATAATTCAAAAGATTCCGTACTTGGCTGAGCTGGGGGTCGACATAATTTATCTGACCCCAATATTCAAGTCGCCTTCAACTCACAAATACGATACTACGGATTATTATCGAATCGATCCACACTTCGGAGATGTTAAGACATTAAAAAGATTAGTCAGAGAATGCCACAGAAATAACATGAAGATAATCCTGGACGGTGTCTTTGGTCATTGTGGGGCGGATTTTTTCGCATTTAGAGATATTTTGAAAAATGGGCCAAGGTCAAAATTTGTCGGCTGGTTTTACATCCACAGCTTCCCGATAAAAAAACGTCCGAAACCAACTTATGAGAACTTTGTTTGGTGGTTGCCAAGGTTGAATACGGAAAATCCTGAGGTTAAAAAATATATCTTAGCTGTCACATCGTATTGGATGAGGGAGGCCAAAATAGATGGATGGCGCTTAGATGTGGGGTATGAGATTGACCATGAATTTTGGAAAGAATTTAGGAAATTGGTCAAAAAGATTAACCCAGAAGCGCTTATCTTGGGGGAGATTTGGTATATTGCCTCGCCATGGCTTCGAGGAGACCAGTTCGATTCAGTTATGAATTATCCTTTCAGGCAATTGGTAATAGATTTCTTCGTCAAGGGAAAAATCAATGCAAAAGAATTCGACGAAGGGCTCATGTGGATAAGAAAATCATACAAGCCCCCTGTAAGCCACGTTCTTTATAACTTAATTGGAAGCCATGACACGCCCCGCTTTTTGACGCTTTGCAAGAACGATTTCAGAAAAATGATGCTGGCGGTGGTCTTTCAGATGACATATCCAGGCATGCCTACAATCTACTACGGTGACGAAAGGGGAATGATCGGAGGTAATGATCCGGACAGCAGGAGGGCGATGGATTGGGGAGAACTTGAAGGTAAAAGAAAAGAACTGTTAGAGTTTTATAAAAAACTCATAACATTAAGGAAAAATCATTCCGCGCTGAAAGTGGGCGAGTTCTTCATCCAATTCGTCGATCCGAAAAACAACCTGTACTCTTACCTGAGGCGGAGCGAAAGCCAAGAAATTTTAATCGTGTTGAACAACTCTACGAAAACTCGAAGGGTCGCGATTCCTTCGCCGAGAAACTGGAGGGGGGCGGTTATCGATTTGCTGGAAGGTGGCAAATACCAGATAATTAGGGGAAAAATCCATGCTTCCCTGGGACCTTACTCTGGCCTGGTTCTGAAAACAGCGTAGATTCGAAAGCCTATTTTATCAAATCTGAGTGTTTACATAAGATTTAAATAGAGAGATTGCATAATAAAGTGGTGAGAATATGTCTTCTGAAAGAAGTAGTCGGCACCGGTTGACCCGAATAGATATAATATTTAAGAAGCGACCTAAGATACGCCCAGGAGTACGCATTAAACGCGAGATGGAATTAAAAAAGAAGGAGAAAATTAGAAGAGAAAGTAACCTCTTGGAGAGCTACAAAAAAAGGCTTAATGGCGAAATAACAGAGATGGAGAAAAGAGCACGAGCAGGGGGCATTCCGCTTCATGAAAGAAATGCGTTACTCGAGTCGATTATGCGAAAAGAAGAAAAATTAAAAAGGGTGGAAGAAGAGTTAGAAAAGAAGATATAGCAAAACTAATTAGCTCCTCAATAAAATAATTTCTTCTTTCTTTGGGTCGGGGAGTTTTCTTTCTTCTTTCTTGGGTCTAGGGGGTTCTTTCTTCTTTAGTGGATTTGTGTTTTCTTCTCGCCAGAGGATAACAGAACAACTCTTGAGTCTTTCTTCTCTCCAACCAATTCGTAATCAATATCTCTATTCAACTCCTCGGCAAATTTCTTTATCTCTTCGTGCGTCGGCATATTCTCTATCGCCAGGCGCTGTCTTGAGCCGCCTACAAACATGTACCCTTTCGCCTCGATAAAATCAGGTTGCGCTATCTTGATCAGCTTCGCATACTTCCCCGGTTCTATCATGTTTATTCCTTTAACAAGAGTGAGCCTAATCACTTTTCGGGTGTCTAGCGAAGGAAACAGCCCAAGACTCTCGTTCAGTTTCTCCCAAGAATCTTTTGTGAGCGGGAGATTGGTCTTTTGGTGGGTCTGTTTGTCTGGCCCGTATAACGAAATGTAAAGCTGCGTCGGGAGCGGCTCTAATGCCTCTAAGCGCTCCGGGAGAAGGCCATTAGTGACCAGAAAGGTGGTGGCTTTTCTCTTGTGATACTCTCTTATCAAATCGCCAAGGTAAGGGTACATAGTCGGCTCCCCATCCAACGAGATAGCAATCTGGTTGGGCTCTTGCGCCTCCTTGAACTTTTTCCTGTCCGTATCCTCAACGCCTCCAAGACCGGACAACAGCTTTCTCTGGGCAGCGATAGACTCCTCAACAAGCTCTTTAGGCTCGTCCCACTCTTTTGGTAGATAGTTCAATGGCTCATGCTCCCAGGTCCTCCAGCAGAACACGCAGCGTAACTGACAATAAACGTTAGGAGACATCTGGAGACAGCGGTGGCTTTCGACTCCGTAGAACGCCTGTTTGTAGCAAAATCCTCTATTCCTAATGCTCTTCTTGGTCCAAAGGCACAATTTAGCAGCAGCGTGCTCTCGCTTTCCAAAGAACTTGTAGTGCTGCGCCTTGAGCTTTTTCACATATTCCTGCTCTCCGTCCATCGAAATCCTGTCTATATTAGTGAATAGAAAGCTTTATATATTGTTGGTTCGTTTTTATAATCAGAAAAGGAGATACACATGAACACAAAGAAATTCGCTATTGCTAAGCAGCTTGGTGGGAAGAGAGTAATCACTAATCGTGGTGAAGAGATAGGAAGACTCAGCGATATGACCATCGATGAGAAGAGTGGAAGGCTCGAGGGTCTGGTTGTAGAGCCCAACATGGCGTCTAAGGTCGCGAAGAACCTGACTTCTTCAAGGGAAAGACTGATAAACATACCGTATAAGGCAGTTTTTGCGGTCGGCGATGTCATAGTCGTCGACGAGAGCCTTTTAGTCTAGTTCTACCGTGAATTTTCCTTTCTTTTTGTCAAGCATTTTCTCGATTGAGGTATAGTTAGAGTAT
>Ga0315282_10016268_pt1 | contig 10886 bp, 12 predicted proteins | sample YL17G07_20_MG_FD_203693 | JGI IMG/M metagenome (GOLD analysis project Ga0315282, IMG submission 203693) | Sediment microbial communities from Yellowstone Lake, YNP, Wyoming, USA - YL17G07_20 | ecosystem: Environmental > Aquatic > Freshwater > Lake > Sediment | place: USA: Wyoming | collected...
TTGCTCAAGCATAAGACAAGCCGTACGAGCCAGCACGCGCATCGTCCGGACGCTGGACCCGCGCGATGGCGTGACGGTGACGCCTGTGGGGCTCTGCGACGGAAGCACTCACAGCGTGGCGGAGCTCTGCGCATTGCCCGATGAGGAGCTGGTCGAGCGTGCGAGGTCAGGCTGCGTCCGGGCGGCGGAAGCCTTGCTGGGCAAGTACAGGGGCCTTGTCGAGGGCAAGGCTCGCACGTTCTTCCTCGCGGGGGCCGAGCGCGACGACGTGGTCCAGGAGGGCATGATCGGCCTCTACAAGGCCATCCGCGACTTCCTCCCCGAGAAGCGGGTGGCGTTCAGGTCTTTTGCGGAGACCTGCGTGACACGGCAGATCATCACCGCGACCAAAATGGCGACGCGCAAGAAGCACCATCTGCTCAACGCCTCCATATCGCTTGACAACGCCACCGACGAGAGCGGCAGCTCCGACGCGCTCGAGGTTCCCGGGCCGAGGATGCTCGGAGGCGCCACGCCCGAGCAGATAGTGCTTGGGCGGGACACCGCGCGCGAGGTTAACGCGCGTATGAAGACGTCCCTCTCCAAGCTTGAGTGCATCGCCCTGTCGGCGTACCTTGGCGGACGGTCGTATCACGAGATCGCCCAAGCCCTGCGCATGACCCCAAAGCAGATCGACAACGCGCTGCAGCGGGCAAAGCGCAAGATGAAGGGCCGGCTCGCTAGGAGCGTACGTGAGCGGGCTTGAGGGACCAGCGGAGCGCAAAGCCGCCCTGCGTCGCGAGATGCGGCAGGCCCGCGACGCGCTTCCCCCGGGCTACCGCGCCAGCGCTTCATCGACCGTTCGCCAGCGTGTCGCGCGGCTTGCCGAGTTTAGCTCGGCCTCCGGCTTCGTGGTCTGCGTCCCGTTCCGCAACGAGGTGGACCTGTCCGATCTCTACCTGGACCCTCCTCCGGGCAAGACCGCCTACCTCCCGAGAGTCGATAGCGACGGCGGCCGACTCGACTTGTGCCGCTACCCCTGCCTGCTGGCGGCAGGCCCGTGGGGCCTCACCGAACCGGCGCCGCATGTCAGTGCACTCGGTTCGGAGCGCGTGGCGTGCGCGGTCCAACTGGCTCTCGTGCCAGGACTGGCCTTTTCGCGGGTCACCATGCACCGAGTCGGCTACGGGGGCGGGTACTTCGACCGGTTCCTCGCCGAGAGCGGCGTCTTCGCGATCGGCGTGTGCTTCGAGCGCCAGCTCCAGCCGTCCGTCCCGCACGGCCCCGGCGACAGGCCGGTCGACGTGATCGTCACAGAGGTCAGCCTCGTTCGCAGCGGAACGCTGACGGACGGGCTGGCGACGCTCCGCGAGGCCTGGGACACCCGTGACGACGAGGCCGGCTACGTGAGACTCTCCGACCGTGCCCTGTACTCGGACTCCGACCTCTCGAGTTTCCTGATCCAGCTCATGGGACCCGCGATCGACGGTGAGCGAGTCGCTGAGTGGCCCCGGGGGCGGGTCGAGTCGTTCCTGGCGTTCCTGTGGCGCACTTCCGATCCGGACGCAATGCGTCCGTAGGACCGGCAGAGGTGGCGTACCGCAGTGGGCATCGGCCCAACCCCCGAACAGGTTGAGAGCTGGTCGGCGATCTTCACCGTGCCGGACGTGTGGTCTCCCCTCGTCGCGGAAGTTATGCGCCGGGAAGGGCTCGGCTCCCTGGAGTCGATGGAGGCCGGCCTACCGGGCTCGAACGCCGTCTTCATCGTCAACAGCGATCTTGTGGTGAAGCTCTTCTGGCCGCGCTTCGAGGACGACCAGGGCCGCGAGGTCGAGGCGCATCGCCTTCTGAGAGCAAGGCCGGAGATCCCGGCGCCACTAGTGCTCGCCGCCGGCCTCATCGAGGACGACCTCCCTTGGCGCTACGTCGTTTTCGAGCGACTGCCCGGGCTCAGCCTCGGCGAGGTACGCGGGCAGGTTCCACGGGCTGACATGCGCCGTATCGCGGACGAGTTCGGCGACATTGTGCGGGCCATCCACACGATTGCCGTGCCCGAGCCCCCGAGTCCGCTCGCCAGGGACCACCAGCAGTGGCGCAACTGGGTCGAAGAGGCGATCCGCGCTGCCCCTGAGCGCCACGCCGCTGATCTAGCCAGAGTACCGCGCATGCGCGATGAGCTTCCGGGCTTCCTGGCCTCCGCAGAGCTGACGCCGCCGGGCGATGCGCTCCGCGTGCTTCACTGCGACCTGACAGCGGACCACCTACTGGTGGAGGACCGCGACGGGCGCTGGCGGGTCAGCGGCCTCATCGACTTCGGCGACGCAGAGGTCGGGCACGTCGACTACGAGTGGGTCGCCCTCCACCCCCACTGCTTCGCCTACGACCATGAGTTGACGAGTGGGTTCCTCCGGGCCTACGGCTATCCGTTCGACCGCGAATCCGCTCGGCGCGCGACGGCCTGCTGCTTCCTGCACCGATTCGCAACGATCGCGCCGGTGCTGGCGGCGGTCGGCATGGCCGGGCCCGATGTTGGCTTCGATGACTTGGTCGAGCGGCTGTGGGGCGGAGTATGCGTGTGAGGCAGGGGCACCTTGCACCCAGGGCCTCGCCGGTCGTACCATGGGTTTCTATGTTCGGGGAGGTACCCAATGCCTAGCGATGTGCTCAACACACGGGAGGCGGCCGGGCTGGTCTGTCTGAGCGAGCAGTCCCTGCAGCGCAAGGCACGCGCTGGAGAGGTCCACGCACGGAAGATCGGCGGGCGCTGGCAGTTCCGGCGGCGTGACCTCGACCACTGGATTGCCAACGGTGGCGCCAGTCACGCGCGCTTTGAGGCCCTGGTCGATGAGGGACTGCGCCTGGCCGGGCTGGAGACACTCAATGCACTAGAACAGGGCGACGAGGAGCTCGTGCCCTTTGCCGAGGTGGAGGCGCGGCTGAGCCAGTGAGCTACGTCGTGCTGATCACGCGAGCTGCTGAGCGGGACCTCGAGCATCTGCCGCGCGAGGCGCAGCGCCAGGCCCGGGCCGCCATTCGAGCCCTTGCAGACGACCCTCGGCCCGCCGGATCCCTACAGCTACGCGACGCCAAGGGGGTCAAGCGTCTGCGGGTAGGTGACTACCGAGCGGCCTACACCGTCGATGACGGATCCCGGGCAGTCAACGTCTTGCGCATCGGCCATCGCAGCACGTTCTACAAGAGGCTGAAGGGCGAGTAGGCTACCGGTAGTCCGCCCCACTCACGAACGCCTCGAGCGCGGAGTCAGGGTCGTCGTACAGGGTCGTACTGCTGCCGCCTGAGACGTAGTCGTACTTGCCGTCCTGCCAGCCCCAGGCCTCTATCTCGTATCGGTGCGGGGCCGCGTTCGGCTCGTCCTCGATGCGGCAGAAGGCGAGCACGAGCTCCGGCCCGGGGCAGCTCTCATCCACATCCGCGAGACGGAACCCGTCCTGACTCGACAACTCGGCGCAGCCGCCCTTGATCTCCAGCTCGAGTCCGCCCTTGGTCACCCGCCACACATACAGCGGCTCCCCGCGGCCCGACACGCCGAATGTGTAGAACCGCAGCAGCAGGTCCGCCGCGCCGTCGCCGTTCAGGTCCTCAGCCGCCACGATGCTCTGGTCGTCCACGAACGTCTCGCCGCGGGGCGCTGGGATGCTCAGCCACTCCGCCCAGCCCTCGTCCCCTTCCTGCGCGACGGTGAAGTAGGCGGGCTCCTTCGGGTCGCCCAGTTCGTCTGTCTCCCGGTACTGACATCCGATCAGACACTCATCGCGGCCGTCCCCGTCAAGGTCGGCGTTGCGCGACGTCATCACCTCGTAGCCGTCCTTGGCGAAGTCCGACGGGTCGCACGGCCCCGCTGCCGTACGGCCCGGCGCCTTGGCGTGCTCGGCCGCCCGCGGCGTGCCGGTCTTCGCCGCCGATGAAGCCGCCGGACCGGCCGACGGTGTCCGAGCGGGTGTCGGGCCCGATGGCTGCTTGCCGGGGCACCCCACAATACCCACGAGCCAGATCGAGAGCAGACACGCGAGTGCGCAGCGCATGGCGACCTTCCCGTTCCTCCCCCGGCCGTAGAGTGCGCCGCCCGCGCGCCCGTTCCCTGCGGCGCGGCAGAGGTTGCGGCCCACCGGAGCCGAAGGTCAGGGTACCTCCGCCGAAGGGTGGCACCGAGATGCGCACTCTCATTCTCCTGCCGCTTGTTCCAGCGATCCTGCACGGCGCCGCGGCCGCGGCCGGCACGGTTCACCACCGGGCGCTCAGCCTCGAAGGCGCTCCCGGCCGGTCCATCATCTCGAACAAGAGCTTCGAGGACCCCACGGACGCGACAGCCGGCTGGAGCCGGTGGGGATCGGGCTTCGAGGTCGATCGGACCGTCGCTCACGGCGGATCGGTCTCCGCCATGTGCACCAGGACGGCCGACAGCCCGGAGATGGGCGTCCAGCGTGGCGTGGAACTGAACCAGCAGAAGCCGGCGATGGTGATCGTCACAGCCTGGAGCAAGGCAAGGGACGTGACAGGCAGCCCGAACAGTGGCTACTCGCTGTACATTGACGCGGAGTACGTCGATGGCACGAGCCAGTGGGGTGTTAACACGTCATTCGACACAGGCACCCACGACTGGCAGCAACGCCGGGTGGTGCTCCAGCCCACCAAGCCGGTCAGGCGGCTGACCTTCTACGGGCTGCTTCGGTGGCACGAGGGGACCGCCTGGTTCGACGACTTCGACGCGGTCGAGATCGAGCCCGGATCGGGCGCGGTGTTTGACCTGACGGCCGTCGAGCCGTGCCACGACGCGGCTCTCGAGCCAGCCCACCACTTCGGCACCCGGGATGGGCTCGCACTGGACTTCGCGTCGGACGGCACACTGGTCGCGGACGGGCGCCCGGGCGGCTTCCTCGTGCGCGATGTCCGGTCGCAGTCCGACGTGCGACGTCTAGAGGGCGCGGTTGACGGGCAATCCCTCTCGCTCCGCGACGACACGCTCGGGCTGTCGGTCGAAGCCACGATCTCCCCTGGCGAGCATGGCATCCGGATCGACGGCACATTGGCCGACCGCGACAAGGCCGTTGATCGAGCCATAACGCTCTACTTCGCGCTGCCGATCGGCAGACAGGACCTGACCTTCTGGGATGACCCGCGCAGGTCGCGTCCGGTGAGCGACGGCGGCGAGTTCTCCCACACCACGCCGTGCCAGGTCGGCGCGACGGGCGGCACCTCGCTCTACCCGTTCGCCGCAGTCGCTGGACGAGACGGCGTCGCCGTGGGGACGCCGCTCGCGGCGCCACGGCTGTTGCGGCTCGCCTACAACGCCGACACGCGGGAGCTCTTCGCGGCCGTCGATCTCTGCCTGTCCCCGCGGTACTCGAGGCTTCCCTCGGCCGCTGACTTCTCGCTGGTCCTGTTCCGGTTCGAGCCTCAGTGGGGCTTCCGAGCCGCACTGGAGCGGTACTACGCGCTGTTCCCCGACGAGTTCGCGGTGCGCGCGCGCGACCAGGGCATCTGGATGCCATTCAGCGCTATCAGTAACGTGGGAGACTGGCAGAACTTCGGCTTCAAGTTCAAGGAGGGCAATGACGAGCCGCAGTGGGACCGTGAGCACGGAATCGACACGTTCGTGTACGTCGAGCCGTCCTCACATTGGCTCGCGATGCCGAAGGAGCTTGCCCGCACGCCGGAGTCGGCGCTCGACTACCTCAAGGCCAACCTCGCAAACCCGAGGCACCAGGCGACCCTGACATCCGGCATCACCGACCCCCAGGGGAAGCTGTGGGTGAGCATCGAGAACGCACCGTGGTGCGACGGCGCGCTGTTTCTTCTGAGCCCCGCGCCCACCGTGTCCCACACCGCTGAGCTGCCGACGACGCAGTTCGACATCCTGTCGCGCGGCGCCCTGGACGCCGTCTTCCCGGCGGGCGGCGCGACCACGTGTGCGTCATGGGAGCCTTACGGCGCGGGCTACTCGTACGACCTGGACGCCGCCCACGACGCGAACGCTTCGATCAAGGTCGTTGCGGACGGCACCGGGGCGGTCGGCGCGAGGCAGTCGGTTGCCCTGGACCAGACCGAAGCTCAGCCACTCGTGCTGAGCGGCTGGTCCCGCGCGGAAGGGGTCGCGGGAGGAGGAGACGCGGACTACAGCCTGTACGTCGATTGCGTGTGCACTGACGGCACTCCATCCTACGCGCACTTGGCCCGGTTCAGCGGGGGGACGCACGACTGGGAGCGCGGCGAGGCGCGGATCGCACTCGAGAAGCCCATCAAGTGGCTCACGCTGCACTGCATCCTGCGCGCCCCGTCATCGGGTACCGCTTGGTTCGATGACCTGTCCCTGACGGTCGAGGGGTCTCAAAGGAACCTGCTCGCCAATCCGTCGTTCGAGTCCAGAGCCACGCCCGGTGAGCTAGCGGGAACGTACGTCGACTCGCTCGAGATGGGGGTCTGGACGCCGGACTACAGCCCCGAGCACATCGCCGCGTGCACGATCCCGCCGACCTTCGACTCGGACGGCAGGCCGGTCCTGCTCCACGGGTGGTCGGTGTTCGAGTTCACCCGCTGGCTCGCGGAGACCATGCACGGCAGAGGCAAGATGACGTTCGCCAACGCCGCTTTCTGGACGATGCCGTGGTACGCCGGGCACTTCGATGTGGTGGGCACCGAGACGAACTTCGGACCGCCCGGGCAGTACGTCCCGAACGGTGACGACATCTTCCTCTACCGGCGCGCGCTCAGCGGCGGGAAGCCCTATCTGCTCCTCATGAACACACCGTATGACCAGTTCGGACACGAGTCGGTAGAGCACTACTTCGCCAGATCGCTCTTCTACGGCTGCTATCCAAGCATGTTCAGCTACAACGCGGCCGATGACCCGTACTGGCAGAAGCCGGCCTGGTACAACCGCGACAGGGACCTGTTCGTGAAGTACATCCCGCTCGTGAAGCGCGTCGCGGAGGCGGGCTGGCAGCCGGTCACGTTGGCCGAGTCGGACAACCCGCGCGTGCTCATTGAGAGGTGGGGCAAGGCGGACAGGACCGCGTTCACCGTCACGAACGACAGCGCCGACCAGCAGCAGGCGACCGTGACCCTCGACCTGCCCGGCGCCGGCCTTGACCCAGCCGTCGGGCTGCGCGACCTTGTCAGCGGCAGCGCCCTTCCGAGCGTTCCCGGCGGCGGGGCGCTGTCGATTACGCTCGACCCGTGGCAGACTATGGTGATCGCCGCTGACTGAGCCCGTCCGCCGCGGTTCCGACCAGCCGGGCCTTCTGGTATGATGGAGTATGGTGATGTAGCAGTGAAAACCACGCTGGAGCTGCCGGACAAGCTGGCCGACGACGTGCGGAGGGTAGCCGGAGACCGGCCGACCGAGGCCGTGATCATAGAGGCGCTGGAGGAGTAGTTGCGCGTCCAGCACATCGAGCGTCTGCGCGCCCGACTGGGCCGGGCGGACTTCGACCTAACACAGGAGGAGCTCGAGCGGATGAGGGCCGAGGACTGATGGCTGACGTCGACGGCCAAGCGGTCCTGATCGACTCCAGCGCATGGGTCGAGGCGCCGCGGGCGGACGGCGACGCGTGCTACAGGGCACGAGTGGACTTCCGCATGTCCGAGCGCCGGGCGGCGACCTGCGAGGTCGTTGCCGCCGAGCTGCTGCGTGGGGCTTGCACTGATGAGGAGTATCACCGGATACAGAGCGCGTTGCGCAGCCTGCCGGCGCTCGACATGACAGGTGTTGGGTACGTTGCCGGTGCCATCTCACGTCGGCTGCGCGGCGCGGGCATAACCATTCCCACCACCGACCTGCTCATCGCTGCGACGGCCGTGGCCCATGACGTAGCTCTCCTGCACCGCGACAAGCACCTCGCGCTGGCTGGCGAGGCGCTCGGCATCCGCCAGGTCGAGCCAGCCTGATCCCTCGAAGGCACGTGGTTGGCCGAGTCGCCGACAACCCGCGGCCGTTCCGCTTTGACACCCGTGCAGCGCGTGGCTATCCTACCGCCTTCCGCGCAACGCGCGGCACGCTCGCTTGACGGAAGGACCGAGGGCAATGACGCTTGACGAGATCAAGGCCGCATATGACGACAACATCATGTGCACCTACAGACGCGCCGAGGTCGCCTTCGAGCGAGGGGCCGGCTGCTTGCTCTACGACACGGATGGGAACGAGTGGCTGGACTGCCTCGCGGGGATCGCGGTTTGCGGGCTCGGGCACGCACATCCGGCCGTCGCGGCCGCGATCGCCGAGCAGGCCGCGCGCGTCATGCACACCAGCAACCTCTACTACATCCTCCGCCAAGCCGAGCTTGCGGCGGAGCTCCTGTCGACTTGCGACCTCGACAAAGCGTTCTTCTGCAACAGCGGAGCCGAAGCCATCGAGTGCTCGCTGAAGCTCGCGCGCAAGTGGGGGAAGATCGAGCGCGGCGGCGCGAGCGGCATCGTCGCGACCCACGGGAGCTTCCACGGGCGCACGATGGGAGCCGTTACCGTGACCGGCCAGCCGAAGTACCACGAGCCGTTCACTCCGCTCGTGCCGGGCGTGTGTCACGTGCCGTACGGCGAGATCGACGCCCTGGCGGCGGCGGTGGACGACCAGACGGCCGCCGTGGTACTCGAGCCGATCCAAGGCGAGAGCGGCGTGCGCGTGCCGCCCGAGGGCTACCTGCCCGCTGTGCGCAGGCTCTGCGATAAGCGCGGCGCGCTGCTGATCCTCGACGAGGTCCAGACTGGTCTCGGCCGGACGGGCGCGTGGTACGGCCACCAGCACGAGGGCATCGTGCCGGACGTGATGGCGCTCGCGAAGTCGCTCGGCGCCGGCTTCCCGATCGGCGCTTGCCTGGGGAGGGCGCCCTACTGCGACGTCCTCCAGCCCGGCGACCACGCCTCCACCTTCGGCGGGAACCCCCTCGCCTCGGCGGCCGGCGTCGCGTTCCTGAGGACGATGAAGTCCGAAGGCATCGTCGAACACGCCGCGTCGGTGGGCGCCTATGCGATGGGTAGGCTCGGAGCACTGAAGGGCGTCACGGAGGTCCGTGGCCGGGGACTGATGATCGGGCTGGGCATCGCTAACGGCAAGGCGCAGGAGGTGAACGTCGACCTGTTCCGGCGCCGCGTGCTGGCCAATGCGATCGGCGACGACACACTGCGGATCCTCCCGCCGCTCATCATCACAAAGGCTGAGATCGACAGGTTCGCGGCGGCGCTCGAGGCGAGCTTGCGCGACGCCCGTGTCTCGTGACGGTGTGGCGCTGTTGACGGCCTGTCGGGCCCGCGCGTACAGTGAGATCGGAGGTGGGCGCGATGGTCGTCAAGACGGCACGAGGGGGGAGCGCGGCGGGGCTGTGGACTCGGTTGCGCGAGGCCCTCACGGCTCGACGCCGCGCTCGCGTAGAGGCCGAGGACGCCCGGCTCAACGCGGAGGTCGACCGGCGCCTCGCTTCCGGCGAGCAGCCCGTGGCCTGGGAGCAGGCCAAGCGGGACCTGCTGCGGTAGGTGGCGGTATGGGCTACACGCTGACCATCCTACCCGCTGCCATGCGCGACATGGAGGACCTGCCCCGACGCGAGCGTGAACGCATCACCGCGCGCATTGACCTGCTCCTTCGTCAGCCGCGACCGCCAGGCTGCGTGAAGCTCGCCGGTTGGCGCCACCGGTACCGAGTCCGGGTGGGACGGTGCCGGGTGGTGTACGAGGTGTGCGATGACGCGCTGCTTGTCGTGGTGCAGATGGTCGATCACCGCAAGAGTATCTACGACCGCCTGTGATGGGACGGCTGCCTCAGTGGTGAACGCGTGATCCGCCTCATCGCACTCGATATCGACGGGACACTGGTCGGCGACGACTCCACAGTGTCGCCGGCCAACAGGTCCGCGCTTGCGGCGGCGCGCGATCGCGGCGTCCGGACCGCACTTCTCACGGGCCGCAGCCGAGCGAGCTCCCTTCCCGTTGTGGGGCAGTTCGACGAGGGTGTCATCGTCGCGCTCGGGAGCTTCGACGGCGCCCTGGTTGAGCTCCTACCCTCGGGTGAGGTGCTCGCCGACCATCGCCTGCCGCCCGATGCCGCGGCGCGCTCGTACGCCGTCATGGTGGAGGCCGGCCTGGGGCCGGAAGTCTTCACCGAGGCGCCGGACAAGCCGGTCCTCGCCTGGGACCAGGCGCTGCCGCCGCAGCGGTGGCTGGGTGAGAATCTCCACCGGCTGGACGTGGTCGGCCGCCCTGAGCTCGATCGCGTGCTCGCCGACCGACCGATCACCATCTCAGCACTCTCGCCGCTCGACGTGGCGGAGGACTGCGCGAGGCGGATGCGTGACGAGCTCGGCGACTCCATCGACGTGAAGATCACGTTCTCGCCGCGCTATGGCGGCTACTTCTCACAGGTCGCCGCGACGCGAGCCACGAAGGTGGAAGCGGTCAAGACCATCATGGAGCGGCTCGGTGTCGAGCGGCCACAGGTTCTAGCCGCCGGCGATTGGCTCAACGACGTAGATATGCTCCGCTTCGCGGGCGTGGGGGTCGCGATGGGCGGGAGCGTTGAGGCGGTACTGTCCGCGGCCGACTGGGTGACCGCGTCCGTAGAGGACGAAGGAGTCGCGCTCGCAGTCGATCGCTATGTCCTGAGGGGTTGAGTCGACCTGCGCCGTCGGAGGTGTTCCCTGCTCATGCTACTGGCACTAGCCTGTATCATTCGCGAGTGTAAGTTGGTGGTAAGGCATGAGAAGCGGGGGATCCGCTTGTATCAAGGGTTTGCAAGAGACTCTTGCTGCAAGGGAGCCCGCTTCTCATGCGTACAGAGTGTATCGACCAGACGGTGTTCGGATTCCTGCCCGGGAAGCCGATCCAGGCTCGGTTTGATGGCGGCCGGCTGACGTCTGACGGGGGTCTGCTGCTGCTCGCGGAGGCGGACCGTCGGTTCCGGC
>Ga0315282_10016269_pt1 | contig 10886 bp, 13 predicted proteins | sample YL17G07_20_MG_FD_203693 | JGI IMG/M metagenome (GOLD analysis project Ga0315282, IMG submission 203693) | Sediment microbial communities from Yellowstone Lake, YNP, Wyoming, USA - YL17G07_20 | ecosystem: Environmental > Aquatic > Freshwater > Lake > Sediment | place: USA: Wyoming | collected...
CGCCTGTGCAGCTTTAGAGTTACCCAACAGAAAAAGGCCATTATGGTACAGATAACAAAAGCCACGATGTGAACTCCAAACCCTGTAGCGATCGCCTTTTCTTTGGAAAGCCCAACTAACAAAAATCCAGCTGCCCATCCTACTTCCAAAGTTCCCCAATTTCCAATTCCGCTGATCGGTAAAGCATTGGCGATGATGGCGATCGTAGAACCAAAGACCACTTTCAAGAAAGAGATTTTGATCCCAAATCCCCTTAGAAAGGCATAAAACACCCAGAACACCATGATCCATGAAACCAAGCTTGTCACGGTCACAGAAAAATAAGTCCTTTTGGCCTTAATGGCATAAAAGTCTTCCGCAATCTCATGAATTTTTTTTTGAACCCATTGGAAAGATTTACTATTCTTTGATCCGACCCACTGAGAAACCCTTCCCATGAAATTTGAAAATAACTTTAAGAGGGCACTCATATAAAAGAAGACAAGAAGGGTGAGGCCGATCAAGAAGGCAGAAAGCAAAATGATAAAGAATAGGTTGATTTGAAAAAAGTCTTGAAACCCGATCGAAGCGAATAAGAAGATCATTAGAATGATGAAAAAATCGTAAACCCGCGAGGCAATCAGAGAGGCCATTCCCTCGGTCATGCTCACCCCGCTGATTTTGTTTAAAAGGTAAGGATAGGAGAGTTCTCCCAATTTGGAAGGTAGGACCATGAGCGATAAATTATAGAGGATAGAGATCCTGAAAAGATCTGAGAGAGGGATATCCTTTGAGTGAATCAGCCATTTGTATCGAAGGCCCCGAAATAGAAAGGCAAGAAAATATCCTGCGGATGCCAAGACGGCCCAGAAGGGGTCAAGGCTTTTCAAAAGAATATAAAGGTCTTTGAGAGAGATCTGGGTGAAGAGGAAGAAGATAATTCCAACCGTGATGAGGATGGAAAGAAGAAGTCGCTTCAACGATAAAGCTCCAGGATCTTGAAAAGGGTTCTTTAAGGAAGGTTAATATAGTTTAGTATATTCGTCAACCGTAGAAAATCTAAAAATCCCACGGCCCCGTCAAAGTCCCATTAAGCATTGGTTAGAAAAATCCCTCTAAATCTCCCTTTACCCCGTTTAGAGATACATCTCTAACGGGGTTTACAAAGGGAGATTTTCATTTTTCCCCCTTTGGAAAAGGGGGACTGACGGGGATTCTTGTATCAAGATTGACGATTGTCTTAAAACATGATAAAAAAGCAATGTTCTACTGAGGATAGAAAAGAATGGCATGCCGGCGTAGCTCAGCGGTAGAGCAACTGATTCGTAATCAGTAGGTCGAGGGTTCAAATCCCCCCGCCGGCTCCATAAAGATTTCAGGCACTTGCGAATGGTGGGACTTCTTGAAGGGCTTCAAAATCTACCTCTTTTTTAACGGTTTTTTCACTATTTACTTCCGGACTCTTTAAAAAATCTCTGAAATATCCATTGCTCAACTTCTCAATCTGGGCCTTCTGATACTCTGAATCGCAGCCAACATAATAATCGGTTGTCACCCTAATATCAGAATGTCTCAATTGATCTTTGATAGCAATGGCCGGGACCCCTTTAAGATAAAGTTGGGTTCCCGTGGTGTGCCGGAGAGTGTGAAAGTTCCACCCCTTCTCATTCTTGCCAATTGAGTTAAGGGCTTCCTTAAATGGTTTGTAGTAATTCCAATCTTTTAAGGGTTCGCCATCATCTTGAGAGAAGATAAATTGAGACCGTTTGGGAAGGCTTTTGAATAGATCAACCAACTCATCCTGCATTTTCACAACCTGGGGTTCTCCTGCTTTGGTCTCCTCAAGTAGGATTTCTCCTTCTTTCAGGTTAATGTCTTTCCATTTCAGTTTTAGGATCTCACCGGCCCTCATTCCCGTGAGGTATGCAGTAATGACGATAGGTCTTAACCAATCGGGACAGGCTTCGATAATCTTCTTCACTTCATCCTCTGTGAAATACTTCCGTTTTCCTCTGTTCCCTTTCTCACTAAGGAATAACCCACTCTTAGGGTCTTTAGGGAAGGGACTTTCTTCGAGATACTCTTTTGATACAGCGAAATGAAAAAGCCTCCTCAAACCGGCCAGCGTTCGATTGACGGTAGAATCCATTACAGCCTTTTTACCTCTCTGCTTCGGGGTTGATTTGATTTTATCCCTGAACTCAAAAAGGTCTGACCGTGTGATGGTTGAAAGTTTTTGACCTCCGAAATGTTTTAGATAGACTGGTTCAAACTGAAGAATATAAACCTTTCCATCTCCTTCCTTCTTGTAGAGCTCCATCAATTGGTCAAAGGTTGTCTTCTCCATGCGCTCCACAATGTGATATTTTCCTCTCTTGTTCTTCTTCCTCATCTTGGTCTTTTCTTCCAAAGCCATGTCGAGCTTAGGACCTACCACTTTGGGATGACGCTTTCCATTTGCGTAAAAATCGATATAGTAATTTTCCCCAATCTGATAAATCCCTGGATACTTCGTCTTTAGAACCTTCATAATGTCCCCCTTTCAACCCGTTGACCTACGGGTCTTTGGTTTCGATTTTTCACCCCCTTTCTTTTGAGATTTGATCTTTACAAAGTGGATGTCATATCCCAAATAATTCAGCATCCGCTTGGTAAATTCATAGCTTGGGTTTACTTGATTGCTTAATACTCTGGATAGATAAGCTTGGTCTAATCCAAGGTCTTTACATAGTCGATATGCGGTTATTCCCTTCTTTGTTAAGAGTTCCTTTATCTGCCCCCCAATAGTAACCGTTATCTTATCCTTCATGGTTTTCCTCTCCATACTTGCATATATATCAAATGCTTGTTTTTTTGTCAATATAATTCTTTTCACAAACTCCCATTACGGATTATATATCAGTAGCCCATTTAAACATCTCTTTAAATTCAATCGTTTAGGAAATACCATTTAACGGGTATTTCACCATTTTCATCATCTTTTGTAACTCAGTTCAACCCCTTTTCCCTTTTCTCTGAATGCCTCGATATCCGGTTTCTTGAATCTCAGACACTTCTCATTGATACGGTAAGAAGTGATAATCCCCCTTTTGGCCCATTTGAAAACAGCGGAGGGGCTCACCTTGAGAATGTTGGCAACTTCTTCAGCGGTTAATAGCTCTTCCAACCTATTCTATCTCCTCTTTTACTTTACCCACCTCTCACCCGTCCCGGTGGTCTTAGGACGCTCCACAAATTTAAATGATCCTTGTTCTTTTGCTTCTTTTAGGGTAAACTCCTTCACCATTGTAAGGGTTAGGCCCTGATACTCGTTTAAACCTTCTCTAAGTCCCTCTATGCTGCCTCCCAGGGCCATTCCATTAATCCGTTGCTCAAGGGTAAGCAATTTCCTCCACTCATCGGGCCTATTCGCCTTGATCCATTCAACGGTCCCAGGCTCCCATGCTTCGTTTATTTCTCTCAGTGTCCGATCTATGAGTCCATCAGGGTTATCCTGGGCCTTCCATCTTGTTTTTGCCTTTAACGCTATGGCTAAATAGTTCATTTAAGCATCCTCTCAGGTTGCGACATAAGCGATATAAGCGACCTACCTCCCCCCTTTTATCGCTTTAGTCGCTTTTATCGCCCTCTCTACACGCTACCCATCTTTCAACGGGCCTATCACCGGTAACTTCCTTGACCCTACAAGCCAGTTTATGGTTTTCAAGGAATGAAAGGGCCAAATCAATTTTATCTTCGCTTGCATGTCGGGAAAAAAGATCCCTTATCTCTGTTCGTGTTAATCCTGTGGGTTTATCCTTTATGGCCCGCAGAATCCGGTCAGCTATCCAGTTCCCGGTTGCATCCCCGAAAATATACCGCGCAGACTCTTCTGAGTAGTCCCAAAGTGCAAGCGCGGCCTCAAGATGTTCTACCCGTACCATTTTCGATTTATCCAGTAGAGCATGGATACAGGCGATCCTCATAACCTGGGCTTCTGCTCTCGAAATTACCGCTCCTAAAAGGCCAGGCTTCCCCTCGGAAAGCTCCGGGTATACCTCGGACCATATCTTTTTAGCTTCGCTTGATTTTCCCATTTCCCCTACTGTTTTCCCAAACCCAATGGCTTCCCGCAACCTTTCCAAAATGGGTTCTAAATTCAATTCATTAAACCTCCCACCATCGGGTAACGCTTTGGATCGTCTAACGCAAAACCAAATAAATCGATTTGCAAACCCGTTACCCGTTTCGGTTCGATCAAGATAGCGTATAAGCTCATCCCGTGTGACATGTCCCAGAATCGAAATATGCGCTCCCGTTGCCTTAGCGGGTGAATTTTTGGATAGGGATTCAAGATTCCCATCGTCCCAGGCGCGCCGAATGATAGGAGATAAGATGTTTCCATCTCTCCCGATCAATCGAAGGATTGAGGCGAATTCCTCTTCGATAACAAAAAGCCGTTTATCTTCTTCGCCAGGGTCAATAACAAGCTCTTGGTATTTACCTGTCACCCGGCCTTTTTCTTTGATCGGGTCGATCTTTTTTATCTCATCCCGGACTTGCCATATCAACCCTTCCCCGGATGATAACCCGCTCTTAGTTCGCCAATTCGGATCAATCTGTTTAAAAATATTTTTAATGTACCCCGTGGACGTTCCTTTCCTTCCCTTCGATGTTTCTCCTACCAGTACGGGGAAGATTTTCAAATAGTGCGTATCTGCTTCAACCTTGAAATGGGCTGTAGGTCCAATGACGTTGCCTACAGCCGAGAGAAATTGAACCAGAATCGCAGCGGGATCGGACTCTGTGTGTGGTTCAATTAGGTTTACAAACTCTCCTGGCAAACCATAAAAGGCTTTTTTTGCCAATGGAAAGGGCCATGATGCGGGTCCTTGGTAGGATGATGGACTTGAATGGGTACTCGATTCACCCTGTTTCGCCTTCCCTGCCAAAACTACCGGACTTCTTATCCCACAATCTTTCTTACAGTCCCATAAGGTCTTGATTCGCTCGCACGTTGCAGGCCCGGTATCGTTTATGGCATGGTGGATCTTCTTATCTGTCTCTTGTTGAGAGTATTGGGGGTATCCTTTGGATAGGCTATGAATGAAGTTAGGGCCTCCTCTCTCCCTTGCAAGAATGGAAATCGCTGCATACCAATGAGGTTCTTCAAGGGTTTTCCTATCCCTGGCACAGTGTTTTAAAAATTCACACTCCATAATCTTAGCAAGATGTTCGGAAATCTCCTCTCGGTATGATCTTTCCTCTCTACTGGGGATCTCCTCCATCTGTGGAAGAAGGTCAAAATCATCAAGGCTGTATTGCCTTTCCCGGTGGGATTCAATGAGCTTCACCGCGGGGAGGTGTTGGTATTTGTGGTTTAGGCTTCCGAGTATCCTCAAGATCCGGCTTGCATCAGTGGCATTCATGTCCCCATGGAAGTAGGCGGCAAGTCTTTTGAGGAGGTTTTCTATTTTCGGAATCTCTTCTACTGGAGCAGGTTCCTTCAGCATCCAGAGAGGGTAACGACCTCCTCCAGAATCAATGACAAAGGTGGGCTTTAGTGGGAAGTCCCTATATCGTAGACGACTCTCGTCTTTCTGTTTATCGGAGAGCTTGTAAAGATCGAGATCATCCCACAGGGCGGGGATTTGAATGATACCGTCCTTTGACCCATCACCATTAACTCTCGTTCCTACTGCAAAATAGCAATGGTATTGTTCCGTGTAGTTCTTTAAGATCCTTGGAATGGATTCTATCTCTGATAATGGAATGAACTTTTGTACTGTCTTGGCAGGGTCTTTATCTTTATGTAAGAATCGAAGGTTAATAGAACCTTCATCACAATGTTGGTAGAGGGATTTTAGGAAGGTAATGGTTTGATGCTCATTGTTCTTGTTTTCCACTCTTCAACTCCTTCTCCCAGGCCGATAGGATTGCAACCTCGATGCGTTGCTTTAATTCCCCCGGGATGGATAGCAAGGCCCTATATCTCACCTTGCCGTCTTTGTCTTTCCATGAGGTCTGAGGAATACTCACCCAGGCCCTTTGACCGTCCTGTTTAGTGATTCTCCAATCATAAATAAGCCAGTCCCCTACCTGGACATCAACGAAAGCCTTCAATGGCTTGTCACCATTCAAAAACCGAATCTCAATTACTTTGATTTCCACATAAAACCTCATGAATCCCGCGGAGTGTTTTGAACCTGATCCAACAACAAAGAGAGATATCGATTCCAGATCCACCCGATGTGATCGAGATGAGCAAAAATTCCCTTTCTTAGCCTTCGAATCTTCCTTGGTTGCTTTCTTCCTGTTCGCATTGGCCTCCTCCCCTGGAAAGATCTTCCACCTCGTCGAAAGGGATTCCAAGGGTTTTTGATATCTCTTCGATCTCTTGCCGCTTTGCTTTAACCTGTCCCCGCTCGATCAAAGATAATCGAGTCTGAATGATCCCAGTCAAGCGAGCCAAATCCCATTGGCTCATAAATCTCTTTCTTCGCTCCATCTCAAACTTTGTTACCGGCAAAGCCATTGTTTGGTTCCTCCTTCTATCAATAAAAAAAGGCGTGAGTTTCGTCCCACGCCTTCAATATATTTAAACGCAAACTTAAAAAAAAGGTAACGCCGTTACCCTTTTCTACTTCCTCCGTGCTCTTCTTGATTTTTGGATCGCCTGACATTGTCCAGAACAATAGAGGCGATTCTTCCGAGACCCTCTGGGCAAAGGGTTGAGGCAGTCAGGGCGCGCGCACAACTTGGTTTCTACGGGAAAGGTTCTATAGATATCTTCCAGGTAAGGTTTGGCTTGCTTCAACCACCCGTCTACTTCCGCACCATTGGGAAGTCTATTTGTAATCAACTGCTTCCATTTTGGTACAATTACTGTGTTCCATGCATTGTTAGCCTCGTCCATCTTTCTAAATTGGTCTGAAGTCACGGGAATTCCATGTGCAGCCCTCTCCTGAATGCGATTCATCTTCCGCATATGTTTCATCATCGCCCATGGCTGCTTCCTTTTTCTGACTTTCTTGAACTCTACAAATTTATTGCAGTCAGGGCACTTCTTTATTTCCTTCCCCGTGAGAACGGATAAGGCTTCATCTTTTTCGAGTCGGTCGTATAGGTATTCAGATAAGTATCTGGTGATTCTTGCCTGGCTTTTAAAATCCTTAAGCGCCATCGGTTGGCCACGAAAATGGAGTGAGTATCCACTGATTTTCACTTGAGAACCACACTCTCGACATTGATATTTATAGACCCAATCTTCCTTCTTCCCATTCCTTTCTGCTACCAGATATTCCAGGCTGGTTCTGCCAGAGAACGATAATAATGACCATCCTTTAAAAATGGCAGATTTTATGTTGAAATGTTCCCTATCGTCATTGGTCCATTTCCTCTTATTAGCGAATGATTCAAGTCTCTCATGAAAGTCGAGAGGCCCGTTCTCTGTTCTTTCCAGGAATTGATCAAATTCCTTGATTTCTTGTTCGAGAGGAAAGTCAGGTGGAAGGTTGCGTAGCAAGTAATCCAGTATTGAGGGGGGGAGGTTGGGAAGACCTCCAGAGAATCTTTTCTTTGAAGCTGTGCTGCCAGCGACTGATTTGGGTTGACTCTTTTCCCTCATGGTCACCTCCTGCTGTGATCTCCTGCAATTTAGAGGGGGAAACCGGGCAGGAGTAACCGGCTTGTCGGGGAGCTCACCCTATCCCCCATTCATGTTCACTTCATAGAAATCTCAAGAACTGCCCTTCTGTCAATCCCGCCTTTCTTATCTGATCCTTCAAAAGTCCGATTTTCACCGACTTCCCTTTATGAACAGGAATTGAAAGGATGTTTGGGTTTCCTTCTTTGGTCAACTTCACGTGGCTTCCTTTGAAGCCTCTGTTCATCCATCCTGCCTTCTCGAAAGCCTTGGCCACCTTTTCGGGTTTCAGGTTATAAAGGCTTACCATGTTAGGCAGCCTTCCTCTTCGCGCTTCTCTCCTTTTTAAGCTCTTGCTCTACTTCAAGATGTCCTTTAATGGCATCCTTGATCATATCTAAGGCCTCCTCGACACTACCCCCCTGTGAAGAACATCCCGGAAGCTGGGGACATTCGACCCAATAGCCCCCATCCTCAAGATCGGGGTGGAGGATGACTTTAAATTCTCTCTTGGAGACTTTGACCATGTAGGTTCTCTCCGTTGTGATCTTGGAGGTCTTCCCGCGCAAATCGTTTATCAACTCTTCAATGGCAATGGCCAAAACGTATTGACCCCTTTTCAGCGTATCGATAATCTCTTTATCCTTATTCGTCAGAACAAAGATCGTTTCCCCATCCGTCAAGAATCTCAATTGAGCAAGAGGGTTTTCGACCTCGGGAAGGTGTTTTCTCAGGTAGTTAAGGCTCTTCCTGATCTTCTGTAAGGAAAGACCTTGATCTCTAAGAAACTTTGCTACCCTGAACTGGATAAGATCGGTGAAGGAATAGAGCCTCACGGACCCATAACCGGAAGCTTCGCTGACAGATGGTTTAATGAATGCTGTCCGGTCCCAGTAGTCGATTACCCTTGTTGGAATCCCGATGATTTTTGAGACGGCCTTTGAATTAAAGGAATTGTCCAAAGGAATTACCTCCGATGATTACTAAATTCATATATGTATTTATAAATCTAAGAATATATGAAAGTCAAGAGAAAAATGAGGGCAGACTGGCGAGGAGTTTAGGTTTGTTGGGGTCGACTTCCCTGATCCCCATTAAACATCATATACTCCGGATATTCTCACTTAAATAGGATGTCTATTGGTGAACTTCTACGATCAATTTGGTAATCTAAAATACGGATTTCAGCTCCGCCACAAAAGGAATCTTCGAAACTATCCCAAACCGCCTTCTCATCACAAAAATACTTAACAAAATGCTTATGGCTAAATTGTAAAGCTAATTGGGGTAAGATTATGTCATCAATTTCTCTGGCAGAATAAGTTATAATTTCTTTTTTAGAGTTTTTGTAGATGAATAATAATTTAATATTTTTTATAGGGTATTTATGAGAGTTCCTTATGGCAAAATCGATGGTTACTTCAACAGACTGCCGTCCGCGTTGAAACATTAGACGAGCATCGAATATTTTGACTAATTCAACATTTGTTTGCACACTTCCAGCCTTTGGAACAATTTTAGGTAACGACCCGAGCTTTATCTTGTTTGATTTTAGGGATTTTAGATAATTAATTGGCATAGCAAAATTAAGATTTTGCCCAATATCAAGATAGGCTGTTGCTATACCAATCACTCTACCAGATTTATTGAAGACAGGTCCACCACTACTTCCCGGTGAAATAGGAGCCGTAATCTGAATCAATTTAATTTTTTCCAATTTTCTTATACCACTAATTATCCCATTTGAAATAGTTCATTCTAATCCTGCTGGGTTCCCAATAGCTGTTATTTCTTCTCCAACCGTAATCGTATCCGAGTCTCCTAATGGTAAAGGGTTAGTATTTTTAAGTGAAGTCTTTGCAATTAATAAATCCAGTTCAGGATCATCATTAATTATTTCGAGAACCTCTCCTGTTCTACCATCCATAGTCCTAATTATTGCCTTAGAACTGCCTTCAAGCACATGGTGATTTGATGCTACGTCACCCTCTGCATTTATGAAAAATCCACTCCCTAAAGATAGCGGTTGATCGTTCTGGTCTAAAGCAACGATTGTGACAACAGAGGGGGAGTATCTCTTAACAATCTGAGAAGTGGTTAGTTCTGGTTGTCGTGTCGCCTCAGTTGGGCCTACAACAGGTTTGACGCTTTTACCTTGTGGTTCAACTGCCAAGGAAGGGAGAGATGTGAATATCAGGGAGGCCAAGACGATAGCAACAATTTGTTTCAGCTTATCCATTCGTATTTTCACCTCCAACATCCATGATCAGGGACGGCTTTTGGCCCTCCGCTGGACCGCTCGTTCGATGGCGTTGAATCTACAATTCGGTCTATAGTGATATAATTCGAATTATGTCGTCTTTGGACAGGTTATTCTGATCAACACTTTTCTTCCACTCTGATAGCATTCGCCTGTATCGGGCGAGAGTGGGTCCATGACTGTTAAAATTATCACCTCGGTCAAGATCAGTAAATCTCCCACCTTTAAGAGTGCAGAAGTATCGCGCGTAGCCCATTTGTTTCGTTTCATTATTGCCGTCGAAGCCACAAAACTTCACGCGCGATTCTTCTATGCCCGTCTTGTCCGATAAGCTCCCGTATGCTCGCTTGAGACTATCGAACATCGAAAGAATCTCAATGACCTCTCTGTTTTCTTCAGGGGTCATAATATCGCGGTCATTGTAAATATGTTCTGAAAACCATTCGTAATGTAGTTCGTAGCCACTTTCGAGGGCTTCATGCACTTTTGCATAATGGTCAGCATCATCAGGGTAAAGGGCCTCAAGGATGTGGAATTGATTGGAAAGAATCCAACGCTCGACACGAGAAAGTTTCATAAGATGTCCTCCTTTGATAATCTATTCTTCGTGTGGGTTAATATACGCCGTTTTCAGAAATTAGGAAAGAGAAAGTTTCAGGAAAAAAGCGGTAAACCATGATCTACCAAGCTGAAGATGAAAGGAGAGGGACCTCCAAAGCCACTGGTTTGATAGCCCTGGCGGCCCAATTCATTCCTGGGATTGGGGGACAAATTCATTCCCCGGACAACATTCCTGCAGAGGAAGGCCCTTTTTATCTCCCTTTTGCCTTTCTGCAAAGAGCACACTTGCAAAGACAAGGCTTCTCCCTTTCTTCGTCAAGTTTTCGTCTGCGGGTCCCCCCCCCTTTAGGGCCTTTTCTCCTACCCCACAACGCTGAGATTCGTGTCCAAAGGCCTAATTTTCCTTCGCCATGGGTTTCTTTCTCTCTATTCAGGGGATGGTCACCACTCTTGAGCTGCAAT
>Ga0315282_10016270_pt1 | contig 10885 bp, 8 predicted proteins | sample YL17G07_20_MG_FD_203693 | JGI IMG/M metagenome (GOLD analysis project Ga0315282, IMG submission 203693) | Sediment microbial communities from Yellowstone Lake, YNP, Wyoming, USA - YL17G07_20 | ecosystem: Environmental > Aquatic > Freshwater > Lake > Sediment | place: USA: Wyoming | collected...
CCAGCCCCCGACTTCTGAGGACAGGGAAATCTCTCGATCCATTTTCCCCTTCTCTTCTCCCTTAACGATTCCGGCTATTGTGAATATTAGAAGCATGATAACAAAATAAATCCAAATCCGCATATCAGATTCCTATTAAAATGAATTTAGGTACAAATCAATAACGTGAACCCGCCCCTAATTTATCTTTATCCAAATCTACCAACATCCTCTTGCTTAATCTCCATCACTTTTTTCGGGTCAAGGGGATTTATTGCTGAAGCAACGAGTCCTTTGAGTCTGCTGTCATCGGTGGAAAGCAATGCATCTCTGGCCTTTTGCAGAATATTTTTTTCCAGTGGAGATGAGAGGTCTGCATTTTGAACGATATTCAAGAAACGTTTCCTCATCGGGTCAGAAATCTCTAAAATGTTATCCGTCGGTTCATAAAGCTCAAAGAGAGCCTTCCAATAGATACTCGTTAGTTCCACTGCATTGAAAAATAAATCCATATAACCAGAAAAATATTTCTTAAACTTCTCCCCATCCAGACCACACTTTTTATATTCTTTATAGGCTTTTCTGTACGGTGAAAGAAGACATTTCATGATCCTAAGGGTGAAAAGCAAACCATCAACCCAATTTTCAATGTTTTGTTCGTCTGGATAAACTGAATGACATTCGGCAAAAGCTCTCTGGATAAGGTATCGATACCAATCCTCAGTATTCACGTGACTGTGAGGATTTATGTCAGCCCAGCGATTAAATTTCTTTTTCATGAAACCTTCTGAAGTGTAAAGGGTATGAAATAGGGCAACATCCTGATAGATCTCACATTCTCGATGGATAGATCGGGACTTCCCTTTTCGATAATATGGTCCTGCAATTTTGTTGACCATAGGATGGATGATCTGATCAGCAGCAACATGAGAAAGGTAACCACAAATAAAGGCAAATTTTGGGAAATCCTCATCTTTCCAGTCTTGCTCATCCCACCTGGTATCTCTCCATGTCAATTCGGTCAATGTCAATGGAAATTGATTCGGTTCTTTGGAATGCAAGAAATAAGACCAGCCATCCACGCCGAGAGGCTTATCGGTCTTCTTGACGATGAGATTATAAAGGCCACTTAGTTGACTCCCGTAATAGGAAAGATCCGGCCCCACCGACCCAAGATTCAGAAAAGGCTTATAGATTTTAGAATCAAGAATATCTATGAACTGCTGATACTCTCCTCCGTCCTGAAGTACCTTCACCGCCTTATTACAAATCAACATGTGAGCAATATTCGCCGGCATTATTGATTTCCTTTTAGTTTTGGCCTAAAAATTATCACTCATAAGAAACATGCGGTCTCATTTTATTGTAAGGGTATAGATAAAAAAATAGAATCGTCCCTTTTAACCTCATACGTTATGCTTGAAGACTGGCCAACTTTTTTATGGATGACACCCAACCCCGCTCTTGTCTTTACAATTTGAATTCCATTTGAGGATTTTCCTTTCGAATGATCCCCTTTATTAAATCCACAAACCTTGCTGCCGTGCTCAGGGCATTAATCGCTTCAGATTTGGAGATTGAAATATCGATCTCATAGGTAAAAATGTTTCGCTTCCTCCGCATCCGGTCAAACTGTTCTGTAATCACTTTAAACTCATTTCCAAAAAAATTGGACACAAATTCCACAGCGGTTTTATGTTGATACCCATCAGCGGGGCGGAATCCCTTCAGCAAAATAAATGCCCTCGCCGCATGTAACATAGCAAGATAGGCCACAGTGTAAGCAATCCCCTCATCAATATCTAAATTGGCTTCCGCTGTTTTTAAATCTTTGTAGGCCCGCAAAATCAATTTTTCAACTGCTCTTAAATCAGATTTTTGCGTCCTCAGCAATCCCTTTGATAGAGATTCTTCCAGGAATTTCTCATAAGTCATTTGAATTCCCAATAAGGAATATCTTAGGATTTTTTAGAAGATCCATAATAAATGAATCCTTTTCTTTTGTTTTAAGTTTGAATTCATCCCTTCTGAATACACTATAATTGATCTCCCTTTTTAGCACGTCCTCCTGTTTCCTTATTTCTCTTAATAGTCTGGAGTCGTCGAGCTTTCCTATAATGAGCAGATCAATATCGCTTTTTGCAGACCCTTCATGTTTTGCAAAAGAGCCGTAGATAAAGGCAACCTCGATCCCTTTCATCTTGCTCAGTTTTTCTCTCAGTAAACCTTGGATGCCAATTGTCTTAAATACAATGCTTTTTAATTCGTCAAATAAGGGATAGGAGTTATTGAGAAAATAATAAGTCGAATTGCCCTTTCTTCTGGATAGAAAAATGCCGTCTTCTTCCAGACGATTAAGTTCTTTTCGAATCATGCTGACAGGGATATTGAGAATACGCTCCAACTCCCGGAGGTAATACTCATGATCCGGATTGGTAAAATACAGCCTGAATAATTCTTTCCGAGCTTTCGACTTAAATATTTTTGAGATGTCCATAACGTTTGTAATATTTTTGTATTACAATTGTAATCCTTTTATATTACAATATCAACTAACTTATGTTGCTGGTGGAATGAACCGGTCAAGTCCCTCTTTTGGGGAAAGGGCAATTCAAAAAAATTTGACTGAAAAATGGAAGCACCTCAAAAATGTGCTTCCCGGAAAGGTAACTATCGTTTCCTATTGTGCGCTCGGCAGCGCAACTTGCCGGCCAGTCAAAGGGGATGGAGCTGTTGACTGAAAAATTCAGTCAGGTCCAATAATTCATTCGGTTCTTATTAAATCCTTATTTCGAATTCCGCAATCTCCAATCCGCATCTAGATGGGCCACCTTTTTTATGGATGACACCAAAAATTGCGAAGTTTCTCAGAATTATTAAATCCTCTTGGCAACCTGAAACCAGTATATGAACAGATCCCTTTCTAATTCCTGGTAATTATCAAATATTTTAGAAATTCTCCCCCAGAATTTGTCATTGTGTTTTCTCTCTTTTAAGTGAACGACCTCATGAAAAATTATATAATTTAAAAGATGCTCCGGTAAATGTCTCATCAATCTATTAATTGTCAGATTTCTCTTCGAACTCAAACTTGCCCATTTCGTTCTCATCATTCTGAAATAGATATGATTCAGCCTACCTCCCAATTCTTTAATTGCCTTCTTAGCCAAAGAAAAGGTAAGGTCTCTAAACTCTTTCTCTGTCCTTTCAACCATTCTTTTGTCTGAGGCATGCTTTAAACAGTCCTCAACGAAAGACACCTTTTTAAGTATCCATTTCTTGTGTTTATTCAGGATGGGATCAGGTTTATAGCCAAAAGGAAGAACCAAAAGAAGTTCCCCTGTTCTAAATTCTAATCTTGGATATCTGACATTCCTATGAGAGACTGAATAAGGTATATCAGGTAGTTCCATAATTTTTCACGCTTTCCAGGAGCCTCTCATGCAAATCGTTCATTTCATCCAGAGAGAGATTATGTTTCCCTTTCATCCCCCGGACGAACCTTCTTATCTCCCTTTCCACTTCTTTCTTGATAGTCACTTGATTAAACCAGCCCAAAAACATATATTTTTCGAGTCTCTTCGAAAGATCTTTTACCACATCTACAAGAACATCACTTCGACTCAGTTTCTTCTCAAGTTCAAGTAACATCGAGTATTCGAGATTTGAGAAACCCAGAGACTTTTGTCTTGAAAAAAGGCTGTTAATCTCATTTACCGCCTTAACTCCCTCTGTGTATATCTTTTCATAGTCCCTTGTTTTCTCCCTCCACATCTCAAGGAGTCTCTCGACCTTCTCTATTAGGGATTCATAGATAGGGTTTCTATGTCTTTCAACCAGAACCAATCTGTTCAAAGTAAAAAGAATGTTTGCCGCCTTCTCTTTTCTACCCTTGACTTTCTCTTCCAACTCTCCAAGATATTCCTTATCAAAAGCGACTGTCGGTAGCTCCCTCTCTAACTTTTCTATTTCAGTAGATCTATGGATGAATCTTATGGTTTTATCATAATACCTTTGGACATATCCTTCATATGCAGGCTTTTGAGACACTATTTTCATATAATAGGTGTAAATGGCGGAAAGCCATTTGTAATCCTCAAAATAGTCAAGCTTGATCTCATCCGGACCGAGAAGCTCAAACATCTTCCTCAAGCTTTTGTAATTTTCGATAAATTCTTTTTCTTTCTTCTCGTCCGAGGTTAGAACTTCTACCGCCTGGAGTAAGGTTTCTCTCTCATAGTCTCTCGGTACTTCTTCCAGCAACTCAAGAATATCCTTAATGAGCGCTACAAAATCTTCCCTGACACTTTCATAACTGAAGAGGGCCCCTTTGACGTCCTCTTCGCTGTACATCTCAAAGGCCCTTTTAAATTCTTTCAAGATCCCCACATAATCGATAACAAGCCCTGCTTCTTTCAAATCCTTAAATGGCCTGTTCGTTCTTGCCACAGCCTGAAGGAGCCTGTGCTCCTTAAGGAGTTTATCCAGATACATCACTTGAAGGATAGGAGCATCAAATCCTGTCAGAAGCATATCCGTTACGATCAATATTTTGGGAAATTCTTCTTCTTTGAACTTTTCAATAACATCCTTTCTAATATCGCTTACATCCTTCCCGCCATACCGAGCTCTTGCTTCGGCAACATATCGCACGATTTCAGGCTTATCATGTTCGGTGTAGGTCATCACAATTTCACTATATTCTTTGGGAAGATGCTTATCGAGTTCTCTTTTATAGACCTCACACGCATTTCGGCTCCCCGCCACAACCATTGCCTTAAACTTTCCATCAATATTTTCTTTGAAATGCTTTGCTATATCCTCAGCAATCGTCTTAATCCTGAATGGATTCTCGAGAACAACTTTGATGGCATTCAGCCTCTTCTTTACTTTCTCCTCCACACCCTCCCTTATCTCTTCAGGCAATTCCTCAAGCTCAGTTTCCAAAAAGGCCTCTAATTGATCCTTTTTTAAGTGGACATCCTTCTCAAGTCTTGGTTGATAAACGATCTTTACTGTAAAGCCATCTTTGATGGAGTCCGTTATGAAATATCTATCAAGATAAGGCTCTTCCGGAGGATAGCTGAACTCAAGATATGTATCTCTTCCTTTCTTCGATATGGGCGTGCCTGTAAGGGCAAAGAAGAAGGCATTTTTGAGTATCGCCTTCATTTGGGTAGCAAGGAGACCATATTGAGTCCTGTGCCCTTCATCAACGAAGGCCACAATATTTTTTCTATTCATGATTGTTTCTTTGCGCCTCGAAATTTTCTCAAGTTCTCCATAGACCTCCTTAAGCTCCTCAGGTCTGAACTTATGAATAAGAATGATAAACACTCCTCTCTTGCTTCTGTAATCATCGAATTTAAGAGTTTCCTTAAGCTCCCAAACGGACCCAATAATTTCCGGTTCCACAATATCCAATGCATAGAATTCGGTATAAAGCTGGTCTTCAAGCTCAATCCGATCAACAATGAAGAATATGGTTGGGTTTTCAAGCTCCCTCATGTAGTAAAGTTTATTTGCAGCAAAGATCATGGTCAGAGTCTTTCCACTCCCCTGCCAGTGCCATATCAAACCTTTGTCCTTATCCTCCTCACCTTTTAAACTTCTGATAACCCTCTCCACTATTCTATTGGAGGCTCTATACTGCATGTATCGGGTGATGACCTTTGTGGCGTTTCCAAATTCCACCCTGAAAAAGAGAAAGTTTTTGACGATATCGAGGAGGGTATCTCGTGAAAGCATTACAATCATCGAATCAATGGAATCCAACCCTTCTTCTCTCCATTCGTGGGTCTTTACCTCTTCCTGCAGGGGAACGATGGGGAAATACCTTGCCTGACTTTCGGCTGCGATCCCAATTTGAATATACTTATAAAGTTCTGGGACAGTTCTTTCATAGTCCTTTATTTGTTTGTAGGCATTGAACCAGCTTTCGGAAATATTAGTTGGGTTCTTACACTCGATATCAACAATGGGAATACCGTTCACATAAAGAATAATATCCGTTCTTATTCTATCTTTTCCCTGATAATAGACCTGTCTTGTGATGATAAATTCGTTATTATCAATATCTTCAAAGTCAAAAAGCTGGACATACTTAACAACCTTCTCTTTCTCAAACTTCACAGGAACACCGAACTTATAATAATTTAAAATCCTTTTGCCTCCCTCGATACCTGTACCAGTCAATTTCAGCTCATTAACAACCCTATTTATCTCATCATCGCCAATCTCTGATTTTTTATTTATCCTCTTAAGTCCCCTTACCAGATTTGGAATAAGTAGAGGCTCCTCATAGGTATCCCTCTCAAGGTCATCAGCAGAAACAAACTTCCAACCTTTCTCTTGGAGTCTTTGAATGAAATAATCTTCTACAAGCTTCTTCTCAGTAAAATCCATATCAAACTTCCAGTCTCACTCTCTTTCTTCCGGTTAATAAATCATTCATCAAACCCTTCTTTACTCTTTCGAGTCTTCCTTTTCTCTTTCTTAACAATTCCAGCCTTTCATCCACCGTACTCAGAATTTGAGCAATTGTTTGTTGCTCTGGTAAAGGGGGGAGCGGGCATCCTATTGAATAAACTATCGTCTGTGTCATCAACGGTTGACCCGATTCCTTTTTAAATTTATTCAAGTTTATAAAGGCAAGATAGTAGGTCAAAAAGTCTAAGTTCACTTTGTGCTTCTCTATTGCTAACGCATAAAGAGCATTATCAGTGACCCAAGAGGATTTCTGTGTTTTATGGATTGAACCGCAATATTCACCTACCCTTCCTATAACAATTGTTTCATTGTCTATCATGAATCTATTTGTATATCCAAGGATACCGTTCCCGCCGTAAACTGGAACCGCCATCTTTTGAGTATGTATCTCAGAAATTTCCTTTGGCCTCGATTTTCCACTGGCCAACTTAAATACATTTGAAAACTTGACAACCTCCCATTCTTTAGGGACTTTCCCTATTTGTGTATCCCTAAACTCCTTATGGCCTATGCCTTTTGTTAACAATTCCTGCATCAATCCATTCTTTAACCTTTGGGTCTTTTTTATTGCTTCGTTAACCTTCTCAATCCCCTGATCCACTGTCGAAAGAATCTCCGCAATTTTATTTTGCTCAGGAAGAGGGGGGAGGAGGAGCTTTAAATTCCTAACATACTCACGAGTTAACCCTTTTACTGTGCTCCCCTGTGATAAACCACTTAATTGAGATGATTTGTTTAAAATTGCCCAATATAAATACTCAATGTCTGCCTTATCGTTGTCTGGTACCAAACCTGTTAAATCTTGACTAATCGCAATATCAATACCTGCGATTCCCACTTTACCAATTCCAACACGGGTCGATATCAGCAAAGAACCTTTTGGAACTATATTAGTGGCGCTATTTTGCAATCCTTTTTCAGTTATATTCCTCATTCCACTGCTGATAACTCTGCCCGCCAAATTCGCACTCGTCATCCATGGTATGTGGCCATCCCAATATTCAGGTTGCGAGGTTGAAGGTGTTCCGCCACCTATTAGGTCAACAGTTATTTCGCCAAGGTTCACCAAATTCCACTCTGTTGTCTGTTTATTTTTCGATCTCATCTTCAATAAATACGCCCTTTTCGCCATCCCTTGAAGGTCTTCTTTTGCCCCCGCTATTGGTAGGAATATACAAATTACGTTCTGCCTTCTTCGAGGACTTAGAGTGTCTCATTGAGGCCTCAAATAGTCTGTTCGTTTCCACTCTAATTTGCTCCAATTTTTCATAACCTTTTGTCCTCAGTTCCAGACATGTCAGGACACTCCAGACAGCATATTTACAGATCTCGACCAATTCTATTGGGCTAACGGCTTCATACACTCCTCGATGGATTACTTTTGATCTTTTACTGTAAAGCCTCTTGACATTTTTGTGGACTTCTTCAACGTTATCTATTCTGATAAACCGATACCCGCCGAAGGCCAATAGAATGGGGATGCCTCTTGCGAGTGCTTCAGTTACCCCGTCTTCGCTCGCCGAAAAGATTGTTTCCAATGCAGTCCAACATTTTATGAAAGCACTTTCACGAAGAAAATCATTTTGTGCCTCGCCTATCCAATAGATGGAAGTTAGAATATTTTCGTCTAATTCGCTTTTCTTATCACTCTTGAGCATAGCTAGCAAATCTTCGAAAAAACAATTCTTCCTTAATTCCTCCAATAGTTGAATGTCGATGGGGAGGGAATCAAAAGGCTTCCTGGTCTTTCCAAAGGATATTGAAATTATGTTCTCAGCAAGATTTACATCCATAGTGTTTTCAGAAACATCATACGACTCTGCAAGCAAGTTGATTTTCAGCCGACTATCATAGATTGTCTCCGGTCTTAGCATGCAGATTGTAAATCTCAAGACATTAAGGGATTCCTTAATCTTATTTACGGCAATTTCCTCTGCTTTTATCTTGTCTCCGACGGCTACCGCTCTCACGCATACCCTATTCAAAAAGTGTTTTTTAACAAAGGGAATGATATACTCATCAAAAAATCTCCGCTCTTCATTATTCTCACGATATGCTTTAAGTTCCGTTTTTCTGGCTTCTGTGTAAACAAAGAGTTCGACATCTCCGATCATCAACGACTCGATACCTTGCAGTTTGATACCTTCAACTACTCGGTAAAACTGAAAGGGTGTCCTGGAGTTTATCAGGGATAGAAGCAAATTCACAATGTCCTTTTCGGAGTCCACTTTTGTGGAGTGATTCACCCGTTCTGAAACGGCCCTCTCGATGAAGGATTTAGAAGTTTGATAAACATGATTATAGGATATGGAATTTGCTATCTGAGGAATTCTGTAAATAGTGTCTGTAAAATCTCTGAGACAGAGTTTTGACTTTTCACTAAAAAAACATTCTCCATAGGGCTCTAGCTTTATGCGAGGCGCAAAAATCCCGAATTGTTTATGTTCCTCTATTGTTTCAGGAATGAGAAAATTTCTTGGATTGACCAATGATGGCCACAGGTGCTTAAGTTTTCTGATCAGCTTCTTGTGACCACCTAATATTGAATCCAACTCCATATTTTTTGAATCTCCTAACTTGAAAAACATGTATTCTTACTTTGGCTTAGCTCATTTATCAGATGAGGGTCTATTGGACCTAAACTTTTATATAAATTTTTATCTTTTATTATATTTTGTGGCGTTATTGTTACCTCACAAGTAACTTCCTTGCGCTAAAATGTAAGTTTTTCTTCCCTCCCTAAGAAAAATGACAACCGAAATGACAACCTAAACGACAACTGCCCTTAGACCAATATATAGTACGCCCCTCTGCCTTTTCCTTCCAGTCCTACCACCTTTAAATTCACTAACTTTTTCATTTCTTTTAGAGCCGCTTGCCTCGTTATCTTAAATTCTTTTGAAACATCACCTGCGGTAATTTTCTCATTTTGGTTTATTTTTTCCACGATTCTCATCTGTCTTTCTGTTAAGGCGATCTGTCCTCTTTTTGTCCTTCTCAATCTCTCGCTGCTGAGTCTTATAATTCTTTCCTTGACAGCATTAGTGCTCACACTCACGCCTTCAACAAAATATTCAAGCCATCCGGTAAGGTCCAAGGTACTCTGATCAACACTTTTTAATGCCGCATAGTAACCACGCCTATCTTGATCGTAATAATCATCCAGGGCAAAGAATCTCTTTGTATCAAAACCCCGTTTATAAAGAACCAGAGTTGCAATTACTCTTGCCGCCCTACCATTTCCATCTATGAAAGGATGAATCCTTACAAATTCATAGTGCGTTAAGCCGGCTTCAATTACCGGATCAATTTCACTGACCGCAGTAGAGTTGAACCATTCGAGAAATTCGTTCATCAGTTGGTGAACCTGTTCCGTTGGGGGTGGCATGAATATTACTTCCCCAGAGATTCTATTTCCCACAAATACCTGGCGATTTCTAAAGATACCTTCATCCTCAGGATTCTCTAGTGTTTCTTTCGTGACTGTCTTATGAACTTCTAGCAAATCCTCGGACTTAAATGGAGATCTTTGGGCAAACTCTGGAATTCTCTCTAATGCCTCAAGGTAATTCAAAACTTCCTGCCTATCTTTTCTTCTAACCGTGATTTCTCGGCCTGCTGCCAGGTCACTTACTTGTTCAAGAGAAAGCGGATTGCCTTCAATAGCCGTAGAAGAATGGGCGCTTCGGATAATTGCTTCACGACGAAGAGTCACCTCCCATTTGGGGATCAAGGGTGAATTCAGAATTACCTCTCTCGCGACAGCAATCTGTGTTAGATTGTTTACGATCTTATTTGTGTAGTGGAAATTTGGTTGGAACATCGTCACCCCCTCACCCTATCCCTCTCCCGCCAGGGGAGAGGGGATAAGAAAGCACCTCTTCAATCCCTCCTTAATTCTTCCAAGTATTGGCCAATTCTTTCCTCAACTTGTTGAAGCTCCCCTTCTATCCTTCGAAGTTCTTCCCACTCTTTTGTTACATCTATCTCTTCGGTCTCTTCCTCCGGAAATACATAAAGGGTCACATTGAGGTTGTAATCGTTCTCCTTTATTTTCTCGATCTCTACGATTTTCGAGAAACCCTCCTCATTTATGAACTCCTTATAAGCTTTAACTATCTTCTTTATGTTCTCATCTCCTAACTGGTTCAGTTTCCTGACCTCGGGGTGCCGCTGGTGTTCTTTACTGGCATTGATAAAAAATATTTTCCCTTTCCTTGCAGTTGGTTTGTTCTTGTTGAGGATCATTACCGCCCCTGGTGCACCAGTATTGTAAAAAAGCTTCTCAGGCAGAACAATCACAGATTCAATGAGGTCAGCATTAATAATGGCTGTTCTGATCGCCTTCTCTTTTCCCCCTCTAAAAAGACACCCATTATCTATGACAACCCCAACCCTACCTGTTTTGTCGTTAGCC
>Ga0315282_10016272_pt1 | contig 10885 bp, 10 predicted proteins | sample YL17G07_20_MG_FD_203693 | JGI IMG/M metagenome (GOLD analysis project Ga0315282, IMG submission 203693) | Sediment microbial communities from Yellowstone Lake, YNP, Wyoming, USA - YL17G07_20 | ecosystem: Environmental > Aquatic > Freshwater > Lake > Sediment | place: USA: Wyoming | collected...
GCCGAGATGCCCCGCTCGATGCCGTAGAGCACCTTGTCGAGGTTCGCGTATCTGATTCCCATCTCGCCCTCGTCGGTCTGGCCTTTCCATAGGCCTGCCGTCGGGACCTTGGCGACGACCTTCTCGGGCAGGCCAAGGTCCTTGGACATGGCCCAGACCTGGGTCTTGTAAAGGTCCCCTATGGGCAACAGGTCGACGCCGCCGTCTCCGTATTTCGTGAAGTAGCCTACCAGGAGCTCGGACTTGTTGCCGGTCCCGGCGACGAGAAGGTGGGCCCTCATGGCCCGCTGGTGCAGGACGATCATCCTGCATCGGGCCTTGATGTTGCCGAGCTCCTTCTCGGTCGGCCTCAACGATGTCGTGAACGCCTTGACCATGGGGCCGATGCGAACGACCTCGGTCTTGATGCCGAGAAGCCTCGCGATAATCTTGGCATCGGACATGTCCGATGGGTCCGAATCCGGCATGGGGAGCATGATGCCGAGGACATGGGATTTGCCGAGGGCGTCGACGCAGAGCTTCGCCACGAGCGAGGAATCGACTCCGCCACTGAGACCGACGAGGCAGCCCCTAGCCTTGGCCGAGGCCACCAGGCCCTTGATGAACTCGGTTATGACCTTGTGGGCGTCGGGGTTGAGCTTCGGGCTTGCGGACATCCTTCCGTCCTCGGGTCCTGATTGGCGTTCTATGATTAAAAAGGAATCCCTTCACCATTCGATTTAAATAGATAGATAATGATTTGAATTATTCGATGACCGGCCCAACACAAGGACCAGATTCTTTAGGACCGCCAGTGATTGTCAATTTAGCGGGCTCACAGGCACAGATGGTCCTGCCTGAGACCATCGTTCGAGCATGGGTCAAGAGAATAGAATACGCCAATGCATTGTACATGACAACTCTCGTTGTTAGTATTATTTTCGTGATCTTGAGTTTTGCAACTATTCCTATCTTTGACACCGGAACGGATAGCCGGGGCGATTCCAATTCCGGGATAGCCTTTCTTGTATTTACACCGCTTAGTATTGCATTGCTCCTTACGATGATAAAATTCAGCAGTGATTTTCACGGAACATGGGAGAATTGGATGAGAATAAAGAGCAGAAGAATCGTCATTACCATTTTACTTTTTGTTTTTAGTGTATTTACTATTGTGCTTTTCATTGGGCTTGCAATATATCTTATTACCTACAAAATCTGTTCACTGAAGTTCGACCCTCCAGTTCCAGGGCCAATAATAGTGAATCCGCCTGTTCCTACATCACAAAATCCACCTTTGTCATGATGCCCATTCAATGGCATCCATCGTTTCAAGAACTATTTTGCTAGCTCTTGGTAAAGCTTGTAATACGCCCTTCCCGTGTGGGACCAGGTGAAGTTGTCCTCTACCTTCTTGCGCGCGGCCTTGCTCATTGATTCGCGCTTGTCCGGGCTCTTCAGGACCTTCATGGCCTTCTCGGCCAGTGCCTCGTGGTCGTCCACGTCCACGAGATATCCGTCCACACCGTCGGTGATGATGTCGTCAGCAGCGCCCACCCGCGTTGAAACGCAGGGGGTCCCCGAGGCCATGGATTCCAGTGGTATGAGCCCGAAACCCTCCCACCGTGACGGGAACAGCGTGACGTCGGCCGTGGCATAGTACTTGGCCAGCTCCTTTAGGTCCACGGTGCCGCACATGGTCATCCGGTCCTCGAACCCGCGGCCCCGGGCTTCCTTCAGGACCATGCCCGTGCGCGGGCCCGTTCCTACGATGGCTAGGTGGACCTTGCGGTCCTCCTTCGATATCGTGTCGAAGGCCTCCACCACCATGTCGAGGCCCTTACGGCCGGCGAGCCTGCCGACGAAGAGGATGAGGCTTTCGCCATCCTTGACCCCCAGCCTCTTCCTAAGTTTCGGGTCCTTGTTCGACGGGTTGAAGGTCTTCTCGTCTACGCCCTGCGCTATGCGGACGATCCTTGCCTTGACGTCCTTGACGCCCCGGGCCTTCAACGCCTTCTCCTCGCGCTTGCTGATGGCCACGACGACATCCGAGCACATGAGCGCATAGTCCTCGTACTTGTCGAACCTTGGTGATAGGTACATCACGGCGAGGTCGTTCATGCCCTTGAGGTTGAAGGACAAGTCCTCGAACCTCATCTCGGACCTTTCGCCGCGCCATGTCCCGTGCTGAGAAGTTATTATTGGTGCCTTGATCCGCGGGTAGAGGTCCTTGTCGAGAAGGGTCATGTTCCCCTCGACGTGGCACAGGTCCCATTTCTTCCCGAGCTCTTCCATCCTTTTGACCGCGTTCCTGCCGAAGGAGGTCGCGAAGTACATCGGCAGCTTCGTGAAATGGACGCTGTGCATCTTGGTCTTCCCGGGCATCTTCGGGAAGGGCTCCGCCATCTTCCTCGTGAAGATGTCGAAATCGACCTTGTGCTGCTTGGTCAGGACGAGTGCATGATAGTAGGCGCCTATGCCGACCCCGCCCCACTTGGGTGGGAACTCCGCGGTCAGCATTGCGACCTTCATCTTGTCCACCGGATCCCTGGCCTCATTCGAAAAGTTCCTTCTCGACAACGTCGCACAGGATGTGCCCTATGGTTATATGGGCCTCCTGTATGCGCGGGGTGTCCCCGGACGGGACGCATATGTCGATGTCGACCTCGTCCTTCATGCGGCCCTTCTCGCCCTCCATGCCGATGGTGACCAGGCCCATCTTCCTGGCGAGCTGCAGGGCGAACAGGATGTTGGGGCTCTTGCCGCTGGTGCTGATACCGATGGCGACATCGCCCTTCTGGCCCAGTGCCTCGATCTGCCGCTCGAAGACGTGCTTGTAATCGTAGTCGTTGGATATCGCGGACATGATGGATGTGTTCGTTGTCAGCGAAATGGCAGGCAGGCCCTTCCGCTCGAGCCTGAACTTGCTGACGAGCTCGCAGGCGATGTGCTGCGCATCGGCTGCGCTGCCGCCGTTGCCGAAGATGAGGACCTTGTGGCCGTTCTTCAGCGCCTCGATGAGCGCCACGGAGGCCTTGACCATGTCGTCCATGCACGACTTGACGGCCTTCATCTTCACATCGGCGCTCTCGGTGAGTTGGTCCTTCATGAGCTTCCTGTGGTCCCTTGCCATCGCATCACCGCCCTATCTCGTCGTCTATCTCCCAGGTCTGGAGCCCCTTGAACTCGAAGCCGAAGTCGACGATCTTACCGCCTGCCTTCTCCAGGGCCTCGGCCACCTTGTGCTTCTTCTCGAATTCGCAATAGAACAGCATGTAACCTCCGCCACCGGCCCCGAGGATCTTCCCGCCGAGGGCCCCGTTCTTGGTGGCGGTGTCGTAGAGATTGTCGATTATCGGGTTCGTGATCTTGGTGCTGAACTTCTTCTTGTGAAGCCATGATGTGTGGAAGAGGTTCCCGAAGGTATTGAGCTCTCCCCTGAGCAGCGCGTTCTTCATCTCGACGGCGATCTTCTTGGTCTCGTCCAGGGCGTTCACGACATCCTCTTGTTTCTTGACGTACCCCGCGACCTGTTCGTTGAGGATGTTGGCTGATACGCGCGAGGAACCGGTGTAGCAGAGCAGCAGGTGATACTCGAGCTCGTTGAGCACCTCCCGCTTTATCCTCAGCGGATTGACGATGACCCGGTCCTTGAGGAACTCTATGAAATTGAAGCCGCCGAAGGTGGCCGCGTACTGGTCCTGAAGTCCACCGGGAACGCCAAGGTCCTTCCTCTCGATCTGATAGGCCTTCTCGGCGATGTCATAGTCCGTCATGGGTATGGACAGGTAATGCTTGATGAGGCCCACCAGGGTCACTGCCATGGTCGATGATGAGCCGAGACCCGAGCCCGGGGGGGCGTCGCTATGGAGGAACAACCGTGCGCCGCCCTTGAGGCCCATGCTCTTCAGTACAGCCTTGATAAGGTCCAGCTTGCCGTTGAAGCGCAGGTCCCCGTCGGTCACATACTTGGCCACGATGTCGTAGTCCAGGGATTTGACGACGACGCCGTCCTCCTCGCGCATCGGGATGAGCGTCCCGTAGGAGAACTTGTTGATCGTGACATTGAGGACGGCCCCGCCCTTTTCTTCGGGGTACGGTGGCACGTCGGTCCCGCCGCCGGCGAAGCTGATCCTGAGCGGGGCCCTGCTCCTGATGATTCGTACCATTCACATCACCGCATGGTTAACTAATAAGTGTGATAACCCTTTTTCCATTTAATGTTTCTGGCTTTCTCGTTGAAGTTGTCAGGACCTTGGACCTGGGCATTAGCGGCCAAGTTATTTTCCCTCGATTACAAATGAAAGAAAGGTCGTTTCTATCGTCACATTTGACGACGATGAAGTGAGTTTATCGTTCATTATACATATATATAAATATTATAGGTTAATATTATATATTATTATATTTATTATATAAGGTGCCCGAAACGAAAGGGGGTACACAAAATGCCTGATGTAGAATTCGAAACCCTGAAAGCGGAGAAGAAGGAATTCGGCAGGAACAACTTCATTGAGGTCGCCAGGAAGAAGGCCAAGACCAGCGATGGGGAGAACGAGTTCATCTCCATCAGCCGCGGCTACTATCTCCCTGACGGCTCCGAGAGGTTCAAGAAGTCCCTGACCGTCCCCGACATACCCGAGATCAAGGAGTTCGTGGCCGACAAGGTCAAGAACCTGTAGAATACGAACCCCGAACAGGACACGGATGGCGCGCCGACCCTTTTTTGGCGTGCCATTCCCTTTCCAAATGCCTGCGTCATTTGCTTGCGTTCTTGATTAGCAGCAGTTCGAGATAGGAGCGCCTCTCGAGGGCGTTATCCGGGATTCCCAGGGCCTTTATCACGGACATGACCCGATCCCTCGTGGCCTCGAGGTCCTTGCTCATGCATTCGACCTCGACGTAGGTCCCGAGGCCTTCGACATCGTCAAGGCATACCTCGATGTCGGCCTTCCTGTAGACCTTCCTGACCTTTGTTACGATCAGGACCGGCGTGAAGCCGACCCTGTCCAGGACGCGGACCATATCGCCCTTCAGCTCGACCTCCACCTCCTCCCTCGTCTTGGAGACCTTGTCGAGCTTCGGTCCCTTGTAGGTCAGGACGCTCCTGCCGTTCACGGTCCGTACGCGCAGGGTCTCGTCGGTCCTCGCAAAGTCCCTCGCCGGGTGCTTGAAATAAACGTCCGAGTGCTCTTCGGTGCCCTCAAGAGAAAAGCCCATGGCCTTGACCTTTATCTCGACGGCCTTGAGGTCCTTGACACGCGCTTTGACCTCGACCTCTAGCATCTTCTCGCCTTTTAGCTTGCCCATCGGATGGCCTCGGGCCTTCATGCGGTTCCTTGGCATTAAATGTTATTCCATCGTGGATAAATTAATTATAGTGGACGTTCTAATGAAGGAGTGGCAGGAACGCAGAATGTCGAGCGAGAGCAGGCAGATGTTGGTCGGCCTCCTGAAGTTCGTGGTCTTCATACTTTGCATCATCCTGATTCCATTCCTTCTTCCAGCCTTCATCAACATCGGGACCGGCACGGACGCTCAGATCGGCATATGTCTCCTCTCGTGGGTCGTGGCCTTGGCCCTCCAGTGGGCCATAGGCAAGGCCCTCGACCCCTGGGTTAAGCGCCAGACGGAGCAGAAGGTCTACCGTGGGCCGTATCCGGCGGGCTATCCGCCCCCGCAGCCGGGATACCAGTACCAGGGCCAGCCTGGTTACGGCGCACCGCCGTCCCAGTACTACACGCCCCCGCCCGCTGCCCCGCAAGGCCGGCAGCAATACCCGGGCACACCGCCGAGAGATGAAAGGGAGAACCTTCAGGCTCATGTGTGCAGGAGATGCGGCGGCCCGGTGAACCTCACAACAAAGAAATGCGAGCTCTGTGGCTCAAGGAATTGAAAACGATTTTTGAAAAATAATAAAATAAAATAAGAACAGCGGGGGGTCGATGCCCCCCGCAAAGGTCCGCTCCTTACTTCCTGAGCTTCCTGGACAGGGCCAACGTTCCGACCATCACTGCGCCGATGAGCAGGACGGATTCGAACCCGGGTATGAAGCCGGGCGAAGCCTTCTTGTACTCGACGTTGATGGTCTTCTCGACCGTGTTGCCCGCCGTGTCCGTCGCCCTGACGACGATGGTGTTCTTTCCCTGCTTCAGGGGGACATCAGCAGACCACTGGCCAGTGCCGGTTGTGACGAACCAGGCGCCGCCGTTGACCGAGTACTCGACCCTCAGCAAGGCCACGTTGTCCGAGGCCGTTCCCGTGATGGTGACCTTGGATTTGCTGACCTTCGTGCCGTTGACCGAGCTTGTGACGGTCAGGGTCGGCGCGGTGCCGTCGAAGTTCACCGTCAGGTCCTTGTAGCCCTTGTTGCCCGACGGGTCCGTGGCCTTTATGGTGACCTTGTTCGCGCCCACGACCATGGTCACGTCGCAGACCCAGGCGCCGGTGCCCGTGCAGTCCTTCCATGTGGCGTTGTCAAGGGACCACTGGACCTTGGAAACTATGCTGTTGGCGTCCGTCGCGGTGCCCGTGACGGTCGTGTTGGCGATCTTGAACGCGGCGTTGTTGATCGGGGTGGCTATTACCACGACAGGTGCAATATTGTCGGGGGGAAGCTCGGGTAGGTAGACCTGGACGTTGTAGTTCTTCTTGTCCCCGTCCTTGACGAGCAGGTAGTAGACCGAGTTCACCAGTGGAACGTTCGCCGCGGCCAGGGTGAATGTCGTCTTGACATCCGGTGCCGAGGTCAGTGTCGTGATCTTGCTCTTGGACATGTCGTAGATCTCCATGTTCATGGTGTTAGTGCCGCCGGCGCCAGCCGTGAAGTTCACAGTGAAGCCGTGGTTGGCCTTGACCGAGATATTGTACATATCCTGCTTGTCAGCGTCCGCCAGGTATCCGGTGTAGCTCCCGGTCTTCAGGTTGATGGCCTTCTCGAAGGCCGCTGGGGCGTCCATGCCGCTATTGGCGTCGCTTTGGTTCTTGATGTCGACAGAGAACTTGTAGTCGTTGTCGCTGCCTTTCACCAGGAAATAGTACATGCCCGCGGTCTCGTAGCTGGTGGTATAAGTGGTCCCGCCAGTGCTGCCGGAGTTTATGTTGTCCGAGTACGTCAGCTTCTCCTTCGCTGGGTCATAGAGCTCCACGTACTGGGTGTTGGTGGTGATTGTGGTCCCGACGGTGAGGTTCACAGTGATGGTCTGCCCCATCGTGAGGTTCACGTTGTAGTAGTCCTTCTGGTCCGCGTCGAAGATCCAGCCCGGATAGTCCTTGCCGACCGTGACTGGCATGCCCGGGAAGTCGTCCGGGGCGTCCTTGCCCTTGTTGGCATCGTTCTGGTTGGTCACGGTGACCCTCACCTGGTAGGAGTTATCATTCACGGGGATAACGACGTAGTAGATGCCCGCTGTGGCCGAGGATGTCGTGTAGGTTATGGTCTGGCCGATGTCGGGCTGGAGGCTGTCCGTGTCCATAATCTTGACCTTGTCCGGGCCGAAGAGCTCCGCGTAGAGAGCCGTGGTCCTCTTGGTCCCTGTCCTGAAGAATACGCTGATCTTCTGGGCGTTGACGACGTTGAAACCATATACGTCCTTAGCATCATCGTCGGCCAGCCAGCCGGTGAAGAGCGTGCCAGGGGTTATCATCGTCGGTGCCGTCAGGGAGTCGGAGGCGTCTATGCCCAGGCCGGAGTCATTCTGCGGATTTACCTTGACCTTGAGCTGGTAGTCGTTGTAGCCGCCGAGGACCTCGACGTAGTACCATCCGGCTGTGGCGATGGATGTGGTGAACTCCCAGGTCACATTGATGCCCGGGTTTGCCCAGTCAGTGGAATCTATCGAGTTTTTCTGCGGGTCGTAGAACTTGGCATAGAGATGGTCGTTGTTGGTCGTCCCAGTCTTCAGGTCGACGGTCAGTATCTGGGCTGCCACGACCATGACCTTGTACACGTCCGCGGCGTCATCGTCGAAAACACGCCCCGTGTAGGTCCCGTTCGTTATCGGGGTCGCGGCCGTTGTCGTGTCACCAGCGTCGATACCGAGGCCGGCATCGTTCTGGTTCGTGACCGTCAGGGTCACCGTATAGGTGTCTATGGCACCCTGCGCCTGAACCTCATAGTAGTAGAAGCCGGTCGTAGCCGACGAGGTCGTGAAGTTGATCCACGCAAACGTGCCTGCATTGATGTAGTCGGTCTCGACTATCTTCGATTGGTCGGGATAGTAGAGGCCACCCCAGACGTCGTTGCCGGACCCGGTCATGACCGCCAGCTTCACAGAGATTACCTGCGCTGCGATCACATTGAACTTGTAGTAGTCCGCATTGTCGGTTACATTCAGGGCTCCGGTCACGGGGGTCGTCGGGGCCAAAACTTCAGCTGTAAGAAAGGTATCGTTCGGTTCTAGGTCGGCAGAGCCCACCAAAAATAGTCCAGGGTATGTGCCGACGGCCATTATCGCCACAAGGAGTAGCGACATCAGTTTCGTTGTCGTTTTCATTTTTCTCACCATTCGATCCATAATGTCATTTCCTTCGCGCGGTCCGAGAACCGCGGACGAAGGCCATTGCCAGTACATACTAGGTCCTGTTAATGAACATTTCGAAGATTAGAAGGTCACACAACGGGCCCCGAGCCCATCCCGTCATTTCGCGACCGCGCTGGCCCCGATGGCGACCGCCGCGACGGCGAATCCGAGGAAGAGGTCCTGTCTGACCATCCATGTAAGCGAGAGCGCTACGACGCCCAAAGCGCGCCCGGCCTCGAGCAACATCTCTCTGGACAACAGTGCCGTCGGCTTGTGCGCCTCGTTCTTGTCGACGGCCATTGTCATCACGAATATGGAGACCATGTAAGTTGTCAGCTGGGCAATCCCTATGCAGACCATGAAGACATAGAGAGTGGGAAAGACCCACACCAGCAAAAAGAGCGGCACTGACGCGAGGGCTCCGACCCTGAGCCATGTGACCCTGTCGCCGGACCGGTCCGATAGACGCGCCACGACGACGGCCCCCGCAGCGCCGCCCACGGCAAAGACGGACTGTGCGAGGCCGACGCCGAACTCCCCGCCGGTGGTGTAGAGCGAGACCAGCGGGATCAGGAAGAAGAACGTGCCGTCCTGCATCCCCTGGATGACCAGGCTCGCTGACAGTCTCATGCCGAACGGCTTGAAGTTCAATCTGGCCGGCTGGGAGACCTTGCCGATATTTCCCTCGAGCAGGACATATGGCAATATGATGTTCACGGCGAGGATCAGGGCCGTGACAATGAAGAGCGGGGCATAGCCCAGCTTTGAGACCATGGAGCCAGCGGCGATGGGCGTGACCAGCTGGATCACCGGGAATATGAGGAATGTGATGCCTATCGTCGTTCCCCTGTCTCCCATGGATGTCAGGTCGCAGAAGATGAAGTTGAACGGCAACCAGAACCACATGACGTAGAGCGCGTAGATCAGCGGGCTTATGATGAACAGCCAAGGTGGCGGAAGGAGGAAGATGCTGAGATAGTAAGCGGTGAGGACAGCCATGGACGCTGACACTGCCAGTCGGGCGTTGCGCACCGGATAGTAGGCGAAGATGACGCAGAACACGACGCACCACCCGAAGCACAGACCGTAGAAGTTTGCGATGGAGATGTACCCGAGCTCCGTCCTGTAGAGGAATATCGAGACGAAAGGGCTCACCATGGTGGTCGCCATGGCGAGAAGGGTCTCTATCAGGAGGACGTTCCTGAGAGCCCTAGTAATCATAGCCACGGGACCACGGGGGCCGATAGACGCCCATTGGATTAAAATATTATGCTTATGGTCAGGGCCTCTGGCCCAGCATGAACCAGTAGCGCCGGTCCCTTGGGCCCCTGATGTCCTCGCGCACCGTTATGACCTCGAGCCTGAGCTTCTCGAAGTCCGGGAAGATCTGCCGTACCTCGCGCTCTGTGAAGAAGTGCACGGGGACCCCCGGGCTCACCTCCCACGTGTTCTCCCCGAGGTCCTTACCGGTTCCGAGGTCCGGGTCGTCTGTGGCCAGGGCCATCAGCCCCAGGGCGCCGCCCGGGGCCGCGAGGCGCCATATCTCGTGGGCCACCTTCGGCCTCCAGCGCGAATCGATGTACTCGAGGACCCCGACGCAGAGTATACCGTCGAAGGTCTTGTCCGGGAGGCCGGTATCGAGGAGGTCCTTTGTCATGAACTTTATGTCGAGGTTCTCCTGCCTCGCCCAGAGCTGTGCCGTCAGAATGCCGCGGCGGCTGGTATCGATGCCCGTAACATCGCACCCGTTCTTCCCGAGGTGGATGCAGTCCCGACCATAACCGCAGCCGAGGTCGATGACCTTGGGCTTGGCAGCCATCTTCTTCTTCGCGATGTGCTCCGCCAGGGCCTTGCCGGCCTCGCTGGGCCCGTCGCCGTAAGGCCTCGGTTTGGCTGTGTAGACGTCCTCGAAGTATCTCATTTCGCTCACTTTCGTCGTTTCGGCCTAGGACCCCTTGCCGGCCAACTGGGCTTTCTCGAAGGGTTGCGGGATGCGGATGTTGAAGTTCAACTTGTGGACGAGCTCCTCGGACAGGGCCCCGGCACTGTCCAGGTCGCCATGTATTATGAAGGTGGTCTTGGGCTTGGCCTTCAGCTTCGAGGCGTAGGCCACGAGACCGTCCTTGTCGGCGTGGCCCGAGAAACCGGTTATCTGCATGACCTTGGCCGCTACGTGGTATTCCTCGCCGAAGATGTTCACATCCTTGTTCCCGTCGAGGATCTTGCGTCCCAGCGTTCCCTCGGCCTGGAAGGATACGAACAATATCGTGGACTCCCGCTTCCAGATGTTGTGCTTCAGGTGGTGCCGCACGCGGCCGCCCTCGCACATGCCCGAGGCCGCTATTATGACGGCCGGATTCGGATCCTCGTTTATCTTCTTCGAA
>Ga0315282_10016273_pt1 | contig 10884 bp, 11 predicted proteins | sample YL17G07_20_MG_FD_203693 | JGI IMG/M metagenome (GOLD analysis project Ga0315282, IMG submission 203693) | Sediment microbial communities from Yellowstone Lake, YNP, Wyoming, USA - YL17G07_20 | ecosystem: Environmental > Aquatic > Freshwater > Lake > Sediment | place: USA: Wyoming | collected...
CAAATCCTGTCGAAGTGATCCTGGCTCAGTCAGAACTGGGCAGAGGAGTCCTCGGTGTCATTGATGGTTCCTCTCCAAAAGGGGTTGAAAAAGAAGATGGAATCGCCTGGAGGAAAGACCTCTTGAGAAAATTCAAATACAAGTTGTAAATAGGTTTATTAAACGCTATGCCCTTTGCGCCATGCGCTATGCGTTTTTATCCAATTAACCCTCGTTTTTCACCAGGCATTCCAGGGCGGTGATGTATTCCTCTGTCATGCAAGTGGGAATCTTGTTCCTCTTCAGACATTCAAAACATTTGCTGGGTTCATAGAGAGGAGTGCTTACATATTTCTCTCCACCGTCCGGGAAGAGTGTAACCATCATACCTTGATCTAATTCCATTGCTTTCTGTAATGTCCCCCACATCGCTGCCCCAGAACTGATTCCACAAAAGATTCCTTCTCGAACGGTGAGGGCCCTTGCCATCTCGAAAGCATCCTCATCCTTCACATTGATTTTTTCATCCAATCGGCTGGCATCATAGATCTCCGGGACATACTGGGAACTCAGGTTTTTTAACCCCTGGATACTCGAATTGGGATAGGGCTCCACACCAACGATTTTGATTTCAGGGTTATATTCCTTCAGGCGTTTAGAAACACCCATCAGGGTCCCGGTGGTTCCTAAACCTCCGACAAACACCGTCACTTTTCCTTTCGTCGCTCTCCAGATCTCCCCTCCCGTTGTCTCATAATGGGCAAGTACATTATACTTATTCTCAAATTGGTGAGGCATATAATATTTAGAGTCTTTAGCCATCTCCTCGGCCAAATCAATCGCCCCATCCATTCCCTTGGAACCCTCGCTTAAAATGATCTTCGCTCCAAAGGCAGTGAGGATCTTTCTTCTTTCCATGCTCATCGTCTCCGGCATCACCAATTCCAACCGATATCCTTTGACCGCGCAGACCATCGCCAGAGCAATGCCGGTATTTCCGCTGGTGGGTTCGATGACGATCTTATCTTTCGTCAGGAGACCTTCCTTCTCCCCATATTCAATCATGTATTTGGCAATCCGATCTTTGACCGAACCGACTGGATTATATCGTTCCAGTTTTGCATAAACCTTCACCTTTTTGTTGGGAACGATATGGTTAATCCTCACCAAGGGCGTATATCCCACTAAATCGACCATATTCTTAGCCACACGATACATAATTCCTCTGCCTCCCCTAAAATCTATTTATGGTAACACTTCATCAAATTAAAGAATGCTTAAAATTTCAGCTCCATCGTCAGTGATGGCAACAGTATGTTCAAAATGGGCGGACCTTTTTCCATCCGCCGTTACGACGGTCCAGCCGTCAGAAAGAACTCTAACCTCGTAGGTTCCTTCATTCACCATAGGCTCCAGGGCGAAGACCATGCCTTTCTCAAGTCTCGGTCCTTGGTGGGGCGCCCCAAAATTTGGAATCTGTGGTTCCTCATGGAGATCTCTCCCAATCCCATGTCCTACAAAATCCCTCACCACAGAAAATTCATGAGACTCCACCCATCTCTGAATGGCGTAGGAAATATCGAAAAGCCGATTCCCTATCTTTGCCTTCTCAATACCAATATAGAGAGCCTTCTCCGTAACTTCAAGAAGTCTTTTGGCTTCAGGATCTACCTCCCCCACAGGAAAGGTGATGGCTGCATCTCCAAAATAACCAACAAAATTGACTCCTACATCCAGGCTTACAATATCCCCCTTCTTCAATCGGCGTTGACTGGGTATGCCGTGGACCACCTCCTCATTGATGGAGATGCAAAGGGTCGCCGGAAATCCTCTGTATCCTTTAAAGGCAGGCCGCGCTCCCTTTAGAAAGATATATTCTTCGGCAACCTGATCCAATTCCTTTGTGCTGATCCCCGGTACAATCATCCCCTTCAGTTTCTCAAAGACCTCTGCCACAATGGCATTGGATTTCTTCAATTGCTCAATCTCTCGGGGTGATTTGATAATAATCATAGCATTAATATGCATTTGAACCAGGGAATTGTCAATAATGAACAACCCGTTTCTTATTGACTTTTCAACACCATTCAGTAATATAGTTCTATGCATTCCATAAGGAGCCTGAGATGATTCCAAGATATACCCGGCCGGAGATGGGAAAGATTTGGGCGGATCAGAGAAAGTTTGAAACCTGGCTCCAGATTGAACTCTTGGTCTGCGAGGCTCTTTCCCAATTAGGTGAGATTCCAGCGGAGGTTGTTCGAGAGATCAAAGAGAAAGCCTCCTTTGATATCCACCATATTGATGAAATAGAGAAGGTGACGAAACACGATGTCCTCGCCTTCCTGACCAATGTGGGAGAGTCTATCGGTCCCCTTTCGAGATATCTCCATTATGGCCTTACCTCCTCTGATATCCTCGACACCTCCCTGGCCATGCTTTTAAAAGAGGCCTCTGAACTCATCCTTCAAGATATCCAACGGCTTTTAGAAGTGTTGAAGAAAAAAGCCTTTCAATATAAGAAAACCTTGATGATCGGCAGATCTCATGGCATCCACGCTGAACCCATTACGTTCGGCCTCAAAATGACCCTCTGGTATGATGAGATGAAACGAAATCTCGTCCGCATGGAGAGGGCTAAAGAGGCTGTGAGTGTGGGAAAGATCTCAGGGGCTGTGGGAACATTTGCTCATATTCCTCCCTTTATTGAGGAGTTTGTCTGCGGAAGATTGGGACTCAAACCAGCGCCCATCTCGACACAGATTGTTCAGAGAGATCATCATGCCGAATTCTTCACCACCCTGGCTATCATTGCCTCTTCGATAGAAAAATTTTCTGTGGAACTCAGGCACCTCCAGCGGACCGAAGTCTTAGAAGCTGAGGAATTCTTTTCCAAAGGGCAGAAGGGTTCCTCTGCCATGCCGCATAAGAGGAATCCCATTTCCTCAGAAAATCTCTCCGGTTTAGCACGCCTTGTGCGATCTTACAGTATGGCTGCTTTGGAAAACATTCCTCTCTGGCACGAGCGTGACATCAGCCATTCCTCGGTAGAAAGGGTGATCGCTCCGGATGCCACAATTTTAATCGACTACATGCTCAACCGCCTCACCTCCCTGGTTGAGAATCTCATCGTCTATCCGGAGAACATGAAAGCCAATTTAGAAAAGATGGGAGGTCTTATCTTTTCGGAATCAATCCTTCTCCATCTGACGAAGAAAGGCCTTTCGAGGGAAGAGGCTTATGGGGTGGTCCAAAAGAATGCGATGAGGGTTTGGGAAAAGGGCGAGGATTTCAAAACCCTTCTCTCCCAGGACGAAATTATCAGGCGTCTCATGACCCAAAAGGAACTGGGCGCTCTCTTCGATGTCCGGACTCATCTTAAACACGTGGATGATATCTTTCGAAGAGTATTTGGAGATTCTTAAGATGAAGAAAGATCAAAAACCTACCTCTGACCTGAGAGATCTTCTTCGAATCAAAAGACCTTCAGATCGAGGCGGAAAGACCCCCATTCTTAAAAAGACCCGCTTTACGATCTGGTATTTTGTGATCGCTTTTCTCATCATCTTGCTCATCCAGAATTACCTCATGACAAGAAAGGCCGAGGATGTCATTCCTTATAGTGAATTTAAGGAGTCATTAAGGGCGGATAAGATTAAAGACCTGACCCTCACTCCGGAATCAATCAACGGAAAGAGGGAGACCGAAAAGGGCCTCTGGGGATTCCAGACCATTCGAGTAGAAGACCCAGATCTGGTGAAGGAACTGGAGGCTCGCCATGTGAAATATACAGGGAAGATCGACAGTAAATGGCTAACCAACATCGTCTCGTGGATCATTCCTCTTGTCTTTTTCTTTATACTATGGAGGATCCTCTTCTCTCGAATTGGACCGGAGACGAGTGTGATGTCCTTTGGAAAGAGCCGGGCTAAAATCTATGCGGAGAAGGAGAAAAAAAACACCTTCGCCGATGTGGCTGGAATTGACGAGGCGAAAGAGGAATTGAAGGAGGTGGTGGAGTTTCTTAAAACGCCTGGAAAATTTCAACGCCTCGGCGGAAAAATTCCAAAAGGAGTTCTCTTGGTGGGAATGCCCGGAACAGGAAAAACCTTACTCGCCCGGGCAGTGGCCGGAGAGGCGAATGTTCCCTTTTTCTCCATCAGCGGTTCCGATTTTGTGGAGATGTTTGTCGGCGTGGGAGCAGCGAGGGTCAGGGACCTCTTTGCCCAGGCTCAAAACCATGCCCCCTGTATCATCTTCATTGATGAACTGGATGCCCTGGGAAAGGCGCGCGGCGTCAATCCCATGGGCCGACACGACGAACAGGAGCAGACCCTCAACCAACTCTTATCGGAGATGGATGGTTTTGACCCCAATACAGGGGTGATCATTATGGCCGCCACCAACCGACCTGAAATTTTGGATCCGGCTCTTCTTAGACCAGGGAGATTTGATCGCCACGTGGTGGTCGACCGACCCGATATCATTGGCCGGGAGGAGATCCTGAAGATCCATACTCGAAATATCAAATTATCTCCGGATGTCGACTTGAAGATTATTGCCTCACGAACTCCTGGATTCGTGGGCGCCGATCTTGCCAATATCATGAACGAGGCCGCCCTCCTGGCCGCCCGGAAGAATAAAGAGGCTGTAGAAATGGCTGATATTGAAGAGGCGATCGACCGTGTGGTGGCAGGATTGGAGAAAAAGAGAAGATTGATGTCGAAGAAGGAAAAGGAGATCGTAGCTTTTCACGAATCTGGTCATGCGATTGTAGCCACCCTCTTACCGAACGCTGATCCAGTTCGTCGAATCTCCATCATTCCAAGAGGGATCTCTGCGTTGGGCTATACGCTTCAATTGCCCACGGAGGATCGCTATTTAATGACCAAAACAGAGCTCCTCGACCGCCTGGCAGTTTTGCTGGGTGGAAGGGTGGCCGAGGAAATCGTTTTTGGAGAAATCTCCACCGGCGCTCATAACGATCTTCAGAGGGCGACCGACATTGCCACCAGCATGGTGAAAGAATTCGGGATGAGCGAAAAATTAGGCTATGTCACGTTTGAAAAAGAAAAACAACCTCTGTTTCTTCCCTCTTCACTTTTCCCCGCGAGGGAATACAGTGAGGACACAGCCAAACAGATTGATGAAGAAGTGAAAAAGATTGTGGATGAAACGTATCTGAGGGTCAAAGAAATCCTGATGGGGAAAAAAGATAAATTGGAAGAACTCGCCCGTCTCTTACTGGAAAAAGAGGTGGTCGAGGAGGGGGATCTGAAAAAGATTCTCGGATTAACACCATCGAATCCATGACAAAAAGAATTTTTAAACATCTTCGAACAAAGATCTTTGCGGGAATTTTGGTCATCCTACCCCTCGGGATCACTTTTTTCATCCTGAAGTTCGTCTTCAATACCCTGGATGGTATCCTGGATCCGCTGATGCCCCGGTTGACTGTCTATCTTTTTAATCGAGAATATTCCATTCCTGGGTTGGGGATCATCGGTTTCTTCCTCTTGCTCTACCTGATCGGGGTGGTCGCCACCAATGTTTTGGGTCGTAAACTGGTCCATTGGGCTGATCGTCTCTTTACTAATATACCGGTTGTAAAGAAGATCTATCTTTCTTCAAAACAACTCACCGATGCCTTCTCGGCAACTCGTAAGGGCTCCTTCCGGCAGGCTGTCTTTGTTGAATTCCCACAGGAAGGAAATTATGTGCTTGGTTTTGTGACGAATGAGTTGACCGATCTCGAGCGCCAAACCAAGGTCACTGTTTTTATCCCGACAGCCTTCGTCCCACCTCAAGGTTTCCTCCTCTTTCTTCCTAAAGAGAAGATACTCCCTTCCCAGTTGACCATCGAAGAGGCGATCAAAGCCATCATGTCTGTGGGGATTGTCACTCCTCATACCCTTTCGGTTCCATTATCCAGCCCGAAATCTGAGAAGGAATCGGTTGAAAATTTTAAAGGGATGAAGTATCTTAATTCAAAAATCGAAGGAGGTTCTTGATTATGGAGGGTATCACGCTTCTTATAGCAGTGGTCGCACTCATCATCGCTATCCTCGCCTATCAGCGCACAGGGGGAACGGGAGAATTGAAACGACAGATCGAAGCCGGCGCTTCTTCTCCTGATTTGAAGAAACAGATAGACGCCTTGGCAGCGATGACCGATTCCTTGAGGGAGAAGACCGCCGATGCGCTGGATCGTTTAGAAAAGGCAATTCGAAAAACAGAAAAGGGCGAATAGGCTGCAGGCAGGCAAATTTCCATTTTTCATTTTACATTTTGCATTGAGATTGAATTCATATGGACAAACCCTTACAAATTCTCTTTGCGACGCCTGAGGCTGTCCCCTTTGCTAAGACAGGAGGGTTGGCGGATGTAGCAGGATCCCTTCCTAAATCCCTCCAGGCATTGGGATGTGAGATAAAGTTAATCATGCCCTACTACCGAATCGTGAAGGAGTCTGGGCTTCCCCATCAGTATTTGGGTGAAGAGATTGAAGTTCCCATTGGGGATGAGAAGCTCAAGGCGGATATCTATCTGGGCCATCTGAGCCAGGACATCCCAGTCTATTTCATCGGTCGGGAAGAGTTCTTTGACAGAGAATATCTCTACAGTACGCCCAAAGGCGATTACTTTGACAATGCCGAGCGCTTCATCTTCTTCTCCAAAGCCATTTTCATCTTTTGCCAGCGTATGGGGTTCTCCTCTGATATTATCCACCATCATGAATGGCAAACGGGATTGATCCCGGCTTATCTTAAATCAGTCTACCAGAACGATCCTCTTTTTTCCCATACCGCGGCGGTGTTCACCATTCATAACATTGCCTATCAGGGATTGTTCAAGAAGGAGAAGTTCTGGCTCACCGGCCTCCCCACAGAGATGTACAATCCAGAAGGAATAGAATTTTGGGAGAGGATCAACTTCATGAAAGCGGGTATTGTTTATGGCGATGCGATCAATACTGTAAGCCAAAAATATAGCCAAGAGATCCAGACCCCTGAATACGGCTATGGGTTGGAAGGCATCTTGAGAAAGAAAAGGGAAAACCTTTATGGGATCCTCAATGGGGTGGATTATGAGGATTGGGACCCTTCTCATGACCCTCATCTGATCGCCCAATATGACCTGAAAGATATCTCCAGGAAGAGGGATTGTAAAAAGGACCTTCTGAAGGAATTCCATCTACCCTCTTCCCTTGAGAACGCACCTCTTTTAGGGATGATCTCTCGATTGGCCGACCAGAAAGGATTTGACCTTCTGATGGAAATTTTAGAGCAACTTTTCGCCCTCAATATCGGATTCGTTCTTCTGGGAACAGGGGAGCAGAAATATCACGATCTCTTTACCCAAGTCGCTCACAAATATCCCAAAAAAGCAGGGATCCGAATCGCCTATGATGACCGATTGGCTCATAAAATCGAAGCCGGAGCAGATTTTTTCCTCATGCCATCGAAATATGAGCCGTGTGGTCTCAATCAAATTTATAGCCTGAAATATGGGACGATCCCCGTGGTGCGCGCCACCGGAGGGCTGGATGACACCATCACCCATTATGACCCTGCCACAAAGAAAGGAAACGGCTTTAAATTTATCCGCTATGACGCCAAGGAATTCCTCAACACTATCAAAGGGGCTATCAGTTTTTATTCTCAGCCAGAGCATTGGAGACAACTCCTCCGCAATGCCATGACAGCGGACTTTTCGTGGGAAAGATCGGCAGAGGCTTACCTGCAACTCTATCGAAAAGCGTTGGAAAAGAAGAGAGGGAGTATCTCAGGCTAAAAGGTTCAGGGAGGTCAGTATGGAGAAACAAAGATATCACGTCCTGATAGGAGGAGTGCTGATCTCAATGGTTTTATTTCTTCCGGGTTTCCTCTCTGCAAAGGCCTCTCCCTTAAAAAATTTTGACCATCCCAGGCTTATTGAAACGCGAGAATTGCTAAACCTGACCAGCCATCCTTCGATTCGTCTCATTGACATGAGAACTTCGCTCCTTGATTATCTCAAAGGCCATATTCCAAACGCCGTCTATCTTCATTTTCAAAATCTCCAGATTCCAGACAAAGGCATACCCGACCAGGCGCCCGACCGGATCTGTTTAGAAAGATTATTAGGAGACAATTTAAGCCTTTCCAATCACATGTGGGTGATCCTTTACTCCGAGAAATCAAATCCCAATGCAACGTTCCTCGCTTGGACCTTGGATTACTTGGGCCACAAAAAAGTGGGGATCCTGAATGGGGGCTGGGAGAAATGGATCTCAGAAAAACTTCCCATCACTCAAGAGTACCCTTCCTTTACCCCTAACAAATTTTTTGGGAAAGTGATCCGTGACACGTTAGCTGAGAAAAAATGGGTTCGCGATCGACTCACGGCGAAAAATGTTGTGATCCTGGATGCTCGCCCCCCAAAACAATACGGTGGCGAAGAAGGCGAAGAGATCCGAAGAGGCCATATCCCCGGAGCCAAGAACGTATTTTGGGAAACGACTTTGGAAGGGGAAGAGGTAAAGGTCTGGAAGAAAAAAGAGGAGCTGGAGAAACTCTTTGCCGAGTCCGGAGTGACAAAGGATAAAGAGATCATCGTCCATTGCCGGACAGGAGGGGAGGCGAGTCATCTCTATTTCACCCTGAAATATGTCCTTGGGTTCCCCGATGTTCGTCTCTACCGGGGATCCTGGGTCGAGTGGTCTGCGGATAAAAACATGCCGGTCAAAATCGGAATGGATCCTTAAATTTCTGGTTTTTCCCCACACAATTCATATGAAGGTTTAATGTCAAGGGTAACAACCTACCCCGCTACAAGCTATCAGCTATGAACAATCAGCCATCAGCCATTTGTTAACATGCTTCAGCAGTCACCGTGTCTCAAGCGTCAGGCAATAACACTCTGTCGAAAAGTGAAAAATCTCAAAGACGACCTTCTCCTTCGTTGAGAACGGCATCTCCGAGTATATAAACGTTTTCGTTTTCTTGCTTTTCGAACTTTCGATTAATTTTCTTAAATAAAAGTAAACCCCGCACCACGTCCACAGGACGAAGCTTTCTGGGTGCGGGGTAAACCGCGGAGTGTAAATTTGATTCCACCAGAATCCTGCCGTTGTCGCATTCTTTCATGACGACCTTCAGTCAAATATACTCCATCCATGAATCAATCTCTCTGGCATCCCTCACATCTCCCTCCCCCTTTAATTATGGGAAATGTCCCTAATTTCGTTTCCCCTGCGGTCGGGATAGACTCGATTAGGCTACTACTAATTCCACTGGTAGAGGCTTGCCAATGCCGACAGTTTTACTAACATAGAGTTTTTCAATCCCGATCGTCTTTCCATTCTTATCTTTCTTTAGGATAATTCCTTCTCCCGCTTCTTCGCACATAAATTCATCTTCGGGATTGCCAAACCATATGTCAAGCGTATCCGACTCCTTATGATAGTAAACGACTACCTTGTCCATATCGAATCTCCTTCCTTTACCTTATCGGTTGGATAAGAAGTGATCAAAAAGCCTTCCATGCCAATGTGTTTGACAACTACACAATAGAGTTTATCAAACTGCTTATAGTAAAGAAAAACATCTTTATCGGTTTTGCTCTGTCTAATCTCATCTGGAAATTGCAGGGCAGCTTTCACCATATCCTCCTTGCCTTTCATTACCGGATGCTTCATCATAATAAGGTGTTCCCAGTAATCAGTCGTTGTTGTGACTTCAACATTGAGAGGTGTTTTCGCTAAAAAAAATGCTTCCTCATCAAAACTCATCACATGCTCCTTGCTTTATTATTATAATCCTTTTCCACCTGTCATACTATATTGAGTCCATCTCACACACTCCTTGTTTTAACGAAGCGTTTTTTGAAAAGGAGGTGACCTCCCGATAGACCTCGATTTGCTCCTCTTTTGTCAATCCGAACGCCTCAAAAACCACTTCATCAAGCGCTCTCCAGTTAGATGCATATTTGCAATCCCGACCCTCTACGGCACAGCCTTCTTTTTCCAAGAGGACACGGAAGGTTTCACCGGGGAAATCTGAGCCAAAGACATTCTTCGATATAGCGATTGGTAATTCATCACAGATAAGGCCATAAATACTTACTTATTTAAGCCTGAATTCTTAATCCGCGTTTGGCAAGGCCAACTTTTTTATGGATACCCCCCGCCTTTATCCTCATACCGCCTGTCCATGCAATTCATTATACGGCCTGATATTTCTGAGAATGTCCCTTCTCTTCCTCTATCTGAGGCGTTGCCGTAAGCTCAAGGCCTAAGATTGGTTTAAGCTCGCTGATGGCCTTCATCCCCGCTGATGCCCGGTAGCGGTGTGACTCGTCCATCAGGAGTACCAAATCATCCAGATTGGATAGATATTCAAAATAGCTTTGGCCGATGTATTCATGGAGCCTTCGGAAGCGGGGTATGTTGCTCTTAACAGCTCCTTTAGGTGTCTCCGTACTGGTGATCTTGGAGATGTTAAAGATGTTGATATGGATCGGCGTTTCCCATTCTATGCCTGGCAGGTAATCCTTTTGTCGGATACCGCGACCGGTTTCGTAGTTGTCGCCGGTGATAATCTTCGGTGGTGTCACGGCGAACTCTGCGATGCCCTGGAAGACATATTTGGGTGTATTCGGAGTAAAGCCCGTAGTGAGTTTGTTATAAATAGTGAGGTTCGGTGCAAGCACGAAGAAATGTCGGATATCCCTGGTCTTGAAGAGGTATGTGATGAACGCGCCCATGAGACGCGTTTTTCCAACTCCGGTTGCCAGCGCAAAGCAAAGGGAAGGAAAATCGCGCTCGAAGTCGGAGACTGAAGGGAATTCGGACTGAATCACCTGAAGTGCCTGATCGAGGTCAGCATTTTTCTCAAGAGGGATGGTATCGCAAACCCTGGCGAG
>Ga0315282_10016275_pt1 | contig 10883 bp, 8 predicted proteins | sample YL17G07_20_MG_FD_203693 | JGI IMG/M metagenome (GOLD analysis project Ga0315282, IMG submission 203693) | Sediment microbial communities from Yellowstone Lake, YNP, Wyoming, USA - YL17G07_20 | ecosystem: Environmental > Aquatic > Freshwater > Lake > Sediment | place: USA: Wyoming | collected...
CGTGTCCCCGTCCGCGTCCGCCTCCTGAACCACCGCGAGCCCCGGCCGACCCGACGCGCCCGCGTCCCAGCGGTAGAGCTTCGTCCCGCCCGCGTCCGTCTTCTCCCAACGACGCAGGTCGCCGTCGCTAGCCCTGTAAGGGCGGCATGTGGTAGCCCAGGGTGCAAACCCTGGGTCGGGGCCCAGACACGCCCCAGAGCCCTGTAGGGGCGGCATTGGCCCGCTGCAATGCCGTCCCTTCGGGACTCGGCGCGAAGGGACGCGACGAACCTGGGGCTTGCGCCCCAGGCTACGTAATGCCGTCGCTTCGCGACTGGCAGACACCAGCCAGCCCGCCTCCTCAAGCCGAACACGGTTCGACGCCGCGTCGTACACGTACACCTTCTCCGCGGTCACGTCGTCGTCCACAACCCACGTCTCGCTCGTCAACCTGCTAAGCTCATCATAACCGAAGTACCGCACATTACCGTCCGCGACTTCCTCGCTCGTCGGGTTCCCACGCGAGTCGCGCTCATACGCGAAGCTCGCAATGATGCTGTCGTCCGACTTGGCATGGATGATGCTCGACAGACGGTTTGCATCGTCGTAGTCCATGTACGTCGTCGCGCCGGACGGAAGCTCCTTCGCCACGAGGCGGCTCGCATCATCGTACTCAAACCCGAACGTCTCGGCGTTCGGGTTCCTGATCTCGGTCATCTGGCCGGCCCATCCGGGCCTCGCCGACTTCGTCCGTGAGGGGTGCCCCGGCGGCGGGGGGGCGGGTCGCCGGCGTCGCCCTTAGGACGGCGGCGTGCCGCGCGGGCGCGCCAGGCCACGATGGCGACAGCTGCTACCGGACCGGCCGTCACCCACGCAGCGTTGACCAACTGGTACACCTGCGCGAACACCTGAGCCGCACCTGTCCGAGAGTCCTCGCTGAGCCATCTGCGTCCTATCTCCCAGGCGATGATGATTGGTCCGTGAACAACGCACCCGATCAGAAACCAGGTACCAAACACGGCCCATGCGAAGCGAAGCACTCGGACCCAGGCTGCGGTCGTGGCCAATCCCCTAGCCACCTATGGGAACGGCGGCAGGCCTGCGCAAGACCACATGTGAGGCGGTTTCGTTGCCCCGATCCTCAGCGCGGGTACGCCTGCGCCGAACGTCGCTGTGGAATAGCCCCATCCGATGCCGAAGCCCCACCAGCTCCAGTCGCCAGGGTGCGGAGATTGCATGTGGCTGCCCCCCAAGTCAACGTGCAGGTGTGACACGTTCACAACGTTGCCAACTGCGAACGGATCTTGCGGCTTGCGCACGCCCCCCGGGCCCTGGCACAGGTCTGGGCTGTGCAGGAAGGCTAGACCGGCGTCGATGAACACGCCGAAATCCACACCCGTGTAGCCATGAACACCTCCTGTGCCCCGTAGGCCGGCCGCCCACCCGCTGCCGCACAGCCAGTTGCGGCACTCGCAGGGGATCCAGCACGCGCCGAGGCCCGCCACGGCAGCGAAGTTGGCCCATGTCTTTACGTTGAGGTGGAGCCCAGCCGCCAGCATCAGGCACAGGGGTACCTGCATGGCCAGCCAGTGGTACGCGCGGTACTGCAGCTTGACAATGGCGTCGAGCGCTGCCTGTGCAAGCAGACCAGGCAGCCGCGGTAGCATCAGGATCGTGGGCACCCACGGTCCTATGGCCCGGGCTTCATCCTGCACCCAGTCCACGAGCCCATTCACCCACCAGGTCACACTAGATCGCAGGAGCGCGAACCCGTGCTCGGGCGGGGGCTGCCGACTTAGCCCGGTTGGGTCTGCGACGTAGGGCGGCAGGCTCCCTCCGTAAGCGTAGGGATCGAATGTCAGCACCGGATCCCGGCTGATGAACATCCCCCTCCTCGGCGCGTAGTGGCGGATGGAGAGGAGGGGCATGGCGAGGTCGGGGTCGTGGTAGTACCCGAGCGCGCCGACGTAGCCGAACGGGCCGGGGAGGCTGCCCGTCGAGGCGAGCTCCGGGCCGAACGCGTCGCGAAGGGCGCTGCCCGAGAGCGTCTCGTTTGCGGCCGCGAAGCTGTGGACCGTGCCCAGCATGTCAAACAGCGGCCATCTGGTGGCGCCTCCGCGGCGGTCTGAGAGGAGTGCGGAGTAGAGGCTCGGCCCCTCGTTCGCGTACCGCGCCCGTGAGCTCCCGCCCGACAGCCGCTCCGAGACCATCTTCTGGCCGTCGCGCACGAACCACACGTCCCCGCCCGAGTCAGTCTTCCGGGTGCGCTGCTGGGCCGCGTTCCACTCGAACGCGTTCGCCGTCTCGATGCCCGGCACCGTCGCCGCGACGATCAGGTTGTCCTGGTTCCACTCATACTCAGTCGTGCCCTCGGGACCCGCGTCCCCGCCCGCCGGACACTCCATCGCAGTCGTGTTGCCATCCTCGTCATAGGTGAAGTACGCCCAGGTGTCATCAGGATGATGCGACCGCACGAGCTGCTGCGCCGCGTTGAAGGTGAAGTAGGTGTGCTGGCTCCCGTCACGCGTCATGCGGATGCGCTCGCCCGCGGCGTCGTACTCATACTCGAAACCACACGCCAAGTCGCCGTCAAGCTCGCGGATCGCCTCACCCGTGAGCCTAGGAGCATCGTCATAGGTGTAGTAGTGGTTCACGTCATAGTCTCCGCGACGAGCCTGAACCGTCGGCAACCCATCGCCATCGAACTCATAATACGCCGCCGACAGGGGCGTGTGATCAGAGTTCACGTTCAGTATGGACGGTCCTTCCGGGACGCGGGCCCGCTACCCTCCAGTGCGGACATCAACGATGCCCTCGGCCAGCTCCAGCAGAGCTGTGCCACCATAGGTCACCGCGAAGCCGGCGACAGCGCGCCCGGTCGCGTCGTCCGGCACACGAGCGGACAGCTCCATCGTCGCCTCTGCCCCCGGCGCAACCTCCGCGGCGGCGACGTCCTGGACCACGGTCCAGCCGCTGGGCGGGCGAAGCGCGACGGATGCCTGCCTGGGCTCGCACGAGTAGTTCCGCACGATCACGCGCCAGCGCACCTCGGCGCCCGGTCGGGCCTCCTGCCTGTAGGGATCGACGCGCACCCACTGCGGGTCGAGCCCGTAGTTCGGGTCATCGCACGGCATCAGCTTGCGGAACGCGTCCCGCCTGCGGGCGAGCTCCTCGCGCATCCCAGCGATCTCGTCGGCTCTGAACGTGAACGCACCCGGCACGTGCTCGTTGACCAGGAGCCCGCTGAACTCCAGGCCCTCCAGCAACGCCAGGCACCTATCGTACCCGAGTCCCGGCCCCAGCAGGTTGCGATTCTGCGTGCAGTAGTCGTCGATGCCGCTCGGAGAGAACGAATCGCCGATAAAGAGGATGCTCTCGTCGCCCCGCTCGACGAGCAGCGCCGCGTCGTAGATGCTCTGGCCCGGCAATGTGTGTGCCGTGAGGCGGAACTCGCGCCACTCCCAGCTCTCCCCGTCTCGGGTGACCCTGTCGACAGCGATGGGGTTCGGGTCGAGGCAGGGCATCAGGTACGCGTCAGGCCGCCGGAGGATGTCCACCATGCTCTCGTGCGCGATGACGGGGCACTCCTGCTCCGCGCGGAGCTGGTTGACGGCACCGATGTGATCGTCGTGGTAGTGGGTGATCCAGATCCCCTCGACTCGCCCGAGCGTGCCCGCCTCGCGCTGCTGCCCTATGAGCTGCGGAACATCGCCCAGGCAGTCGATCAGCAGCGCGTCACCGCTGTCGGAGACCACGAGCCTCGAGGTTGGCCCCAGCTCGCGGACCCATGGGGGCAGCGGCCGGCACCTCGCGAGCGCCGCCTCGCGGTTCCGCTCCGCATCCGGATACAGACCGTGGAAGTGCCACTGCAGCGCGCTGATCCTGCGGAAGCTTGCGAGGCACGTCTCCAGGTTCGCGCGCAGCTCGGCGACGGCCGCGGACGGCTCGCGGATGATCTGCCCGTGGCTTGGCACCAGCAGGTCGGGCTCTTCGGCGAGGACGCGCTCGAGGGAGTCGAGCACCTGGCGCCCCCTGAGCCCGAACCCGTGGTACTCCATCAGGCGCCCGCCCTCAAAGTCGACCGAGCCCTGCAAGCTGTGCATCTCCCATAGCCGTCCGGGGCCGCACATCAGGTCGCCAACGAAGACCACGCGCTTGCCCGCGACTTCGACCAGGAATGTCATGCCGCCGTCGGTGGGTCCGGGGGTCGAGAGAGCGCGAACGCGGTGCCCTCGCCACTCGAACGTGTCGTCCGGCTCGAGCCCTCGGGCGACGTGAATCGACTCGCGAAGGGACAGGCGCGACGGGTGGTAGTGGTAGCAATGCACGCGATAGGAGTCCCCGGCCCAGAAGGCCTCTGCGTTGTCGAAGAGGCTACGCTCGACCTGGGGGACCGCGACCTGGCATCCGGCGGCGACAAGCTCGCCGAGCCCCTCCGCGGCCGAACGAGAGTGGTGCGTGATCAGCGCCCATTCGACGTCCGCCGGTGTCAGGCCGGCGCCCTTGAGCGACTCGGGCGACGCGGAGTTGAGGAGCAAGGCGCGTCCCTCCGCGCGCAGCACGCCGACATTCGTGGGACCCGAGATGACGAGGAGCCCGGGTGGCAGATCGCCCTGTTGGAGCAAGGTCGCGCACCTCCGCTGGTCGTGCTGTTCGCGGCCGGCGCGCGGGGCGGCTCTGCTGCTACTGCCCCTGTCCGCCGGAGCCGCCCGAAGCACCAGAGCCTCCTGAGCCGCCTGGTGGCGGTTCCGATCCGCCTGATCCGGAGCCACCGCCTGGAGGCTGCTCGGGCCCGCCCGATGGCGGAGCGCCGCCGGGGCCACCGGTGCCCGATCCGCCACCTGCACCCCCGGCACCTCCCCCGGGCCCTGGCGCTGGTGTCCCGCCAGATGGCGGCACCGTGGGCGTGGGCCCGGACGCGGGCGGAGTGCCCTCCGTCTTCTTCTCCTCCTCAGGCTTGACGAGGCCGCGTAGGTTCCAGAGGTCGACCTTCGACTTGCCATCCTCCGGGGGGACGGTGATGATGACCTTTTCGCAGGTGAACCACTCGCCCTCGGGAGTCACCACGCGGGGATTGTTGGGAATCGTGATGACCTCGTTGTCGGCGCCGGTCAGCTCGTAGTAGGCTACGTCCGCGGTGACGGTGTACTCGCCGTCCTCGGACACGCTCTTGATGTTGCCCGAGGCGACCCCGGTGTCTTTGCCGTAGTTGTAGTCGATCTTGTCGCACGTGGTGGTCCACTTGCCGTACTCGTACGGGTCGGTGTCGGCGTTTGGCTTGTAGTCCGCGGGCTTGTCCTTGTTCTGGCTGAAGATCTTCACGTTCTGCGTGAGGATGGCGGTTTCTTCGTCGAAGTCGATGTCACAGCGATCGGCGTGGATCTCGTTCGTCGGGTCGACGATCTTCACGCCCTTGGTGATGACCGCGGTGTTCTCCTTGCGGTTCCAGAGGCAGTACTGGGCGTAGATGTGCGTGGCGTCCTTCTCATCCTCGTCGGGGTTCTTCTGCACCATCTCGACATTGCCGATGAGCTCCCAGATGTCGGGGCCCTTCTCGTTCGCGTGGACCTCCTGGGCAGACACCAAGAGCGGCTTGTTTCGCTCCGCCCGACGCCCCTGCGCCGGCCTCGTGCTCGGCTCTGCCGCGCCGGGCGGCGGCTGCGCCGTAAGCGGAGGAAGCACGATGAGCAGCGCGGCGCAGACGCACAGGACCGTGACACAGCGACCGGCCATAGCACGCACCTCCGCTCAGAGTGGACAATGGGCTTAAGCCCATTGCCCGCTACACTCACAATACGCTCGGCTGGATGGTGCCTTTCACCCCGCCGAGCAGGCGCCAGGAGCCCTGTTTCAGCCTCGCCTCGGCCCGACCTGCCTTGAAGGTGCCCTCCCTCATGCTGACGTTCACCGCGGACGGACAGACCGCGAGGTCGGCCTCGGTGTCATACTCCACCATCGGGGTCTCGACCGTGATCGGGCCGGTCGAGCCCTTGCCGCGCAAGGTAATCGTGACGCCACCGGCGAGCTTCACGCTCTTTTGAGCGATCTCAGCGGTCTGGCCCATCGCCGAGCCTTCCTCCGCGACGACGCTCACGTGACCGCTCGCGGTTACGGCGTTGTTCTCGAGGTCGATGTCGGCCCGCTCGCATCTCATGCGGACCCGGCTCTCGTCGGAGACGCCCTCGGCCTTGGGCTCACTGGGCGCGCCGGCCTCCTTGGCCGCCTTCTTGAGCTCTCCGACCGTCGCGTCCATGACCACGTTGCCGACGAGTGTCAGGTTGTTCGCGTCGAGGTCGCCCCTGGCGGCATCGGCCACGAGCTGGCTGCCCTTCGACGAGGACACTACAACCTGCCTCGGCGCCTGAAAACGCTGGGTCGTGACGTTAACGCGGGCTGTGGCCGTCTTGAGGGTTGCGTCGCTCATCTCGGCCGTGACGGGCTCGGTCGCCACCAGGAGCTTCGTGTCGATGTAGTACACGATCTCCTCAGTCGACAGCTTGACCTTGTCGTCGGACTTGTCGAGCTGCACACCATCGAAGATCCGCAGCTCCTTGAGCTGTTCATCGTACGTGGCGCGCTTGGCCCCTCCCGTCATGTATAGCTGCCCGTCACGGTAGATGCGGATGCCGCTTACGTCGAACACCTGGGTGAGCGTCTGGTCCTGGTTCACCTCGACGACCGCCGCTTGGACCTCGGCCACAAGCTGAGCGTTCTCTCCGCTGCCCCAGATCTGCACCGAGGTGTCCGTCATGCGCATGAGCACTCGCTCCGCGTCCCGCGGGGTCGCCTGGGGCCTCGTGCGCTTGTCTATCTGGTACGCGACGAAGGTGACGCCCGACGCGAGCGCGAGCGCCAGCACGAGCCCGCCACACGAGCCCCACATCGCGAGACGTTCCTTGAGCTTCACGCGCAGGTAGCCTCCGCAGGAATCGGACGCGCCGGACGAGTGCGCCCTTCAGCAGCAGGCCCGCTCACACCATCCACCCGTACTTGTCGCTGTAGTCGAAGTAGAGCTTGACCGCCTCGGGCGGGACATTCCAGGGGATATGGTTGCCGCAGCACAGGAAGTAGCCCGGGTGGCGCTTGCCGGTCTCGCACATGCCCCTGACGTGCGCCTCTATCTCGGCCGGATTGTTCCGCATGAGGATACGGTTGTCGCCCTCGCCGACGAGGACCTTGTCGGGGTAGCGCGCCGCCAGCGCCTTCCAGTCGGCGAATGGCTCGCTCACCAGCCCGTCGGCCCCGCAGGCGAACAGGTCGTCGGCCACTAGGTCGGCGTTCCCGTCGGTCATGAACACGACCTTGATGCCCTGCGCCTTCAGGGCCCCAAAGAGCTCCTCGTAGTACGGATAGACGTTCTCCCTGAGCCACTTCGGACTGCAGACGGGCCCGGCGGCGCAGCAGATGTCGTCATGGGTGATGAACACGTCGATGTCTGTGAGCGCCCACGCCCGGAACAGCCGGCGGGAGCGCTCGGCAAAGCCCGCGAGCAGGCGCTTGCAGTCCTCGGGATACGCGCCGACTAGCTCGAGGAACAGCTCCCAGCCGAAGGTCAGCAGCGGCCACATGAAGATGGTGTTGTAGTAGCCCGCGGTCTTGAATGTGCCAGCCCTGGGCGCTCCATGCCCGGGTGGCGGGCCGCCGCAGAACTGCGCGGCCATCTCCTCCGGCGACAGCCGGTAGTCGCCCTCCGCGACGACGGGCCTCCCTCGCTGGTCCATGTCTTCCAGCGGGTCGTACGCGAGCACCGCTTCGATAGACGGGAAGCTCTTGCCCCAGTCCCAGTGCCACGTGTAGCTGTCGCCCCAGCGGACCATGCGATGACCGGCGTCGTCCGTGTGCGAGGTCTCACCCGGTGCGGGCCGAGGGATCGGCTTGTCCTCCGCGGGCACGCCGAGGCCCATGTCGAGCGGAAGTGCATCGAGCGTCCGCTGCGCGGCGGTGTGCGGCTTCTCGTAGGGATCGACGCCGCTGATGAGCCCGAGGAAGTCGGGGTTGGACATGTGCTCCCAGTGCGGGATCCGATCCACAGGCTCCAACAGGATGCGCCTGAATGCTCTCATGGGGTCGGCCATGTCCTCAACTCCTGATGCCCCGGAGGTAGCTTCGGCGTAGCCGGCGCACGCCCTCCGCTGGCCTTCGGGACACGCCACAGGTGAGCCGGTGACAATGGGCGAAACGACGGGGCAGTTGCGCGAGTGTGAGGTGTTGAGCCGATGCCCAAGACCGTTATGGACTGGTTGACGATCATTGGCTATACGGTCGCGGTGGCAATGGTGGTGGGTGGCGCCGCGCTCGCGTTCCGGAAGTGGCTCGCCTCGCTGGTCGTGGGGGACGTGACTACACGCGTCATGGGGCTCCTAGTGCCCCCAGTCCGCCTGGAGCTGGCTGTGCTCAAGGTATCGGAGAACCGCTGCGGTACGTCGTACGTCGACGGCCGGAGGTTCGTCGCCAGGACGCTGGAGAGGCTACGGGGAGCCACGCGCAGGGATCCGTGGTTCCCGGACGCCGACCCAACCTGGTTCTGCGACCTGCTCGCCGGCCTGCGCTCGGAAGTCGATCTTCCAGAGGCCGCCGCCGAGAGGCGACGCCAGCATGACCTGGAGTACCTACGCTTCATCTGCGAGGTGCTCGTCTACGAGGGCCTTGCGATAGCATGCCCTCAGGAGGGGCGCACCGGGTACTGCGTAGCCCCCGCGTATGCCGAAGGCATCGGTCGCTGGATCGCTGGCGATGACCCTCACCCGAAGTAGCCTCAATGCAGCGTGTCCGCCCCTACCGCCTTCCAATGCTCTGAAACCGGAACGGCGGTTCGACATCCTTCGCACCGGCGGACGGCCTGTCCTCGGGCGGATCGTCGGAGAAGCTGAAGAACCGTAGCCCCACGCGTAGGTCGGGTGGTCCCGGGCTGGTGTCGCTCACGATCCTCGCCCCAGAGATGCTCCTGAAGCGCCTCGGGGGCGTTACGTCTCTTGTTGTTTGGCTCGACTCGGTAGTCGAAACGTGTTCCTGGGCGCTGGCGCGTGCTGCCCCCATGGCCTCGTCCGCCTCGACACGCGGTCGATTTGGACTGCGGCGCATGTGGTTCACATCCCTCTACCGGTCGAGCCCGGTTCCTTGGTTCATCGAGCGAACCTCCTGCGATTGGTTTGTGTTACTTGCTGCGGGTTCAGCTCATAGTGCCACGGGCTCCCGGCGCAGCACTGGGCCCGTCGGATCGTGCGTCATACCTCTACTCCTTGTCCCGGGGGCCAGCCCAGCGATCTGGACGACCCGTCGAGACACCGGCCGGAGCCCAAAACATGTAGCGGTTCCCCCGGTCGCCCGCCTGGTACGCGTGCGCCCTCTGGGCCTGAGCCTCCTGGGCACGTGCCCGCCTTGCAGACGATCCGAGCACCTCCTGGCCGCACGTCGGATAGTGGCTCCACGGCCGCGTGCCCGACGCCCCGCGCGGCCACCGTATTCTCATCGTTATCTCATTGACAAGGATTGGCCCTCCTGGGCCGATTGCCTGGACGCCCCTCCGGGGCCTGCCCGTGCCTGCGTCGTACCCCAGCCATCACCTCCTACACGTCGTGGTCTCTCGCAGCTAGCGTGTGGCTAGCGCCTCGCGCTTCCGGACCGCACCCGTCGTAGGCTTTGACTTCGTTGCCTTGCGATCGGACAACCCGGGCAGAACCACATTGAACCTCTCGCCTTCGCTGTCCACGAGCTGTAGCCGGCCTCCACCGGCCACCGCATCCACAACCCATGCGTACAAACTCAGAGCATCCCTGATCAACTCGGACAACGAGCTCTTCCTTGACTCCTTCACGAGATCCGCCAGCTCGTCGCTGTCCTCGGCGCTGATCCAGAACTGCACCTTGCGCCTGTCTTCCATCGCGGATCGCTCTCCAGACTAGACATGAGACAGACCGGGCTCGCCCGGACGCCCGTCCCCTCAGCCTCCGAATGAGGCAATACTACTCCCAGGTTCCTCCCAAGTCAATGGGGTTATTAGGCAGTGGTGACGGACGCCGTTGCCCTTGGCAACTCGTCTACCAGGTCCCCGGCGATGATGCCGATCTCGCCGCCCAGACGCTCGGCCGCAAGCTCCGCCGCGTACCCGTGGAGGTAGGCGCCCGCGGCGGCCGCTTCGAAACCGGCCAGGCCCTGGGCCATCAAGGCGGCGACGATGCCGGTGAGAACGTCGCCCATGCCGCCTGACGCCATCCCAGGATGCCCCGTCGGGTTGATGGCGAGGCGGCCGTCGGGTGAGGCGATCACGCTGCGCGCGCCCTTGAGGATCACCGTTGCGCGGAATGCCTCCGCCGCACGCCGCGCCCAGCCGACACGGTCGGACTGGATGTCGGCGACGGTCGGTGAGGGTCCCGCCAGGTTGGGCGCGCCGACCGCTCCACCCTCACCCCCGCCTTCGCTGCACTCAGGCACCCCCTCTCCCTGGGGAGAGGGGGACAGGGGCTGAGGGCTGCAACGGCCGCCCAGCGCCGCCATCTCCCCCGGGTGCGGGGTCAGTACCAGATCGGAGGGGCCGCATGGGGCGGGGGCCCCATCCGGCCCGCCAACCCCTGCCAGCGCGTACAGCCCATCGGCATCGACTACCGCCGGCAGCTCGCACTCGGCGAGGAGTCTGCGCGCCGCCGCGAGCGTGTCGGGCGCTCTGCCGAGGCCGGGGCCGACGGCAAGCACGACGCGTCCGCCGGTCCGCGCGAGCCACTCGAGGATGGCTTCGACATCCGTCTCGCCGAGGACGCCGTTGCGCCCGTCGAGCGGCAGAGTCATCGACTCGAGCGTCCGCGCCTCGATCGACCCGCACACCGAGCGCGGCGCGGCGACCGTGACGAGCCCCGCGCCGGCCCTGCAAGCCGCCCTCGCCGCGAGCACCGCTGCGCCGCTCAGGCCCG
>Ga0315282_10016276_pt1 | contig 10883 bp, 12 predicted proteins | sample YL17G07_20_MG_FD_203693 | JGI IMG/M metagenome (GOLD analysis project Ga0315282, IMG submission 203693) | Sediment microbial communities from Yellowstone Lake, YNP, Wyoming, USA - YL17G07_20 | ecosystem: Environmental > Aquatic > Freshwater > Lake > Sediment | place: USA: Wyoming | collected...
TCGCGTATGTCGTTTCAAAACCAACAGGCAAAATTTTGGGCGGGGGCAAAATTTTGCCTAGAAGAAAGAACAAAAAATGAAGATGATAAATTTAGATTTGAAAATTATTAAGTTCTGTGTATAATAATGTAGCCTTAAACTAATACATATAACCTTACAAAGATAATATTACATATGTAAGCATTAGTCAAGGAGAAAAATGTTAGCAGAAAATATTAAAAGAATAAGAAAAAAGAAGGGTTTAACTCAAGAGAAACTTGCTAGGCTCGCGGATATCTCAAATAATACCTTGGTAAAAATTGAAATGGGAATGGCTAAAGAACCCACTATCACTACAGTAACTAAGATTGCTGATGCCCTAGGAGTTTCTATTGATGAATTAGTGGGAAGGAAGGCACAAAAATGATCAAGGAAAAGATTTTAATTGTAGATGATGAAAAAGATATAGTCAAGATGCTGGATTACAACCTCAAAAAAGAGAGTTTTCGGACTGTCTTAGCATACGATGGCGAAAATGCGATAGATTTAGCTAATCGAGATAATCCGGATTTGATTATTTTAGACCTAATGCTTCCGGGCATGGATGGTTTAGAAGTCTGTAAAACCTTAAAGAAAGACAATAAAACTGCCAAGATCCCAATAATTATGCTCACTGCTAAAGCCCAAGAAGCGGATAAAGTTGTAGGTTTAGAATTAGGGGCTGATGATTATGTGACTAAACCGTTTAGCCCGCGAGAATTAATTGCCCGGGTAAAAGCGGTTTTGCGCCGCATGCATGAAAAAGAAAAATTGCCCGAAGTGCTAAAAATAGGAGATCTCACATTAGATTTTTCCAAGATTATGGTCTATGTTAAAAATAGGCCAGTCGGGCTCACCACAAAAGAATTTGAGTTATTGAAAATATTGATTAAGGTAAACGGTAGAGTTTTGTCGCGGGATTATCTATTGGATACCATCTGGGGATTTGATCATGCCGTAGAAATTCAGACGCGCACGGTAGATGTACATATCAGGACATTGCGTAAAAAATTGAAGAGCGAGGCAAAGCGCATTATTACTGTAAAAAGTTATGGTTACAGATTCCAAATCGATGAAGATTAATTTTACTAGTTTTAAATCAAAGCTAACTTTTTCCTATATTTTTATTATCCTCATTTCTTTTGGTTTTATCGCCTTCTTCTTAGATAAAAATTTAGAAGAGAATGCCCTCCAGGATATCAAATCATCACTGGTCAATCAGGCCTATTTAATCGAAAGCCAAATTTCAGCTGGAAATTTAAAAAAAGAAAATATTGTTTATTTAGATGCGTTAATAAAATCCTTAAGCTTAAAAATAAAATGCCGCATTACCATTATAAATAATCAAGGGAAGGTTTTAGCTGATTCTCAAAAATCTCTGAAAGAAACTTTTGAGATGGAAAATCACGCCAACCGCCCAGAGATAAAGGTTGCTTTGTCTGGTAAGATTGGAGAGGAAATACATTATTCCGTAACTCTTAAAATGGATATGCTCTATATTGCATTGCCCATCAGAGATAAAGAGGAAATAATAGGCGCTGTAAGGTTATCCTTGCCACTGGCTAATGTACAGAAGATGTTATCCGCTATCAGAAAAGCCATAATCTTCAGCTTCCTTTTTGCCTTGGGGTTAGCCTTTGTTTTAGGCTCTGTAATAACAGGCGGGATTATTAAGCCGATCAATAAAATTATTCATGTTTCCCGTAAATTTTCACAAGGAGATTTTAGCCGTAGGATATTCCTTAACTCTAAAGATGAGATTGGAGAGCTCGCCTCTACTTTAAATAAAATGGCTAAAGATATAGAAGATAAAATTAAAGAAATCGAAATTAAAAATCAACATCTCGTGGCTATTTTAGAGAGCATGGTTGAAGGAATAATCGTTGTGGATAAAACAAACCACATTCTTTCCATTAATCAAACTATTGAGAAGATATTTAGTATTCAGAAACAAGATTCAGGGGGTAAGATTTTCTTAGAGGTAATTCGCAACAATGATATAGCTGAAATTATAACTAAAGTTTTAAAAAATGGCGAATTCGTATCTGGCGAACTTTCTCTCGTTTGGCCGGTGCAGAAGATTTTTCATATTAATGCTTCGCCAATCTTTGAGAAGGGTACAGTAAGCGCATGCTTAGTGGTTATCCACGATATAACCGAATTAAGAAGATTAGAAACCATGCGCCGCGATTTTGTGGCTAATGTTTCACATGAGTTAAAAACTCCGCTTACTTCTATAAAAGGTTTTGTAGAAACACTTATGGAAGGAGCTATCGAAGATAAAGAAAACAGTCGCCATTTCTTACAGATTATTCAAGACCACGCCAACCGCTTGGACGCTTTAGTTAATGATCTTCTGGAATTATCGTATCTTGAATCCCAAGAGATAACCTTAGAAAAAGAGGAAATAAATCTTAAAGATTTAGTTGATGATGTTTTAGCAAGTTCTAAATCGCAATTAAAGAAAAGGACTATCTCTGCCCAGAATGATTTGCCTGCTAACTTATGTGTGAAAGCGAATAAGGATAAGATAGGGCAAGTTTTAACCAATCTTATTGATAACGCCATCAAGTTTAACAACGACAAGGGCACTCTAAAGATTTATGGTCAGGATTTAGACAATAAAATCAAGATTATTGTGGAAGATTCCGGTATTGGCATTCCCGCAAAAGATACCCCGCGTATTTTTGAGCGTTTTTATCGCGTAGATAAAGCGCGCTCCCGTGAACTCGGCGGCACTGGCCTTGGACTTTCCATCGTTAAACATATCGTTGAGCTGCATGGCGGTAGTGTTGGCGTGGAAAGCACCGAAGGCCTGGGTTCAAAATTCTACTTTTACCTGCCTAAATAAATTCCAAAATTTTACCCACATTTTACCTCTCCTTGAAGTAAATTTAATACGCTTATTGTATACTCCTTTCGGAAAATAACGAAAGGAGGTGAAATGTTGTTAGAGTTAAGTTTATTATATGTATTTTGGGTTTTAAGTGAACGAAGGGAAAATAATTATTCTGAAGGGAGAGAAAATGAAGAAGATAAGTATTCTGATGATCGGGTTAGTATTAATGGCAACTGGTTTAGTATTTGCTTACGATGACGGTGATTTCCAGGTTTGGAATACAGACGCAGAGGAATTCAAAATTGACAAGGATTCCAAAATTGCGCTTGAGGAAGAATTCCGTTGGGGAGACAATGCCAATGAATTTTATTACCATCACTATGACATCGGATACTTTTTCAATCTAAAGAAGTATCTAAACATCGGTGGCGGATACCGTCATGTCTACGAACTAAAAAAGGGAAAATTCAAGTTGGAGAACGAGCCTTATATAACCGCTACTTTGTTTTGGGATCTAAAAGGATTGAAATTTGAGGACCGCAATCGCCTTGAATACCGGCATTTTGACTATCAGGCTGACTCTTGGCGTTACCGGAACAAGTTTACCGTAAAACTTCCGTGGAAATTTACCAGATTAGAAATTCAGCCATATTTAGCCAATGAAATCTTCTTGGACTTTCAAAATAAGGCATTCAGTCGGAACAGATTTTATTCTGGTTTTACTATGAGCTTGACCAGGAATTTAAAGGCAGAGATTTATTATTTGCTCCAAAGCACCAGAAGTGGAACCAGTTGGGTAGATGCTAATGTATTAGGGACTAAGGTAAAATTAAGCTTTTAAAATTTTACATGGATTTTACATTGCCTTAACATGCATATAATATAGAAAGTATATATTTATAGACAAAGAAGGAGGAAAAATGTTAAAAAAAATATGCGCTATCTTGATTACAATAGTATTCTTAAGCCCTGCTTATGCTGCGAAGGATAAAAATTCTATTCAGGTAAAAGGTTCAGATACGATGGTGAATCTGGGCCAGGCTTGGGCAGAAAACTATATGGAGGAAAATCCGACAGCATTTGTGGCGGTCACGGGGGGAGGCTCAGGCACGGGCCTATCCAGTTTAATCAGTGGTACTTGCGATATTGCGATGAGTTCAAGAAATATCAAGGAAAAAGAAATATCCCTGGCAAAACAAAAAGGGATTAATCCTTATGAAATAAAGCTAGCGTTGGATGGCCTGGCAGTAGTAGTTAATCCTGAGAATCCAGTGAGTAAATTAACGCAAGACCAGCTGGCGCAGATTTTTACCGGAAAGATTAGTAATTGGAAAGAGCTGGGAGGAGAGGACAAAAAGATTGTAATCCTTTCCCGTGAGGTTAATTCTGGCACACACGTTTATTTTAAAGAACATGTTTTAAGGAAGGGGGACCCGAACGGCAAAGAAGAGTTTGCTCCCAACGCATTAATGCTTCCTTCTTCGCAGGCAATCGCTGACGAGGTGGCAGGGAATTCATTCGCAATAGGTTATTACGGAATGGGGTATATTTCCACAAAGCAAAAAGCGATTTTTGTTGCTAAGGATGAGAAATCAGAATATGAAGCACCGACAATAGAAAATGTAGTGAATGGAAAGTATCCGATTTCAAGGCCATTATTTTTATACACAAACGGAGAGCCGCAAGGCCTGGTCAAGAAATTTGTGGATTATGCGCTTTCCAAAGAAGGACAAGAAATTGTTTTAAAGACCGATTTTGTTCCCATCAACAAATAAACCTGTATGCGTAAATTTAAAGAGTTTATTATTGAGAAATTAATTTTATTCTGTGGCCTTGCCTCTATATTTTTTGTAGTATTGATATTTCTATTTTTGCTTAAAGAAGGGCTTACAGTATTTAAAACAGTTAACCCTTTTAAGTTTCTTTTTGGCAAAAATTGGTATCCTATCTCAGAGCCGGCGCAGTTAGGAATTCTGCCCTTAATTCTTGGTTCGTTGCTTGTGACCGTAGGTGCTGCAGTTATTTCTATTCCAATCGGTGTTGCCTGCGCCATTTATATTGCTGAGGTCACTCCCCTAAAAATAAAAGAAATACTTAAGGCAGGTATTGAATTGCTAGCTGCTATTCCAAGTGTAGTCTTAGGCTTTATTGGCATGGTGACATTAGTGCCATGGGTAAAAAGTATTTTTAAATTGCCGACCGGACTGACTGCATTGTCAGGTTCAATAATGCTTGCCTTTATGGCTATACCCACAATAGTCTCTATTGCCGAAGATGCGCTTTATTCTGTACCCAAATCATATAAAGAAGGTGCACTAGCTTTGGGTGCCACACATTGGCAGACTATCTGGCGAGTGATGCTTCCTGCGGCATCTTCGGGAATTTTGGCAGCAGTGATGTTAGGTATTGGCAGGGTAATTGGCGAAACCATGGCAGTGATGATGATTACTGGTAATGCTGCAGTAATACCACATAGTATCTTACAGCCAGTACGTACCTTGACCGCTACCATAGCCGCGGAAATGGGCGAAGCAGTAGTGGGTAGTGAACATTTTTTTGCTTTATTTGCCATAGGCATAGTTTTATTTATGATAAGTTTTGCGATTAACGTAACCGCAGATTTATTTTTGCATAAGAAAAAATGATGATAAATTCCAAGAGGGCGGAGAAGATTGCATTTTTCTTTCTATTTCTGGCAACCCTTTTAATTGTGGTGCCTGTAGGGATGATCATTGTTATTATAATCCAGAAAGGCCTGCCTGCGATAAACTGGCAATTTCTTTCAGATATCCCGCGTCAGGGAATGCGCGCCGGAGGAATTTTCCCGGTAATTGTAGGAACGGTATATTTGGTCCTGGGCGCAATTGCTTTTGCCCTGCCGATTGGATTGCTTGCGGCAATTTATTTAAGTGAACATGCCAGGGATAATCTTTTAAATCGTCTGATTAAACTGGCGATTGTCAATTTAGCCGGTGTTCCTTCTGTAGTTTATGGTCTTTTTGGGCTAGCCTTATTTGTTGTCTTTTTTAAATTTGGCGCCTCAATTCTCTCAGGCTCACTTACCTTAGGCATTATGATTCTACCAATAATTATTACTACTTCGCGCGAGGCCTTAGAGAGCGTGCCTTATTCTTTCCGCGAAGTGAGTTTATCTTTGGGCGCAAGCAAATGGCAGACGATCAGGCGCATTGTTTTACCGAATGCTATCCCCGGTATATTAACGGGTACTATTTTAGGTTTGGGCCGCGCTGCTGGTGAGACAGCACCTATTTTATTTACGGTGGCTGCTTTTTATCTTCCGCAGTTGCCAAAATCAATTTTTGACCAGGCAATGGCTTTGCCTTACCATCTTTACGTAATTTCTACGCAGGTGCCCAATGTGGATGAGAAGATAAGATACGGCACAGCCTTAGTTTTATTGACCCTGGTTTTGTTTATGAATCTAGTGGCAATAATTATTCGCTATCGATTTAGAAAGAAGAAGAAATGGTAAAATTTCAAATCCAAGACCTAAACATTTGGTTTGGTTCAACACACGCATTGAAAAACTTAAATCTTGAAATTGAAAGCAATGAAATCTTAAGTATAATTGGACCTGCGAACAGCGGAAAGACTACATTTTTACGAATGCTTAATCGCCTGAATGAACTTGAGATTAATTTTAAAATGGATGGAAAAGTAGAACTGGATAAAAAAGATATTAAAGCGATTGATACGCAAATTTTACGCAAGAAAATCGGCATGGTTTTTGCGCTGCCTTTGCCTTTACCTTTATCTATATTCGACAATGTGGCTTATGGGACAAAGTTACATGGCATAATCAATAAAAAGAAATTACAAGAAATTGTAGAAGCCGCATTAAAAGAGGCATTCCTTTGGGAAGAGGTAAAGGATAGATTAAATATTTCTGCTTTTAAATTATCCGGAGGGCAACAGCAGCGCCTCTGCATTGCCAGGACATTGGCAGTTGAGCCGGAAGTAATCTTATTTGATGAACCATGCTCAGGCCTTGATCCCATTTCTACGGCTAAGGTTGAAGAGGCCATGCTGAAATTAAAACAAAACTACACATTAGTGTTAGTAACTAATAATGTCAAACAGGCAGCGCGTGTGGGGGACAGGACAGCTTTCTTTTTAAGCAGCGAACTTATTGAGGTAGATAAAACCGAGAAAATATTTACTGCACCATCTGACCAGCGCACGGATGATTATATAAGGGGGAAGTTCGGCTAATGCCTAAGATACAGGTTAAAAGTTTAAATCTTTGGTACGGAGATTTCAAGGCGCTAAAAGAAGTGAATGTCGGCATTGAAGAAAAGAAGATTACCGCCATTATCGGACCTTCTGGATGCGGAAAGTCGACCTTGCTTCGGGTTTTTAACCGCATGAATGATTTAATTGAAGGTGTGCGGACAACTGGTGAAGTAAAAATTGATGGTACAAATATAATTGATTCAGAGATAGATTTGGTTACATTGCGCAAAAGAGTGGGCATGGTATTTCAACGGCCCAATCCTTTTCCGCTTTCGATTTATGAGAATATTGTTTTCGGTCCCAAAATCCATAATTCTATAAACAAATATGCTCTTGATGAAATCGTAGAAGCGAGTTTAAAATCAGTACTTCTCTGGGATGAGTTAAAGGATAAACTCAATGAGCCGGCTCTAGCTTTATCATTAGAACAAAGACAAAGGCTCTGTATTGCACGACTTATTGCTGTAAAACCCGATATACTGCTGATGGATGAACCGTGCTCTGCTTTAGACCCGCAGGCAACCGGAAGAATTGAGGAATTAATGCGTGAACTTAAAAACAATTATACTATAATAATAGTTACCCATAATATGCAGCAGGCAGCGCGGGTTTCTGATGATACAGGATTCATGCTTTTGGGGGAATTGATAGAATTCGGGAAAACAGAAGACATATTTACTAAACCAAAAGATAAGCGCACCGAAGATTATATTACCGGTAGATACGGTTAAGGAGGCAAGAATGGAAAGACATTTTGATGAAGAATTAGAAGAATTGCACAAAGAAATATTAAGGATGGGTGTTCTGGCGCAGGAAGCAATATACAAATCAATTGAGGCCTTAAAAAATCGCGATAAAGCGCAAGCCCAGAAAGTAATCAACACAGATAACAAAATTGATGAGCTAGAATTAGCAATTGATGAGCGATGCATTGATTTAATTGCGCGTTATCAACCCATGGCAGGAGACCTGCGTTTTATTACCACAGGGATGAAAATAAATGCAGAACTTGAGCGCATAGCAGATTTAGCCGTAGATATTTCACAACGTGTTTTGGAATTGGTGGATAAGCCTTTACTTAAGCCGCTTATCGATATACCAAAATTATCTACTGTTGCACAAAAGATGGTTCAGGATTCCATAGATTCTTTTGTCAAAAGAGACGTGGATTTAGCAGGAAAAGTAGTTTTAGCTGATTCAGAGGCAGACCAGCTACGTAATCTGGTTCAAGAAGAATTGATTAATGATTATATGGCGCGCGATGCTTCAACAGCCAATCGAGCAGTGTCTCTACTGCTCATTGCCCGCCACCTCGAACGCATCTGTGACCACGCTACCAATATAGCTGAGGATGTTGTCTATATGGTTAAGGCCAAAGTAGTAAAGCACCATCGCGAAGAATTAGAATAAAAAGCCTTCAATAGAATTTTTCTGATTTGCAATACCAATAATTTGTGGTAGAATTGGATTGTCTTAGCTCGCACATCTTCATCTTTTGTTTTTTCTTCTAGGCAAAATTTTGCCCCCGCCCAAAATTTTGCCTGTTGGTTTTGAAACGACATACGCGAGAGGCTCTGCATACCGCCTTCGTAGATTATTTTAAATTATTGGTAGGCGGTAAGCGGACGAACTCTTCTTATAAAAAAATATTTTTTAGCGTGTAAAAACAAGTTGGTGTGAGGACGCTGCGTCTGGCAGCTGCCCCCACCCAGCTGCCAGACGCAAGCAGAGCCGCACCCGCATTAAAATTAGCTGGAAGTGAGCGACCCAGCGAACGCCAAGTGAGGCCTTGCCCCAGCAAGGCCGAACGATGCTCGGGAGATACGAAAGCCGCCCAAGCGGCGGTGCATTAAAATAGATTACACTTTATTCATCAATGTTTCAAAATAGGTTCGAGCAGCGTTCAATAGCTGCGACCAGAATTTTTTATAAATTACAGAAGAGGCACTAATGGGTTTAAGACGAGGTTTCTTTTTCCTGATTGTTTTATTATTTTATTTTAGCCTTGCTTACGCCGGCGAACTGGCTTCCCAGGAAGCAGTAAATTATTATAACGAAGGAGTAAAGGCGCAGAAGGCAGCCAATTTTGCCGCGGCAGATAGCGCATACCAGAGGGTCTTGCTGTTAGACCCATATAATCCCAAGTGGCAGAAGTTTATCCTCAATAACCGGGCAGTGATATATGCCCAGCAGGGGGATTTAGAAAAAGCAGAGGCCGCTTTCAATGATGTTTTAGTAATGGATCCTAATTATCAGCCGGCAAAATTAAACCTGGGTTTTATCTACGAACAACGCCGCAGCGAGCTGGAATCCATTAAATACTGGCTTGGCGTGCTGAAGATAAATTTAGACGAAGTCAAACCCAAAGGCTTTGTTATAGAAGAAGGGCTAAAAACAGAAAATAAATAACAATGATGCGCCTGTAGCTCAATTGGATAGAGCATCTGCCTTCTAAGCAGAGGGTTGGCCGTTCGATTCGGCCCAGGCGCGCCAATCACCCAGGGACGCTTAATTAAAAAGTATGAGAGAACTGAAGAAGACAGTGAAGATTTTGAAGCTCATAAGGGCTGCGTATAAAGTTTTATTCGTAGTGATTATACTTTTTGCGGTCATTTTTAGCAGCGCATATTTGTTTATTGCGCTGAAGGGTAAAGATATTATTCTAACAAAAATAGAAGAGTTAACCCAGAGAAAAGCAAGCGTAGGGAATTTTTTTGTTACGCCGCCGTTAAATTTAGCCATAAAAAACTTAAATATCGAGGGCCTTTTAAAGGTAGAAAATATATCTATTTCACCAAGTATTCTATTCCTATTAACAGGAAATATTGGTTTGAATAGGATTATAGTCATAAAGCCGGAGATTACCTTTGAAAAGAGGCCTGCTGAAGCAGTCAGTAAAACTCCTTCGGCAGTGCCAGAGAAAAAACGCGCACTGCATTTGATTTTAAAACAATTAATTATTAAAGACGGAAAAATAGATTTTGTTGACCACACTGTAGACCCGGAGGGAATTAGGATAACAGTAAAAGACATAAATTTTAATTTGACTAATCTGCGCGCATTTCCATTTTCAGCAATTACGAATTTTGAGTTAAAGGCAAGGATCCCCTGGCAAAAAGGCCAGGAAGAAGGAAGGATTGAAGCTGAGGGCTGGATAAATTTCTTTAAAAAGGATATGCAGGCCACTTTAAAAATTGAGGATATAGACGGAGTTTATCTTTATCCGTATTATTCCCACTGGGTGGATTTAGAAAAAGCGCGTATTGAAAAGGCAAAACTTAATTTTACAAGCAATATCAATGGCCTGAATAATAATGTTACCGCGCAATGTCACCTGGAGTTGACTGATATCGTACGCAGGCCCAGGCCGGAAGGAGGGCCCGGGGAAAAAGCAGAGAAGATTACGGATACAGTTTTGGATATTTTTAGAGCCCTGAATCAGGGCAAAATAGTTTTGGACTTTACAATTAGAACCAAAATGGATAAACCCCAGTTTAGCTTCGGAGACATAAAAATGGCCTTTGAGGATAAACTGGCAGAAGGAAAGAAGGCAAATGGTTTTAAGCCGGAGGATGCCTTGCTTATGCCGGCTAAATTGATAGAGGGATTATTTAAAGGGACAACAGATTTAACTACGGCAGTCATTAGCGGCACCATCAGCGCCGGCAAGGAAATCGGTAAGATTGTTGAAGGAGCCCTGAAGAAGGAAGAGAAGAAAGAAGAAAAAAAAGAATAGTGGTGAGGTCCTGGACACTCTTTTGGAGTGTCCAGG
>Ga0315282_10016277_pt1 | contig 10883 bp, 7 predicted proteins | sample YL17G07_20_MG_FD_203693 | JGI IMG/M metagenome (GOLD analysis project Ga0315282, IMG submission 203693) | Sediment microbial communities from Yellowstone Lake, YNP, Wyoming, USA - YL17G07_20 | ecosystem: Environmental > Aquatic > Freshwater > Lake > Sediment | place: USA: Wyoming | collected...
CCTCTTAGGAAAGGTCCTGAAAAAGCCGAAGAGGACACAGAAGTCCCACTCAAGGTAGCCTGACCCAAGGGGGCTGGCCGAAAGGCCAGCCCCCAGGGTCGGGTGTTTCGCCATCGCCGCCCAGAGGCTCCCCGCCCGCAGTGCGCCCTCGCAGAGCCGACGCCCTTGCCGCCTTTTTCCCCTGCAGCCCCCTCAGCAGCAGCCTGGCTCGCTGGCAGGGGCCCGGCGTCAACGTGCCCAGGCGCTCGGGGCGCGAGGAAAAGCGTTGCGTCGGCAGCGGGGCCTCGGCCATAATGGCCTCACGCAGCTGGTCGCGCGGGGACTCTCGCGTCAGCGTTCAGGATGGGACCATGAGCGGGAACGTGGAAGCCAGACCCCTCAGGGAGGAAAGGGCCGAGGCCCCCTCAGCCGAGGTCGCGGTGCTCGTCAACCAGGTCGGCTACGACACCCGCGGCCCCAAGCGCCTCGTGCTCCAGTGTCGGCGGAAGCCACGCAAGCCTCCCCACCGCTTCAGCATCCTGGAAGAAGGCACGGGGCAACTGCTCTATGCCGGGGGCTGGGAAGCCTTCGGTCGGGTGAATGCCGGGACCGCCGACGACTGGGGCTTCTGGTACTGGCGCGGGGAGGCGAGCGACTTCGAGCGCGCCGGCCGATTTCTGGTGGAGACGGAGGTGGACGGCACCGCCTACCGCTCCCCCGTCTTCGCGGTCGGGCCTGACCTCCTGTGGAAGCGCCTGGCCCCACTCCTGGTCGAGTACTTTCGCCGCTCGCGCAACACCAGGCCCCATGGCGTCCTGGAGGGGGAGGAGCGCCACTACGACGTCAGCGGAGGCTGGTTCGAACTGGGGGACCATGGCGGCACCCTCATGCGCGACGCCTGGAAGGTGCTCTGGAGCCTCATCCAGGCGCGCGAGCGCGACCCGTTCCTGGAATCGGCGCGGGAGGAAATGCTCTACGGCTCCACCTGGTGGAAGCACATCATGCTCCACTACCCCCGCAGCGGCCGCATCATCAGTGGGATGGGCGGCTGGCTCGCGGATGCGGGTCGGCTTGCCTGGCACGATTACCCCTGCGGGGAGCAGCAGCACGAGAAGCTCCTCTCCCTCGCCCTCTACCTGATGCTCTACCGCTACCTCCACGACTCGGGCTTCCTGAAGCGGGCCGACAAGATGTGGTCCTTCTACAGCGACTGGCTCACCACCGACCGCATCTTCAGCACCTACTACGAGTCCGCCTCAGCGAAAGCGGCCGCGGCCCGCCCGGGCGCCCAGCCCGCCGCGGAGCGGGCCCAGCAGTGCCGGTCGAGCTGGCCCACACCCGGCCGCAACTTCACCCTGGTGGATGACGCGGCGCTCCTCTTCGGGGTCGTGGAGATGCTCCGGGAACTCAAGCGGCGGACCTACCTGGAGTACGCCCAGGACATCATCGACCGGCTGCTCGCCGAGGCCCAGGACCCGGAAGCCCGCCGGCTCCAGTGGAACAACTTCGCCGACCACCTCCACGCCACCAGCCTCGCCTACTTCGCCGCCCAGCGACCCGACGACCCCCACACCGAACTCATCAGCAGGCACCTGGAGGAAGTCTTCGACGGCCTGGTGCGCCAGGCCGAGTCGGCGAGCCCCTTCGCCATCGCCCGCAAGCACTTCGCCGGCTGCGAAGCCTGGCGGCCTGACGGCCGGCTCGCCGATGTCCCGGTGGGCTTCTTCAACCGACAGCCCGAGGGGACCGGGCTCAACCTGGAATATGGGATGGAGGCCTGGCAGATGCTCTGGGTGAACCGGGTGGTAGCGAAGCCCGAGTACCGTCGCTTCGCCCTGGCCCACATCGACTGGGTACTGGGCCTCAACCCGCGCAGCCTCTGCATGGTGAAGGGGGTGGGGAGCGGGGCGCCACCCTTCACCCCTGGCAACGTCCCGGACGGCGCCGTCTGCTATGGGCTCGTGAGCGACGGCTCCCGTGACCGGCCCTGGCTCGGCGACTGGCCCGCGACCCCGCGGGGGAGCGCCCAGTCCGCGGAGAGCGTAGGCGGGCACGAGCCCTGGGCGCAGAGCGAGGCCCGCCTCGGCTCGGCCGCCGCCTTGCTCCTGGCCCTCTCCATGACCTGAGCCGACTTCGCCAAAGCAGCCCTGGGCTGCGACGGCTGAACCGAAAGCCCGGTGCGGGCGGCCCCGTTCGCGCCGCCCCAGGCGGGGGTTTGCCGCCGACTATGGCACGCATCGCTTTCGTCATCGCCACCCTGGACCGCGGGGGAAGCGAGGGCCAACTGGTCAGCCTCGCCGCCCGGCTCGACCGCTCCCGCTTCGCCCCCGTCGTCATCTGCCTCACCCGGGGCGGACCGCTGGAAGGCGCCCTGGCCCACGCCGGAGTCACCACCATCGTCCTGCACAAGCGCCGGAAACTCGACCTTGCCTGCCTGCGCCAACTGACCGACCTCCTTCGGCTGCTGCGCCCCGACATCGTCCACACCTGGCTCTTCACCGCCAATGCCTACGGCCGCTGGGCCGCCTGGCGGGCGGGCGTCCCGCACCTGGTCGCTTCCGAGCGCTCCACCGACCCCGGCAAGCCTTGGCTCCACCGCGCCATCGACCGCTGGCTCGCCCGCCGGACCGACGGCATCGTCACCAACTGTGAGGCTGTGCGCGCGGTGTACCGCGAGCGGCTGGATCTCCCGGCCGAGCGCCTCGTGGTCATCCCCAACGGCCTCGACGTTACGCCGGCGCTTCTCGGCGAAGCCGCGCCCGCGAGCGGGGGCCAAGTCCCGCCGAGCGCCCGGAGCGACTTCCGCAGGCGGGAAGGCCTGCCTGCGGACGCCGTGCTCTTCGTTACCGCTTCGCGCCTCGAGCCGACCAAGGCCGTCGCTGACCTCCTGCGCGCCCTGGCCCTCACGGAGCGGGAAGCCGCGGCTTCGGCTCCCCGGCGAAGCAGGAGCTACCTGGTTGTGGTCGGAGGCGGGTCGGAACTCCCTCACCTCGCCGCGCTCGCCGACAGCCTCGGCGTCGCCCAGCGGGTGCTCTTCCTGGGGGAGGTGGCCGACGTGCGCCAGGTCCTGGCCGCAGCCGACGTCTTCCTCTTCGCCTCGCTCTACGAGGGGCTGCCCAACGCCCTCCTGGAAGCCATGGCCGCGGGGCTTCCGGCGGTAGCCACGGCGGTGGGGGGCATCCCGGAGGTGGTCACCGAGGGAGAGACCGGATACCTTGTCCCCGTCCGTCGGCCTGACCTCCTCGCTCAGCGGATGGTCGCGCTGGCCGGCGACGGCGAACTTCGCCGACGACTTGGTGCAGCTGCGCGCGAGCGGATGGAGGCCTTCAGCATGGAGCGGATGGTCGAGGGCTACGAGGAGCTCTACGAGCGGGTGCTCACCGGGGCCTTCACCCCGGAAGTCAAGCGCGAGCGTCTGCGAAAAGCGGAAAGGTGAGCCCCGGAGATGTGTGGTATCTGTGGCATCTACAACTTCGGCTCAGGTGAGCCGGTCGCTGACCGGCTCCTTCGCGAGATGATGGCCGTGCTTCGCCACCGCGGCCCCGACGCCGAGGGGACCTACCTCAGCCCGACCTGCCCGGCGCTCGGCCTCGGCCACACCCGGCTCAGCATCATCGACCTTGCCGGCGGCTGCCAGCCCATGGCCAACGAGGACGGCTCGGTCTGGGTCGTCCAGAACGGCGAGGTCTATAACTACCGCGAACTGCGGCGGGACCTGGAAGCCCGTGGTCACCGTTTCCAGAGCGACAGCGACACCGAGGTCATCCTTCACCTCTACGAGGAGCACGGCACCGCCTGCCTGGCGCACCTGCGCGGGATGTTCGCCTTCGCCCTCTGGGATGAGCGGCGCCGACGGCTCTTCCTGGCCCGCGACCGGCTCGGCGTGAAGCCGCTGGTCTATTGGACCGATGGCGAACGGTTCGCCTTCGCCAGCGAAGCGCGCGCCCTCCTCCGTCTGCCCGGGGTGCGCCGCGAACTGGAGCCGGAGGCCCTCCACCACTACCTCACCCTGGCCTACGTCCCCACGCCCCTGACCATGTTCCGGGGCATCCGCAAACTCCCCCCCGCCCACTTCCTCCTCGTTGGTGAGCGGGTGGCGGAGCCGACCCGTTACTGGGAGCCCGGCTTCGGCCGCGAGGAGCCTCGGCCGGAAGCAGAGTACGCGGAGGCCCTGCGGGAGACGCTGCGCGAGGCGACGCGCCTCCGCCTGCGAAGCGACGTGCCGCTCGGGGCTTTCCTCTCCGGCGGCATCGATTCCTCCATCACCGTCGCCCTCATGAGCACCCTGACGGAGGAGCCGGTCAAGACCTTCTCCATCGGCTTTGCCGAGCGGGCCTACGACGAGGTGGGCTACGCCCGGCTCCTCGCCGGCCGCTACCACACCGACCACCACGAGTTCACCGTCCGGCCCGATGCCCTCGCTGTCCTCCCCCGGCTCGTCTGGCTCTACAGTGAGCCCTTCGCGGACTCCTCCGCGCTCCCCACCTACTACGTCTCCCAGGTCACCCGCCAGTTCGTCACGGTGGCGCTCACGGGCGATGCGGGCGACGAGTGCTTTGCCGGCTACCCCCGCTACCAGGCCGTGAAATTGGCCGGCTGCTTCGACGCGCTTCCCGGCTGGCTTCGTCGCCCGCTCACCCTGCCGCTCTGGCAGCGGCTCCCCGCCGGGCTCGACCAGAAGTCGGCCCTTCGCCGGCTGAAGCGGCTCCTGGGTGCCCTGGCCCTTCCCCCCGAGACGCGCTATCTCACCTGGATCGCCTATTTCACCGAGGAGCAGAAACGCTCCCTCTACCAGGGCGACCTCCTCCGCGCCACCGCCGACCTGGACACCGCTCGCCTTTTCGTCGACCGTTTCCGGGAAGTGGCTTGCCGGGACTCCGTCACCGCTGCCACCTACGTGGACCTCGCCACCTACCTCCCCGACGACCTCCTGGTGAAGGTCGATGTCGCCAGCATGGCTCACGGCCTGGAGTGCCGAAGCCCCTTCCTGGACCACAAGGTCGTCGAGTTGGCGGCCCGGATGCCCATCGGGATGAAACTCCGCCGCCTCGAGTCCAAGTACCTGCTCAAGAAGACCTTCGCCGACCTTCTCCCCCGGGAAATCCTCGGGCGCGGCAAGATGGGTTTCGCCGTCCCCATCGCCCGCTGGTTTCGCCACGAACTGCGCGGCTTCCTCACGGACGTTTTATTAGGTCCGTCGGCGCGGGCCCGCGCCTATTTCCAGTTGCCTGTCGTCTCCCAACTTATCACGGAGCACGTCCGCGGCGCCTTCGACCATGGCTACCGGCTGTGGGCGCTTCTCTGGTTCGAACTCTGGTGTCGAATGTTTCTCGACGCTCCGCCCCCCCTCACCCCACCGGCGGCAGGAGCGCCCTGAAGCCGCCACCCGACGACTGGGAAAGCGCCCGTGTCGCTCGCCTTCCGCTCCTAATAATCGGCCAACTTATGATATTCATCTAACATGGCCATGAAGTTGTCATATTTGGTGCCGACGGCGATGGAGTGGCTCGAACCTAATATAAATCTCCCGCCCGGCTTCGCGCAGGCCATCGCCCGGCGAACGTCCGCCCGCACGTCCTCCGGGCTGCCGCTCTGCAAGTGTTCGAGGGCCACGCCGCCCCAGAGGGTTAGGCGGTCGCCGTAGCGGGCCTTGACCGCGGCGATGTCCATGCTCGCGCTCCCCTGGATGGACTGGTAGGCGTCGTAGCCGATGTCGATGAAAGAGTCGAGGAGGGGCCAGACGTTCCCGCAGCAATGCTTCAGCACCTTCTGCCCACGGGCATGCAGGGCAGCGACGCGCGCCCTGTTGGCTTCCAGGAAGAACCCGCGGAAGACTTCCGGGCTGATGAACGGCCCAGTCTTGTAACCGAAGTCCGCGCCCCAAAGCGCCCCGTCCTGGTCGGGGTGCACGTAGACCTCGTCGGCCAGGTTCTCCTCGGCCAGCGTCCGCCGGGTCGCCGCCTGGACCACCTCCGGTTCAGTCAGGAGTCGCATGAGCCCGCGCTCCATTCCCCCGAGGAGGATGATGCCCACCTCGCCCCCGGAGGCGCCGCAGATGAATTTCTCATCCTTGAACTCCCGTATCACCCCGTCCAGTATCTTCCAGGAACCCTCATCGCGGCTGGGGCGGCGCAGCTCGCCCTCGAAATCAGACACGTGGAACTCGCGCGCGTCAGCGCGGGGGTCTCTGACGCACGTAATATCTGCGGTGGCCTCGGAATACTTATACACGCGTCCGAACCTATCCTCCCACGTGTTCTGGTCGACTTTTCGCGGAGGTCGGTCGCTGCGGGGCGCGGGAATATGCCAGGTGGCCATGGAGAACGTCACGATATCTAAATCTAACTTCTTGTGCAGTTCAATGTGGTCGCGGAGGTAACTTTCGGCGACCTCACCGTGGCGCCCTTCCCAGAAGGCGATGGTGGACTTGGCTTTGGCGCGCAGGTAGGTCTCATGGCCGATGATTCTTTCGACCGTGTCAAAGTCGATGGCGAACTCGCCGATAGGCACGCGGTCCGGGATGCGACCTTCGAGGACGGCGCGAACGCGTTCTTTTCCCGTCACCTGTGACCTCCAGGTTGAGGAGACTTGGCGGCGCTCAGTAGCCGACGGCGCAGCCGTCTTTCCGGGGGTCGGAGCCGGCGGCGAGGGCCCCGGTTCCCGGGTCAATCTCTATCAGTTGGCCCCCGCCATAGAGCCCGGGATGGGAAAGCAGGTGGTGGCCCCGCGCGGCGAGGGCCGGGCCGACGTCTTCATGGGCCGGGTGCTCCAGGGCCACGCGCAGGCCGTCGAAATGACAGAAGCGCGGGGCCTCGATGGCATCCTGAGGGGCCATGCTGAAGTCCACCATGTTGAGGAGGACCTGGACGTGGCCCTGGGGCTGCATGTGCCCGCCCATCACCCCGTAGCAGAGCCAGGGCTTCCCGTTTCTCGTGGCCAGGGCCGGGATGATCGTCTGCAGTGGGCGCTTGTGGGGGCCGGCGCAGTTGGGGTGACCCTCCTCCAGGACGAAACAGGCACCCCGGTTCTGGAGACAGACGCCCGTGTCCCCGGCCACCAGGCCGGAGCCGAAGCCCGTGTACAGGCTGTTGATGAAGGAGCAGCAGTTTCGCTCGGCGTCCACTACGGTCAGGTAGACGGTGTCCTCGCCAGCGGAGAAGGTACCGGCGGAGAAGCCCGGAGAAGCGCGGCCGCGGTCGATGAGCCGACGGCGCTCCGCAGCATACTCCCTGCTCAGCAGCCTCCGGAGCGGCGCTGGTGACTGGTCGGGGTCGGCGACGTAGCGGTCACGGTCGGCGAAGGCCAACTTCTTCGCCTCGATGAGGAGGTGCAGGTATTCGGCGGAGTTGTGTCCCAGGCTGGCGAGGTCATCGCCTTCCAGGATGTTCAGGGCGATGAGGGCGGCGAGGCCCTGGCCGTTGGACGGGCACTCGTGGAGTTCCACCCCACGGTAGGAGGTGGAGATGGGCTCGACCCAGTCGGATGCATGGTCGGCCAAATCCTGGAGGGTGAAGGAGCCGCCCAGAGCCTGGGAGGTGGCGACAACGGCCTGGGCCACCTCGCCCCGGTAGAAGCGCTCGGGGCCGTCGGCAGCGAACCAGCGGAAGGTGCGGGCCAGGTTCGGCTGGCGGACGAGTTCGCCCGCCTTGGGGGCCCGGCCGCCCGGAAGGTAGGTCGCCTTGGTCGCTGGCCAGGCGGAGAGTTTGTCAGTGGCCGACTGCCAGGAGAGGGCGATGATGTCGCTCACGGGAAAGCCCGCGTTCGCATAGTGGATGGCGGGGGCGAGGACGTCGGCCAACGGGAGCCTGCCCAGTCGGCCGACGAGGTCGGCCCAGCCGGCGGCGGCGCCGGGGACGGTCACGGAGAAGATGCCCGTGTCGGGCACAGCGGTGAAGCCCCGGCGACGAAGGAGGTCGGCGGTGAGTCCGTGGGGGCTCCGACCCGAGGCGTTGAGGGCGAGCAGTTTCCCCTCCCGGGCGACCCAGCAGAGGGCGAAGGCATCGCCACCGATGCCGGTGGACATGGGCTCGACGACGTTGAGGACCGCAGCGGTGGCCACCGCGGCATCGAAGGCATTTCCGCCTCGACGAAGAATCTGGAGGCCGGCCTCGGCGGCGAGGGGCTGACTGGTGGCGACGATGGCCCCCGCGGCCCGGACGCCGCTCCGGCCGAAACTGCGGGGCGCGCGGTCAAGACGAGGCCGAAGAAAGTCGAAGGTCACCGTTCGCTCCAACAGAGAAAGTCGTTCACGCACTTCCCGGACCGGGTCGGGCCCGCGCCCAGCCGAGACCGGGCCAGAGTGGCCCGCGCGCCCCGGACACTCGGCTGGGGCGGCCGGGGCCCGCTGAAGGGTCGCAAGTGGCGGGGTGAAAGTCAAGGGGGCGCGTCGCGCCCCGCCAGGCACACTCTCTTGGCCAGTCGGCTTCGTCGGAGGCAGGTGGGAGGTTTGGGGTTGCTCCCGGACGTCGGGCGGCTACAATGCCAGCGTGCTGTGTGCGGTTGGGACCGGCGGTTGGGGAGGAAGGAATCGATGGCGACCTATCGGATTTCGGCGGGGCTGTGGTGTCTCGGGCAGACAGCGGACCGGTTCTGCCCGACGGGCTACAGTGACGCAGCGAGCGTCCAGGAGATGCTTCGGCGGGCGGGGGAGGTGCGGGGCATCGAGGGGGTGGAACTGCACTGGGACACCGACTTCACGGAACTCTCCATCGCGGAGATGCGCGACCTCCTCAAGGAGCGCAAGCTCGTCTGCTCCAACATGAACGTCAACACCTTCGGCTACCGCAAGTGGAAGCACGGGGCCTTCACCAACCGCGACCCGCGCCTCCGGCGCGAGGCCATCGAACTGGCCACGGGGGCGGTGGCGGCGGCGCGCGAACTGGGCTGCTCGGTGGGCCTCTGGCTGGGGGCCGACGGGTTCGACTACCCCTTCCAGGTGGACTACCGCAAGCAGTGGGAACTTACCATCGAGGGCATCCGCACCGTCGCCCAGGTGGACCCCACGGTGGACATCGGCATCGAGTACAAACTGAAGGAGCCCCGCAACCACATGCAGATAGGGTCGGTGGGCAAGGCCCTCTACGTCTGCCACGAGGTCGGGTTGGAGAACGTCGGCGTCGCCCTCGACTTCGGCCACGCCCTGATGAGCCGGGAGGACCCGGCCGACAGCCTGTGCCTGCTGGCCCGCTCCGGGAAACTCTTCAACGTCCACTTCAACGACGCCTACCGGGAGTGGGACGACGACCTCGTCCCCGGCACCATCAACCTGTGGGAGACGGTCGAGTACCTGTACTACCTCAAGGTGACGGACTACCGGCGGTGGATCGGGCTCGACATGTTCCCCTTCCGGGAAGACCCGGTGGAAGCGTGCCAGCTGGCCGTGGACAACATCAAGGCCATGCTCCGCCTGGCCGAGGCCATCGACCAGAAGGTCCTGGAGAAGGCGCAGAAGACGATGGACGCGATAGCCACGCAACGCGCCGTGCGCGGCGTGGTCTTCCGTGAGTAAAGGGGTCTGGCTCCCCGAGGTCGAACTTCGAGGGAACTTGCCGTGGAACTCACCCGTCGGCGGGTCATCATCCTGGGCGTGGTGGCGGCCCTGGTCCTGGGCTGGCTCCTCGTCCACTTCTTCTGGGTGACGGACGAGACGAGGCTCCACCGAGTCGTCGCCGCCATAGAGCACGCCGTCAAGGCCCGGGACGCGGAAGCCTGCGTGGCCCTCGCCGACGAGGCGTCCTGGGACTGGTTAGGGACGCGGGCCGAACTGGTCGCCCTCTTCCAGCGGCTCTTCACGACCTACGACCTGCGGGACGTCCTCGTCGTGCGTGAGGAGGTCGCGGTTCAGCCGGCCGACCGCGAGGCCGGAGACAAGCCGCTCCGGGGTACGATAAGGGCCCGCACCATCGTGACCCTGGGTCCCCGCTCGCCCTTTCCCGGTCCGGTGCAGAACACCTGGCTCATCGCCTGCGTCAAGCGTGACGGACGCTGGCTGGTCAGCCAGGCCCACGTCCAACTGGAGGATGGAAGCGACCAGAGCATCCCCTCCCTCCTGGAGCGGGTACCCCGCGACCAGTGAAGCCAAGGCCTGAGGGGGGGGAGTCGCCCCGCACCGGGCGCCGCCAGCCTCCGGCTGGCAGACCAGGAGAAAGGAGAGAGGACAAGGGGCGTGCTCACCGTCTCCTGCGGTCTCCTCTCCGCTTTCTACTCCCGGGTCTCTGGGCGCGCGAAACGGGCTCAGCCCCTTGTCCGGCAGGAGACTTCCGCGCGCGAGGCGCGAGCAGGTCTAAGGAGGCTGAGCCTTCTCGGCCGCTGTCCCTTCCGGAGGCGCGAAGGTGACCCCGGCCAGGGTGTCCAGGCTTCGGCCCGTCAGCGGGCCGGGCGGGAAGCTGAGGAGTTCGCGGAGGCCGGCTTCATCGCGGTTGCTCACGCTGAGGGTGAGGCGGACGTCGTCGGGGGCGGGGGGCCAGGGGCCCTGCTGCGCGGAGAGGCTTCCCCGGGCGATGGCCAGTTCGTAGGTGGTGGTTCCCGCCCCGCGGCCGATGGCGGCCCGGACGGCGAGGGCTTGGGCCCCTTCGAGCGCCGTCACCCGCGCCCGGCCCACTTCACCGGAAACGGAGAACCTCCCGGCGTTTCGCCAGCCCATGCTGTGGAACTGGGGGACGACCCGGAAGGTCAGGCCGTCGCTCCGCCACTGGGCCCCTGCTTCCCGAGGGGGATGGTGGTCGCTATCCACGACCTCGATGGCTAGGTACAGGTTCTCCGCGTCCCAGGCCAGGCGGACGCTCCCCCTGGTAGCGGGGGCGGAGGGCCGGGCCGAAGCGACCTCGGGGAAGGACCAGGTCCACGCCCCCTCGTCTTGAGCGAAGGGGAAGGCCGGCACCCGCGCCCATTCACCCAGGTCGCCG